>OUNM010262598.1_pt1 | contig 73958 bp, 78 predicted proteins | sample 1769961 | NCBI WGS metagenome assembly OUNM01 (sample SAMEA3914820, study PRJEB12502) | metagenome | biome: forest; material: soil | place: USA | collected 2012-03-12 | depth 0.3 m
CGGTAAAGGATTATTAGAGAAAAATGGAGCGGGACAAGGGGCTCGAACCCTCGACCTCCACGTTGGCAACGTGGCGCTCTAGCCAACTGAGCTAGTCCCGCATCCTATTTTGCGTCGCTGGCCCGGAAGGGCCGTTGCGAAACAAGTTTTCAGGAAGGTCCTCATTTACACAGAGACCAGCGGCCGGGTCAAGAAGGATTTTTGCATTAAAAAACGTCTCATAAGGAGCACACAGAGAATGGCGAAAAAATCGAGCAATGAGGTCAGGGGTTTCGAAGCCGTCCGGCAGGCCCTTCGGTACGAGAGCTTTCCGGCAGCCAAGAGCGAGCTCTATTACAGCATTGGCGATATCGAGGTCGAAGATGGACATGGCTCCTTCACGCCCGCTCGGGAGGTCTTGGACAATATCGGAGACATGAGCTTCACGACGGCCGAGGATCTCCTAGCTCAAATGCGATCGGCTTTGCGGATGCGACGCCGTGCTGCATGACCTTGTTTTAGGGTTTACCGCTCTAATAGGCCGGTCGATAATGGGGATGCATGAAAATCTACACGAAAAAGGGCGACGCGGGCGAAACCGGACTCTACGGCGGAGCGCGAGTCGCCAAAGACGCGCTTCGGATCCGCACTTACGGGACCTTTGACGAGCTGAACGCGGCGCTCGGGCTGGTCGGTTCGGAACCGGACCTGGAGCCTGGCCTCAAGAGCCAGCTTCTTCGCGTCCAGGGCGAGCTCTTTCAGCTAGGCGCCGAGCTGGCGACCCCGATGGGCAAAGTCGTCGCGACGGCCAGGATCGACGAGTTCCACACGCGCGCGCTCGAGTCGGAGATCGATGACATGGAGGCCAAGCTGCCCCCGCTGAAGACATTCATCCTGCCGGGCGGGACACGCGCGGCCGCAGGGCTTCACCTGGCGCGCACGATCAGCCGGCGCGCCGAGCGCGAGCTGATTACGCTCCACAAGCAGGAGAGCATGCGCGCGGAGGTGCTCCAATACGTCAACCGTCTGAGCGACTACCTCTTCGTCTGCGCCCGCTACGCCAACCTCAAGTCTGGGGCTGCGGACGTGCCTTGGATTTCTTCTTGAGCTTGACGGCCCGCCGCTCGGCCTTGGCGGCGGCCTTCTCGGCGCGCGCCTTCTTGCGTTGTAATGCGCGATTGCGGCGTTTTTCGTTGATGCTCTTGAAGAATCCCACGAGGTAGCTGCCGGCGCTCCAGAGGCTGATGGCCAGCGAGATCGCCAGACAGGCCATGCCGAGGGTCATGATCGGGATGCCGAAGTAATCTTTGCCGACGATCAGGGCCGGGATCGCGAGCATCTGCGTGGTGGTTTTCCATTTGGCCGAATCGGAGACCGAAATGACCAGGCCTTCGGTGCTCGCCAGTGCGCGGAGGCCGGTGATGGCGATCTCGCGGCAAATGAGAAGCATCACGATGTACGCCGGGATGCGGCCGAGCTCCTGGAGCATGATCAGCGAGCAGACGACGAGGAACTTGTCGGCAAGCGGGTCCATGAACTTGCCGTAGACGGTGACTTCCTTGTTCTTGCGGGCGATGTAGCCGTCGAACCAGTCGGTGATGCTGGCGACCGCGAATACGGCGGCGGCGACGAGGTCCCAGACCGGCGTCCTGAGGTAAAGCAACGCGACGACGATCGGGACGAAAACGATTCGCAGCAGCGTGAGCTGGTTCGGGGTAGTATTGAAGCGAAGGTCGTCGTTTGGAGTCTCAGCCCCGCGGAGGTTCGCCTCATGTTCGGTCGCCATGCGTTGTTTATATCCGTCCCGACCTTCGCTGTCGTTCTTTTTCTGGGAATGGCTGCTTGGGGTAAACCCATCTCTGAGGGACTCAAGCCGGAGGTTCTCAAGGGGCTGCTCGAAGACCGCGAGGTCATGAGCCAAGCTGCTTTAGATGAAGCGCCCGGCGGCCTGAGTCGCTACGGGTTTACGACTGCCGTCTTGATCCATGCCTCTCGCAAAGCGACGTATGGAGCGCTGACCGATTACTCCCTTTACGCCAAAATGATCCCCTATATTCAGCGGGCCGATTTCGACAAAAATTCGCATATCCTTAAGCTCGAAGGCGGACTCTGGGGATTCAATCTCATCTCCCAGATCCGCTTCGACGAAACTCCGGATCGGGTGGGGTACGAGTTCGTGGGGGGGCATTTTCGGGGGCTCAAAGGCGAAATGCTCTTCGAGGACCGGGGCGAAAAAGGGACGTTGGTGTTGCTCAGGGGGGAGCAACTAGGCAAAGAATTCCCTCCTAAGTTCCTGATCACGCGGGGCGCTGAGATTGTCTTTGGATTCACTGCGCGTCGTATGCGATCCTATGTTGAAAGCCTGGGTCACTCCATGGAAGGAGCAAGCAATGGGAACGAATTCCCCCAACCTCGTCGTCATCTCCCAAAATCCGAATGATGCTGGACCGACCCGAAACGAAGGAGAGCGCCGCCGGCGCCCGCGTTTGAGTCTGAGCTCCGAGCAGTTCAAGATCGAAGGCACTGGGAAGATCTTTTGCGTCACCGACATCTCCGAGGACGGGCTCGCGATTCGGATCATCGATACCGAGGACTTCGCGAGCTTCACCATCGCGGCGCGGGTCCGGGGCACGCTCAGCCTGCATCGCGAGAAGTTTCCAGTTGAGCTGATCGTGCGTCGCCTCTCGAGCGGGCACGTGGGCTGCCAGTTCGTGGACCTTCGCGAGGACGTGAAAAAATCGCTCGCCGCTTCACTCGATCCAGTTTCGCTCGGCGCCGAGCTTAGGCCGATCCCCGCCGATGGAGGGCAGATCTGGTACCGCGGTCCTTCGGGAACCGATCTCCTGATCGGCCGAGCTACGGACGGGCGCTATTATCGTATGACTCTCTATTTTCTCGGTAGCTACATCCATTGGGACGAAGATAAAGGCGTCGTCACCGGCCGCGCCAATCCGAGCCGCGAACCTGCGGAGACGCGCGGGATCGTGCGTTTCGAAAACCTGCTCCTGGACGCCGATGCCAAGCCCGATCCGGGCAAGTTGAGAATTGCAAAAACCCTGGTTCTGAGTTCTAACATTCCTCAGGACCTCAAGGGTTGGTGCACGCGCCATCTCTAGTACTCATTAAGAGGTCCCCGAGGGACCTATGCACCGAAATTACGCGATGGAGTTCGTCAGGGTTACCGAGGCCGCTGCGCTCGAGAGCGCGCGTCTCATGGGTCGTGGCGACGAAAAGGCTGCTGATCAAGCCGCCGTGCAAGCGATGCGAAGTATGCTTTCGTCGGTGTACTTCGACGGGACGGTCGTGATCGGTGAAGGCGAGCGCGACGAGGCGCCCATGCTCTATATCGGCGAGAAGGTCGGCAAAGGCGAAGGCACCAAACTGGATCTCGCGCTCGATCCGCTTGAAGGCACGACGATCTGCGCGCGCGGCGGCAACAACGCGCTCTCGGTCATCGCGGTGGCGGAGGAGGGCAACTTCCTTCACGCGCCTGACACGTACATGCAGAAGATCGCCGTCGGTCCTTCGGCGCGCGGCGCGATCGATCTGCGCGCGAGCGCGACGGAGAATCTCAAGAACATCGCCAAGGCCAAAAAATGCCATGTCGAGGACCTGACCGTGGTTATCCTGGATCGTCCGCGGCATTGCGACCTGATCGCCGAGGTGCGCGCTTCGGGCGCTCGCATCTACCTGATCGGAGACGGCGACGTCTCGGCTGCTATTGCCACCTGCAAGCTTGATAGCGGCATGGACGTCTTGATGGGCACGGGGGGAGCGCCCGAGGGCGTGATCGCCGCGGCCGCGCTTCGCTGCACGGGCGGGGATTTCCAGGGACGTCTGATCTTCAACAAGGACTCCGAACGGGAGCGTGCACGCAAGATGGGCGTGACTGATTTCGATCGCATTTACAAGATCGATGAGCTCGCCAAGGGCAACGTCATGTTCTGCGCGACCGGCGTCACGCATGGAACGTACCTGGACGGCGTGCGTTTCTTCAGCGGCGGCGCCAAGACTCACTCGGTGGTCATGCGCTCGGAGACGGGTACGATCCGTTACATCGAGACCGAGCATCACTTCGATCGCAAGCCGAAATACTGAAGGGAACTGTCCATGGCAAAAGCTGATATTCGCGAGACGTTGGGAGTTCCCTACGACAAGCTTTACCAGGCAATCACGCGCTACGAAGATTACCCGCAATTCGTCAACGGCTGTACGCAGGTGAGCGTCGAGCGCAAAGGCCCCGGCAAAGCGCGCGTGACCTATCATGTCTCGATGATCAAGGACGTGATCTACACGCTTGATCACGAAGAGGATCCCGAAAACGGCGTCATCACGTGGAAGCTCGTCGACAGCAATGCGATGAAAATCAATAACGGCCGTTGGGAGCTCAAGCGCGCCGGAGACGAGACAGACGCGTATTACAGCCTGGAGATCGAGTTTAACTTTCCGGTACCCGGCCTGATCCTCAATCGCCTCGTCAAGAGCAGTCTGCCAACGATGCTCCGCAATTTCGAGGACCGCGCGCGTGGCTGAGGATCTACCGTCCAAGGCCGCCGATCTCGTCCGCAAGGTCCTGACCGTCGGCGTGGGGGCCGCGTTTCTGACCGAGGAGAGCCTGCGCGCACTCGTCTCCGAGTTCAAGCTTCCCAAGGAAGTGCTGGCCGGGATCCTCGAATCGGCCAATAAGACCAAGAACGAGTTCCTGCAAAACCTCTCGCGCGAGGCGCTCGCCAAGATCAGCGATCGGTTCGATCCGGCCGCGCTCGTCGAGGAGTTTCTCGGCCGCAACGACATCGAGTTCACGGTGAAGATGAGCTTTAAACCGAAGGACTCTAAGAAGAAGAACGACTAGGCGCCAAAATCCTGTCGTCGCGCTTTCCGTGGTGCGAGTGGTAGACTTTTCTCAGGGTGATGAAGACGCTGGCACTTTTCCTGATGACGGGCCTTTTGGCTGGAGCCTTTGGCGCGACGGCGGCGAGGGTTCCCAGGCGGACGGCTGTCTTCTTCACGCAGGGACTATCAGATGCTCAAAGCAGGAGCTTTTCGGATGCTCAGCAGCCCTTCATTGATAGCTTGAAGGCAGCGACGAATCCTTGGAAAGTGTCTACGCCGCCTGCGCTGGGTTCGATGGCAAGCGTGGATCCCGCTAAGGACCTGCGACTCCAGAGTTTCATCGCTGCGTTGAAAAATGCTCGAAAAGGGGACGAAGTTTTGGGAGTGCTGGCCCTCCACGGTGATGTGGAGCAGAGGTACAGGCAGATGTCACATAACGTCGAACTGGCGCCGCTCTCGGATTACGATCTGGATCTGCTCGCGCCGCTGATCGCGAAGAAGGTGAAGGAAGGCGTTAAGGTCGCACTAGTGGATTTCAGCTGCGGGTCGGGATTCAGCCAAGGGCTCGCGAAAACGGGGGCTTGCATCGTCACGCAGTCCGCCCAGGGAAGCACGGCGTATAGCATTGGCGCCGAAAACACCTTCAGTCGCGCGTTTTTGCGCGGCCTCGGGCAAGCTGGGAATGTTCCGACTAATCTTCAGGAGCTTTTCCTTCAGGCACGCTCGTCGCCCAGTGATGACCAAAACCTCCCTCAGATCTCCTCAATTCCGTCGCCGCTTTTCAATGGCCTGTCGAGCCTGCTCTGCCACACGAAAGAAAAGGGGCATCAACTTGATCTGATTCCTTCGAGGTCCGAAGCAGAGTCTTTGAACGTCAGTCTTTCCTGCCCGACAAGTACGCTATTTCCGGGTTTTGACCTCTTCGCTGGCTTGAAGAGAGGGGTCGACGAAGTCGCTTCTGATGCGATTCGAGAAGAGCTTCGCGCAAAAGTCGGCGAGTATCAGGAAACCTACGAGAAGTTCTACCCCTTGGTCGGGAAGTTCAGGGATCTCTACGCCTTCGCGGATCGAGGCGAAAAGCTGCCCGATACGCCTGAGTACAACGAAAAATTCGACCAACTGGCGCGCGAATACGCGCGCGCCGCGCTCAAGCTCAATAATCTGGGCGATCAGATCATGCGCCTCGAGAAAGAGGCCTATAACGCGCACTACGCGAAATCCGACGCCAAGAAGCCAGGAAAGCCCAATCCATGCTCAAGCTTTCGACTCTTGTAATCGGTTTGATCGTTAGTGAATTGAGTGCGGTGGCCTGGGGACAGGCGCCTGCTTTCAAGCTCTGCCAGACCTATGAGGCTTGGGGCATGATCGAGAAGAAAGCCGAAGGCGTCTATTTGAAGACGTGGCTCTACGAGGACGCACCGGTTGCGATCCTGCTTGATGGCGATGCCCGAGCCGGGGTCGAGAGACTGAATCAAATTTGGATCAGAGCCAAAGTCCAGATCGTCGAAATCAAAGGAGAGCCCTCGGTCGTGAAAGGGCGGCTCACTTCGGGATTTGTTGTCGCGCCGCCGCCGTCTCTTGGGGCGGGGCAGCGGTTGAAACCGGTGGCGTCGGATCCCAAGATCAAGTGTCCTGTGCTATGACCGAGTAGGTCGCGAGGATATATGATTCCGAACGTTTTCAACGACTGGGTCCGGGTCGGCAAGGAAAGAGGAGCGAGCGACCTCCATCTCGAAGCTGGAACCCCGGTCGTTTACCGGATCCGCGGCGAGATCGTGCAGGCGGGAGCCGCCGTTCCGGGAGAAGCCCTCCTTCAGGCCGCGAAGAGCTTGCTTGGGCCTGCTCAATGGTCGGCCTTCGTCGAGCAGCGCTCCGCCGACATCTCGCGCACGATCCAGGGCACGCGTTGCCGGATCAATGTATTTCAAACCGTTCGCGGCGTGGGTTTCGCGATCCGGATTCTTTCTTCGTTTCAGAATACGATTCGGGACTGCAATCTCCATCCGGATCTCAAGAACTTCATTGAGGCCAAGCACGGGCTTCTGCTCATCTCAGGTCCCACCGGTAGCGGAAAGTCCACGACGCTTGCCGCGTTCATCGAGGAGATCAATCGGAGCAAGCGCAAGAACATCATCGTAGTCGAAAGCCCGATCGAGTACTTCTTCGCCAACCGGCAGTCCTTTGTGCGACAGCGTGAGGTGCCGCTGCATAGTCCGAGCTTCGAGCAGGCACTCGTCGATTCGATGCGCGAAAACCCCGACGTGCTCGTGATCGGAGAGATGCGCACGCCCGATGTGATGCGGCTCACTTTGAACGCCGCCGAGACCGGGCACCTGGTCATCGCGACGGTGCACTCGACGACTTGCGCGGAGGCTCTGAGCCGCATCTGCATGTCGTTTCCGGCTGAGATCCAGGCCAGCGTGCGAGCGCAGCTGGCCGATTGCCTCAACGGCGTGATCTGCCAGAGATTGATGTACCTTCCGCAGGTGGGGATCCAGGTCCCGCATTGCGAGATCCTGGCCGGGAGTTCGGCGGTCAAGGCGACCGTCCGCTCGGGCCAGTTCAGCCACCTGGCTACCGCCATCCAGAGCGGCGGCGATGACGGAAGCTGGAGCTTTGATCGCTACGCGCGCTGGATCGAGCAGAAGCGCGATTGGGTGCGTCCCTCCCAAGCCCAACCGCTCGCGGTTTCGGCCGAAGAGAGCGCGCTCGAAACTCCGGGCGGATTGGGCGCGGAGCTAGCCGTGCGCCGGCCGCCGCCGCTGCCGAGCGCGCCGCCTTCGCTGGCAACCGCGCGTGGGCCTGTGAGAAGCCCCGTGGCGCGGCCGCCGAGACCGGCGCCGGCGGCATCATCCGGAGACGAGCCGCCGACGGCGGAAAGGCCTGGGCGCTTTGAGATCCAAGGCGACGAGGATCTGGGTGATCTCGAGTCGCTGGTCAAGAAGATCTCGGACGAGGACAGTGAGCCCTAGCCTCGAGCGATCATGGGTTCCCCGCCTTGCTGACCTTGTTGACGTAGAAGATCGCGTCGTAAGCGTGAGGGACGCTGTAGATGTCGCCGAACTGTCCGGAGGCACGGACTTGCCTCTCGGGCTCGAGATAAGCACGCGCCGAGCCGGAAGCCTTGCGCAGGTCGAGCACGAAAAGCGGCAGCTCGGCATCCAGTCGCGCGAACGACCTTTCCAGGCAGCTGCTGCAGTCGGTGGTCGCCATGACTTCGAACCCGTTGAACTTGGAGAGCGGCGCACCATTCGCGTCGACGTAGCGATCTTCGGTCGAGCCGATCAGGACGTAATCAGAGCCGTGTTTTTCGGCCAGGAACACGCCCGCGCCCTTGACGCTGATATTTTCGACGACTCCGCCACCGGGGACCTCCGTTTTCGGGTGTTTGAGAACCTTGATCAAATGACCGTTATGGGCGTAGGCGAGCGCCTTGCCGAAAGTCTTCTGCGTCCATGTGATGTTCTCCTCGCTCATGAGCTCGCGTGAGTTGCGGCCGGTCGTGTAGTCTTGAACGTCTTCATTCAGTTTATCCTTGCGGATGATGTGCCGTTGGTCGATTCGGTCCAGCTTGAGGTGCGAGAGAGTCTGATATTGCTCGTCGTACTGCTGCAGGAGCGCCAAGACCGTGTCGAAAAACACAATTTTAGGATGCGTCTGCCGGGATCTCAGGTTGCGGACGTTTTGCCATGCCATGAACGCGAGCCGCGAGTTGAAGAGCGTGTCCATTTCGGAGCTCTTTGCTTCGTAGCGGGACTTCATTTTCGCGAATCGTTTGACCAAGGCGGTGACGCCGTTTTCGAGGGCCTTCTGTTCGGAGGCGTCGAGCTGTTCAAAGGCGATCGTTGTAAGTGGGTCCAGGTGGTCGGGTTCAATGATCTCGGAACCCAGCTTCTGATAGAGTCCTTCGGCAAAGTGAGTGAAGGCCGCCGACCGTTTGGCCAAGGCGAGAAGCGTTTGGAACTTTTCTTTCAGATACTTCGGATCGACTTTTTGGAGATAGGGGATGAGCTCGTTCAAAGGAACATCGGTGCTGTCGCCGAGAACCGAGAGGTCAAAGCCGACGTAGTGAAGCCGGGTCGAAGGGCCCTTTTGTCGGGAGTTATAGTCTCGCATGAACTCGAGCAGTTCACGAACTTCGCGGACGTCGCCCATTCCGTGCGTGAACCCACGGGTCATCGCGTCCTGAACGGTTAGCGTAGGATCGCCCTGAACGTACCGATCCGCGAGGAGTCCCTCGATGTAGCCGGACTCAAGCAGGATCGCGCGAAATCCCTTGTGCTCCACCAGATATTTGAAGAGGCGGTTGCGCATCGAAGGCTGCTCATGGCCGCCGTGATCCGCTTCGCCAAAGCCGACGAGCGGGGCCTTGCCCACGATCTCGCCGAAGGGAGCCAGGTCGGAGTCGTTGTCAGGAGCTCCTGACGAGAGCTCGACAGTGCGAATCGGTCTGGCCTGGCTTCGAACGAAGGCGACAAATGCGGAATCGTCTGTCGTAGCGCTTACCGTTTCGGCGGCATTGGCGCAGAGAGTGAGGAAGAGCAAAAACGGGGTGATCTTGAATCGTGACATGGGATTATTTCCTTATTTTTGACTGAGATACTTCCAGAAAAACGCGTATTCCATGGCCCTCTGGGTGACCAAGTCCTTTAGATTCTTTGGGCCGGTGTGTTCGGCGTCGGGGCTGAAGGTCTCGGTGTAGAAGACCGGGTGACCGAGCTCTTCCATGCGCAAGGCCATGCGCCGGCTATGGGCGGGCCAGAGGGTCTTGTCCCAGGTACGGACCTCGTAAAAGACCGGGGGGTACTTGAGGTCCGCTCGGATGTTTTGGAGCGGTGAGGTTTTGGAGGCGACAGAAATGAACTCGGGGCTCTTCGGGTCGCCGAACCAAGCCGCGAGGAGCTCGCCTCCCGGATAATCCTGCATGTGGAGGGTGTCCTGGACGCCGACTTCGGATTTTACGGCGGCAAAGAGCTCGGGGTGTTGGTTGAGCGTCGCGCTCGCCAGAAAGCCGCCGCAGCTCACTCCTTTGATGCCGAGGTGTTTGGGATCCGTGATCTTGGAGCTGATCAGATCTTTCGCTACGGTGACGAAGTCGTCGATCGATCTCTGCTTTTGGAGACCGTCGCCGTCCTGGTTCCAGAGTGGGCCAAATTCGCCGCCGCCGCGGAGGTTGGCGATCGCGTAGGCGCCGCCGTGCGCGAGCCAGAGCTTGCCGAAGTCACCGACGTAGAGCGGCGCCTCGATCGCATTGGCGAAACCATAGCCGTAAAGAATCGTAGGGTTCTTGCCGTCGAGCTTCATGTCTTTTCGATGCAAGAGAAAATAGGGGATCGGCGTGCCGTCGGAGGCGAGCGTCGACCTCTGCTCGACCGCGAACTGAGATGCGTCGAAAAGCGCCGGAGCCTGCTCGACGACGAGAGGCCGGCTTTCCGGTCCGTCGGGGAGGCGAAAGAGCGTGTTGGGCGTGAGGTAATCATCGTAGCTGAAGAGAGCGCCATCGTTCAGGGAGTTGACGAGGTCGTCCCGCTCGCTGCTTGTCGGATCGATCCCCATGAGCTGGATCTTGCCGCGGACGTTGCCTGGGATGCCGGGAAGCGCGACCGGGGAGCTTTTCCATTGGCCGTCCTGGAGGTCCACGCGAAGCAGGCTTCCTTGAACGTTCTCGATCAGTCCCAGGTAAATAGCCGAGCGCGTGGGCAGGACCGCGTTCACGAGACCACGGCTGTAACGGGAGCCCGGTGAAAGCGGCGAAGGACTCCAGATCACGCTCGGATCGCTCAGCTGGTCGAGCGGAAGGGCAACGACGCTGCCTGGGGCGATTTTCTTGCCGTTAGGAACCCACTCTTGGTGAGTCGTGGCCAGGATCTGGTTTTTGTAACTGCCCTGGTACTCGAGAAATCCCGGGATCGGCAGCTCCCGCTTGGCGAGGGTCTTGGGGTTGATCAGGGTGAAGCGGTGCTCGATCTGGGAGACGTGCTCGGCGACGAGAATCCGGGGGCCGGCGTTGTCGCGCACGATAAACAGGTCGGCGTAAGCGCTCTTTCTTCCGACTTCATAGATCGTGACGTCGGGCTGGTTGCGGCGTTTGAGCTGGATGAAGCGCGATACCTGCGCGTCGGTCACGCAATCGCAGGAAGGATCCGGGTTTTTTCTCGCGAAGAAGACCATCGTGTCCGCGTCCACGTAACGGGCATAGTAGAGCGGGCTCGGAGCGAGGTCCGTGACGTCCAATCCGTCCGCAACGAAGGCCCTTCGCTTGAGGTCGTATTCTTTGAATGCGGCGTTCTTCGGGCCCAACTTCCCGCTCATGTCTTCGAGAGGAAATAGGCATCGCATGGACTTGCCGTAGGGGATGCAGGTCGGTTCGGTGGGCCAGGGGCCGTGCCATTCGGGGATCCTGCTACCGAAGGTGAGAAGATTTTCCCAGCGCTTGCCGTAGGCGTCGACTCGTGTCCGGCGCCAAATGACGGAGCTCGTGTCACTGGGATCTTGGAGAGCGAATTGGTAAACGTACTTGCCTCGCTGCTTCGGCTTGCTGGTGGATGTGCCTTGGGTGAGAAGCGTCTTGGCTTCGTCCGCCAGGATGTCGTAAGCGCTTTGACCATCTTCAGGGTGGAACTTGAAGGAGGAGAAATCTTCAAGCGCCTGCCGGTTCTTGCCCACCACCCACTCATGCGCTTTGCCGGTCGTCTCGCGGTCCATCAGCGAGGGATCTTGGTAGCTGAGTGTCGGAGTAGGTCCGGCCGCGCCCCAAGCAGTAGAAGCGATGGTTACGACGAGCGCGAGCAGAGGAGCAAGAAGGATCGCGCTTTTCATTGGGAGCTCCTGGAGGTGTTAAACAGTGCTTGGTGAAGGCCTTCCATGATGATTCCTGGTTTAAAATCGAATGCCTGCATCTCTTGATAGGCCCTATCGGGACTCCATCCTTGCCGCTGTATCCGAAGCTGGGCTGAGACAAATCCGGTTCGGTCGCGTCCCATGACGCAGTGGATGTACACGGGCTGAAGCGCTGGATCGCTGGCGAGAGCCAGGATGTGGTCGATGGTCGCGGCCTTGGGAAATTCGACGGTCAGAGGTGTGCCGGGGTGGTCCAGCATCTTGAGCACCTGCGCGATGGCGTTCGCGAAGCCGGGAGGTGGGTTTGCTGCGAACTGGCGGGCAAGCGCGGTCTCCTCAGTCGAAGGCGTGTAATCGATCTCGCGGGACTCCCACTCAAAGGGGGCGTGAATGTGCCCGATACCGGCCTTGGCAGCCATTGCAGCCTCATCGTCGGCTCCCTCGTCGGTGTCCATGAGGTCGATGATCGTCTTGATCCCGAGGCGTTTGAGCGAGTCGTAGTCCTCAGGGTACGGAACTGATCCGCGATAGATCGCGCCCGGCTGGATGGCGGAAAATCGGTCGATTCGGGCTTGAGCAATCGTCGGGAGGAGCGTTAGAGCCAGGAGCAAACAGGGGAGGGTACGGGGTTTCATGGGGCGGTTCCTTTCTGTAACGCGATGTATCATAAAATTAAGTGTTCAGTCAAAAATATTATGCGTATACTTAAGAAGTTTGACTAAACTCATAATTTTGCTAGATTAGGGATATGGCCAAAGCCCCTGAGGCACTCGTTCACCGGGTCTTCGACATCCGCCCCAGCAAGGGGGATCAGCGCCGGATCCAGATCATCGAGTCGGCAATCCACTGCCTGGCCACGCTCGGGATAGCCGATGCCTCGCTCGAGGTGATCGGCAAGCGACTCGGGATCAAGAGCGCCCACATCATCTACTACTTCAAGGATCGCGAGACCCTGCTCGATGCGGCTTTCAAGTACGTCGCTGGCGTAGGAACCGAGATGTTCATCGCGAGGGTCACGGCCGGCAACAGCCCCGTCGAGCGGCTTCGGGGATACGTCGACGCGATCTTCGACTGGATCGAGTTTTATCCGGAGCACATCCGAGTGATGGTGCTGCTTCACTACCAATCCACGTATGATCCTAAGCTCAGGGAGATCCAGACCCAGCTCAGGCTTGCCGGCCTCAAGCGGATCCAGGCGATCGTCGAACCCTTGACTCAGGCGCGCGGCAAGCATGGGAATCCCGAAGAGCTCGCACATCTGATCTACTGCGCGCTTACGGGGTACTACGTCGAGTTTTTGGGCGTGCGATCCGGAAAATCCCTAGCCGACTGGAGAGCCGAAGCGATGCGCAGCATCCTGGCGATCGTTGGTGTCGGAGGAGTCCGGGGGCGTGCCCGCCCCTAAGGCTTGAAGCGAAGATAGCGTCCCTTGGGCCCCGTGGGGACGTTGTATTCCTTCATCTGGGCTTCGGCCATGCGGCGGTAGACATCCATCGAGATGCGTCTCTTCTCCAGTTCGAAGGCGATCGGCTCAGCCGGTAGGCCCGCCGAAAATTGCGGCGCGAGACGCCCCAGGTTGCGGATGACCTTTCCGCTCGAAGGATCGAGCTCGAAAATCTCGACTCCTTTTCCATTCGTCGCGGCATTCAGCCTGTGGCCCATGGCGCGGATCTGGCCTTGGATGTGCCGGAGCCGGTGCTGCGTGAGAATATGAGCTTGGCTCACTCCGTTCGTGTTGTTCTTCTCCGTGGCGACATACTTCCAGTGCCAGTGGTTGACGAAATCCTCGGCCACACGATCAGAATCCGTCTCGGTGCCGTAAACACTCGGGTAGACCTCGCGCCATTGTCCGTTCCAGAGTGCCTTTCCCATGGGGCGAAAGGAGGCTCCGGTATATTCGCCCAGAAAGAAACTGACAGGAAAAGCGATGTCCGGGATTTCCCTGCCGTTCCTGAGTTTTTTGTTGTTTCGCAGTTTTTTCATCTCCGCGGGTGCGCCAGCCAGGACTTTTTCGATTCGGTAGTGGTCTTTGAGGTTTTGGCCCGAGAAGCCATTGAAGATCCACTGCTCTTCTTCGCGAATGATCATGCCGTGGTCCCAGCCAAAACGCTCGACCTCGGGCAAGTGCAGCCCAGGCGGTGGGATCGCCCAGGCCTCCGTCGAGATGATCTCGCCATTCACTTCGACGCCGATCAGCGACGTGCCTTGGCGATCGATCGATTGCGTACTGCCGTAGAGCTTGAGGTCGGTCCCGGTTCGATTGAAATGCTCATTCTCATACCATTCGCCAAATCTCTTGAACTCCGGGTTGGTCACGACGCCGGGCTCATCGTGAGTAAAGACGTGCACCCGAATCGGCTCCAAAACGTCGCTTTTGACGAGAAAAACGCGGTGCGTGTCCGCGCGCTCGATGGGTACGATCTCAACGGACTCAAAATCGTCGGGAACCTGCGCTCCTGCAGGCTCTCGGCCGCCGCGCGGAGCGCAGGGAAGAAGCAGCAAGGCAATGCCGAGCCCTGTTCGCAAGCGACGCCAGTGCTTCATCGAGAAGCCCACGCGAGCTCCTCCCGGCGGTCATTGATTTTGACGAGGACTCCGTCCTGGATCTCAAAGACGCCCTCATCTTTGAGCGCGTCCACGGCCTTCGCCAGGTCGGAACCTCCGTGAACCGGAATGCGTTCGCCGCGGGAAAGGCGCAATACGAGCGCATCGAATTCGGTATGGGATAAGCCAGGGACATCAAAACCCGTGGTGATTTCCAAGGCGCGCGGACCGGTCGCTTTTCGCGCGATCGGCAGGGCGATCTCCATGAGCTGGTGCATGGACTCGGCGTGGATCACGATGTGGTCGAAGCGCTTCCAGGCCTTTGGGTTGTCTGGGACCTTGAGCTGGCCATTGAATCCGGCGTCGGCCAGGTCTTTCAGAAGTCGGTTAACCAGATGCTTGGTGAGGCCGCTTGTGCCCAGATAGTCTTTGAGCGTGATGTAGAGCTTGGGCGTAATTTTCGTCTTTCGGTTTGCCGTTCCATCGTTGATCGAGTACTGGTTCCAGCCCGAGTTGGGCTCACCTGTCTCCGCGACGATCCGGGCATCCTGAAAGTCGCTCGACTCGCGTCGGTGCCAGGCGTTCCAGTTTTTCTCCTGCACGAGCTCAACGCGGCGGCGGGCCTCGGTGAGCTCTGCTTCTCTCGCGTCGATTTCCTCCTCCGATTTTTCCCTGAGCTCGGGATGGAGGCTAAGAAGCTCGTAAGCGACGTTCTTTTCACGCCGCGACGGATGCAGCGGCCCCTTGCGGCTTTTCAGATGATCCAGATAGAGGGCCCGGGACTCGGCCAAACCTGTGGTCATGGCTAGGCTTCTGGCTGGGGCGGGACCGCGGGGGGCTGCAGTCCGAACGAGACTCGAGTCGAAGACGACGAGGGCCATCGCCGCAGCTAATGCAGGTGCCGCGAGGCTTCGCTGGCTCACTCCACCACACCGCCGTAAATCAGCACGAGCTGCTTGAAGAGCTTGTCGTCGAACTTATGCGATAACTTCTCGCGCATGAGCTGGAAGGCGTCGAACGGCGACCGCGCGTTGGAGTAGCTTCGGTTGGTGGTGAGCGCGTTGAAGATGTCGCAGATGCCGACGATCTTGGCGAAGACGTGGATCTCTCCGTGCTTGAGGCCGCGGGGGTAGCCCTTGCCCTCGCGCTCTTCGTGATGGTCGAGGATCGCGCTCTTGGTTCGGTCGGTGAGGTGGGGGTGATCCTTGACGAGGTCGTAACCGTGCTGCGCGTGGCCCTGCATCTCTTTCCACTCGAGCTCGTCGAGCGGGCCCGGCTTGTTGATGATCGCGGTATTGACCTTGACCTTGCCGATGTCGTGCATGAGGCCGGCGAGACCGACCTCGAGCAGCTCCTGCTCGTTGTGCAGGCCGATCTTTCGCGCCAGGATGATGCAGTTGACCGAGCAGCCGATCGAGTGCTGGAGCGTGTAGGGGTCGTGGTCCGAGAGCTTGGAGAGCATCAGGTAACTCTTGGGAACCTTGACGAGCTCGCGCACGAAGGAGCTGACGACTTTGACCCCGCGGGTGATGTTCTCTTGCGAAGGGTTGACGAAGAGGTCGTCGACCACGACGGTGGCCGCGCGCTGGAGCGCTTCCATCTTCTTCTCGACAGGGAGATCGGCGGTGAGCTTGGGATTGGTGAGAACGTTCTCGACGCGCGCGCGGATGATCGGATAGTCCTGCTCGCGCACCCAGATCGTCTGATACGCGCTGAGCGCGATCGCGGAGAAGGGTTGGTTGGCTTCGCGGATGAGCCGTGGCGAGGCCGTAGGCTCGTCACCGAAATGAAAGAAGGCGATCGGCGGAAGCGGCTGGATGCCGACGTCGAATCTCTCGACGAAGACGCCCGTCGGGATCTGCACGAAGCCGGGCCGGCGGATCGCCGTATGAGGCGGGTCCATTTCCAGCGCGTCTAGATGGTCATGATCAGGAGCTGCCATTCATTTAGTTTATCACGGGCGAAGGGGCCTCGCCGCCTGTGTCAGTCGTGACAGATGTGTACGAGTTGGACGGGATTTTGAGGGGGGTGTGGGAAGGGGGCGCGAAGGGTGCCTTGGAAGATCCTGAAATCGCTAGGTTTTTCCGGCGGTCAAAAATCTTGCGGGGCGGTGCCTGGATGGCCCCGCCCTTGCTCTAAGTATCTGCGTGAGTCAGTGCAAGGCTCCGGATGGGCCCACAGCACTTGTTGCGTTGAGTAGTTACCGAGAGAAAGGTTTAGGTTATCGCGATGTCAGCCAAGCAGGATAAGAGCCAGAAGATTGCCTTCGTTTATTCGAACCTCTATGAAATTTACCGCAAGGGCAAGGCTGCGGCCTCCGAATCGAAAGGTGTCGCAGGCCACGGGAGTGGCCGTAGCGATGCTTTTCAAAGTGAGCAGGCGCCGCTGGCCGGCGAGTACGCTCCCGATGCCCTTCAGTCGCCTTTTGCCGTGACGTCGGGCCGCGTGATCAAGTCCAAGGACCTGCGCGAAGACCAGGTTCACAAGCCGACCCAAGCTGAGATCCGCCCGTTCGCGCCGGCTGAGCTCATCGGCAAGCGCGTCCAGAAGCCCGAAGTTCTCAAGCAGGCCCCGGCCAATCCGGCGATCGATCAGCTCAAGGACAATCTTCGCACGCTCAATGACCTGCATGCGCGCCTCAGGTTCATGCTCAAGGAACTTGAAGATCTCGTGAAATAGATCAAGCCAAAGGCTTGGAGTTTTTAGGAGCGGCCGCGGCGCCCGGCAGATTGCCTGGGAATCGCGGCCTTTCCGCTTTTGCGCGCTCGGGCGCGGCCTTCTGGTACGTGGGCGCCTTGGAGAATTCGTTTTTCTTGGGAAGGCGGACGACCAGCTGGTCGCCGTCGAACTCCTTGCTCATCCCGCGCGCGTCCACGGGCCAGGGCAGCGGAAAGCTCTCGGTGTAGGCCTGGTACGAAGCCGTCGTCTGCGCGCGGCCGGGGCCGAGATCGAGCTTCTCCTCATTGCGGCGGTAGCCGGAGAGGATGAGGCGGTCGCCCTGCACGTTGACGTTCAGGCGCTCGCGCTCGTGTTCGGGGATGCTCGCCCGGAGCACGAATCCATGGTCGTCTTCCTCGAGCGCGGCGCCCAGGTCGACGAGCTTGTAGAACGGGTCGTTCTGGCGCGAGGAGTAGGCCGAGAGCTTTTGCGCCGTGTCCGTCTTCAGCTGGTTGAGCTCGCGCGAGGCGTCGCGGTTGAGACGATCGAGCGTGGCTTGATGGGTCGAGACGGTGTTTTGATATTCCTTCTCGAAGAGGGCGTCGGTGTTCTCGCGCGACTGCAGCGAGGTGGCGCGCGCCTGCTCGAGATGCTTGGCCTGCGCTTCGGAAAGCTCGGCGAACTGCGAGTCTTGAGTCGCCTTGAGCGCCTCAAGGCGGTTGCGCTGCATCTCGCGCGCCTCGGTGTGCTGGAGCTTGGCCGAGCCGTCTTCGGTTTGGTTCATCAAGGCTTGGCGGGAGAGCGAATCGCGGAGCTGGCGTTCGCCTTCGTGGAGGGCCTTCTGGTTCTCGTCTTCGTAGAAGTTATGCGTATTTTGCAGATCGCGCTCGCCTTCGCGCTTGACCCGATTGAGCTCGGCCTCCTGGCGGCGCTTGAGGTCGCGGAGCTCAGAGTAGCCTCGCGTGCGCTGATCCTCGATCGCTTGGGCGCTCCGATCGGTCTCGCTGGCAAGCGCCTGGTCGCTCTGCTCTTTGGCGTGGGTGAGCTGCACGTCGGCGTCACGCGCGGCGTCTCTGAGCTGCGCCTGGCTTTGCTCGATTCGCCGCGCGGTCTCGCTTTCGGCGGCGACGGCGCTAGCCGTGCTCGATTTGTCGCCCGTGAGTCGCGAGTCCCCGCGCGCGGCGCCTTTGCCGCTGGGCGCGGTTCCCGAGAGCGAGGGCGGTCCGAGCGGCGGGATCGCGGCCACTAGTGGCGGACCTCGACGTTTTCGTAGAGGTTGTTCTCCACGATGTTGAAATAGGTGCGCACCACGCACTCATAAGTCTCGCGGTCGAGCGCCTCGAGGTACGCGTGCTTCTCGGCGAGCGACGGCTGGCTGATCAGGCGCTCGATATGGTGCTCGACCGTGTAGGCTTCCTCTTCGGTGAAGCGCTGAAGCCGGTTCTTGTAGTTGGCGAAAACCCGGCGAACCGTCTCCGTATCGAAGAGCACGTGATTGCCCTGTTTGGATTGTTCGATGAGGTATTCGACCTGATGCAGCTGGTCCTTCGAAACGTAAATCAAGCGGTCTTCTCCCTTCCTTGGGAAAAAAAAGCGGGGATCCGTCCCCATTCTTAAGGCTAAGCGGAACGCCCGCTTTGATCAAGTGGGGGCGGTGCCAAGATCATGACGCTCGCTTGAGCAAGCAACGTTTGACTCTCGCTTGATCGGACCGGTACAATATTCGAGAGAAGCAGTCGCAAGACTGCCCGGCCGGGAATCCGGCCGTAACCTCCGAAGGAGGAGGTTATGAATGAAGCGGTCGCCGTCCAAAAAGGGCACTACGGCAGAGAGACGCAAGCATCCCCGGAATTCTTCCAAGCCGAAGAAGAAAGCCGGAAAATCCGCGTCGAGCGCGCCCACGCGCAGCAGGAACGCGGAGCGGGAGACCATCGGAGCAAGCGCAACCCCCGTGCAGGCGGTCAACGAGAACGCCTGCGCCCACTGCGGCAAGGAGCTCAAGACGGATGACCGCGCGCTCTTCGTCGAAGAGGACGTCGGTCGGGTGTTCTGCGAGGAGAGCTGCATCGCCAGCTTCTTCGGCTCCGAGATCGACCGCCTCGAAAAGGAATTCTTCAGGCGCCTGGCGCCCAATGATCTCTCCGCTGAGGAGCGGGAGAAGCTCTCGCACCTGCGCTGGATTACCTTGCAGGAGCCCGATGAGATCTGGCGCGAGAAGACGCTGAGCGGCGATTCGCGCTATACCTTGATCGCGAGTTACGACCCGGGTGAGACCGGGACCAAGAAGATCTGGTCCGTCTGTATCTGTCTCTTTCTCCGGGGGGAGCCGAGCTTCCTCTTTCTCGCCTTCGTCACCAAGAATACGGCAATGGCCAACCACTATCGGCGCGGCGAGCAGGTCGACTGGGAGCAGGTAGTGGCCGAGAAGCAAAAGGGCGAGCAGCTCCGCGCGGCCGAAGAAGAGCGCGTGGGCCGCGAGCAGATCGAGGCTTCGAGCGATCGCCTGGCGTCGCCTTGGACCGAGGACGAGACTTACCTGGCGAGCATGAATCAGGAGCGCGGCGCCAACGACATTCCCGCCGACGAGTTCGCTCTCTACCAGAGCTGCCTTGAGGAGTCGCTTGAGACGCCCGACGAGGTTTGGGCGACTGGCGGAGCCGAAACTGAAACCGAATCTGAAACTGAAACCGAAACGGCTACAGATGCGGATACGGCTTCTGACGGAATGAGGACCTATCATTTCATTCGGCAGTATCGGACCGAGAATCCCTGCTTCTGGTACGTCATCATCGCGCGCGAAACGGAAAACGAAGAGGAGCTCGAGATCCTCGATGCGTTCCCGACTCGCGATCCCGCGCTCGTCGCGCGCTATCGCCGCGGCAAGCAGGAAGTCGGCGATCCCGAAGGCACGCCCGCGACGCGGACCGTTCACTGATTTCTACGTAATTGGAAGAGGAGCCTGAGTCCTACTTAATCTTCCCGAACGAGTACCGCGGGCAGAGATAGTAGTTCCCCGCCGCGAGGCAGCCCGCCATCTTGTCCTTGTCAGGGCCTTCGACGACGAAGACTCCGTTGAAGATGCCGGTGAATTTGAACTCGGGGCGGCTCTTCACGCCAGGCGTGACATACTGGCATTGGACCGTGGCCAGTCCCGAGTTGTCGCGCACGGTGTACACGTGGCTCTGGTCGTTGAACTGGGCCGGAAACGCGCAGAGCGTGTCGGATTTGGAGGTGAAGCCTTCGAGGATGATGTCGCCCGAGTCGGACTTCGAGACGCAGGCGCGGTAGAAGCCCGAGCCGTCGAGCTCCCAGTCGAATTCGGGTTGGATCGTTTGCGTGGCCGTGCAGGTGAACGATCCTTGATCGGTGCCGTCATCGAGGGTGAAGGGCATCGAAGTCACGCGCAGAGAGCTCTTGGGGGCCTTGGGGGTGTAGGGGCGCCCGCAGCCGCTCAGAAGCGAGACTGCGGCCGCAGCCACGACGGCCGCGATCGTCAGTCTGAGTGGCTCAATGCAAATATGCTCGATACGCCGGTTCAAATGACTCTTCTCCTGTGATGGACTGTGATGCGAGTAGGTAGAGCAAGACACATGCCTCGCAGGTCGGCGCGGAATCGCAGGGTTTTAGGCTCTCGTCGCTGTCTAAGGCTTGGACGGGTGTCCGAGCCGCCACATGCCCCGCCACGCGGCGACCCAGGCGAGGGCCGCCAGCGCAAGGCAGGCGAGTCCGAACCAGTCGCCCCAGGCCTTGATGAGCGTCCAGACCGGCTCGATGACGCCGACCTCGACGTTGACGATCGCCGGCTTGTCGATCTCGCTGGCGTGAGTGATCTCGCCGTCGGGCTCGATGAGCGTCGAGATGCCTGTGTTGGTCGCGCGAAGCTGCGGAAGCCTCGTCTCGATGCTCCGGAACGTGGTGAGCGAAAGATGGAGGATCGGCTCGCCATGCGGGCCGAACCAGGAGTCGTTGGTGATGTTGAGGATCATCCTCGCGCCTTTGCGGGCCGCGCCGATGACGTAATTGGTGAACAGCGCCTCGTAGCAGATGACCGGGCCGATGGGGATGTTTTTCACGGTGACGACGTCAGGCCCGATGCCGCGCCCGAAATTTCCGACGCGCGGGAACGCGTTCTTGATGAAATCGAACGAGTCCGCGCCCGGGATATACTCGCCGAAAAGAAGCAGGATGTTCTTGCGGTAGACCTGGAGGTCGTTGGGCGGTTCGCCCGGCGCCAGGCCGGTCTTCGTAGCTTCGGGAGAAAGGAAGAAGAAGGCGTTGAAGTCCTTCTTGCCGAGCATATCGTAGCCGCCGAAGAGAAGCGGCACTCCCGCCGAGCGGACGAAGCGCTCGATGCGCTGATCGTGCGCAAGTTCAGTAGCCGTGCGCGGCGTGCGGAAAGACGAAGGGTACGAAGTTTCGGGCCAGACCAGAACCTCGGGCTTGGGCGAGAGCTGGAGCGCCTGCTCGGACATCTCGAATAGCGTGTCGAGAACCTTCTCGGAGGCCGCACGCAGGCCGGAGATGACGGCCAGCTTGTCGATGTCGCCGATGTTGGGCTGGATGACTCCGAAGCGGGTCTTGGATGTCGGCTGCGCCATCAGGCGGTGGATCTGCTCTTCGCGCCAGCCGCCGTAGCCGAGCGCCGCCGCCACGAGGAGAAGCGGAAGAAGCAGGACGCGGTTCAAGATGAACGGAGGCCGCGGCACGCGAAGCGTGAAGGCCGCCTTCCAGATCCCGTCATTGACGGCAAAAATGATGAAAGTGATGAGCGAAGCGCCGCCGATGTCGGCCACCTGCCGTAAACGATGCGCCTGATACATCGAATGGCCGAGCGTATCGACGAAGAGCTTGGGCAGAAGCCAATCGACTCCGGTGTAAAGCAGGGCGAGGAAGAGACCCGAACGAAGGAGCTTCGGCCACTTGAGCTCGAGGTGCTTGAGCAATCCCGCGAAGACCAGGAACTGCGGCTGACCACCCAGGGCATAGAGGCAGAGCCCCAGGAGCGCGAACGGCCAGGGGAGCTCGCCGAACTCGTTGAGCACGGTCGCGACCCAGTAGAAGCCGCCCACGCTCATGAAGAAGCTCAGCCAGACGCCTTGAAGAACGGCCCGCCGGCGGTCGGGGGCACGGCGGATGGCCGCGAACCAGGGAACCAGCGCGAACCAGATCAGGTAGGCCTGGTTCCAGGGCGGGAAGGAGAAGACCAGGAGCGCCGCTGCGACAATCGTGAGCGGATCGGGGGCGAGGATTCGGAGACGGCGCATGGGGCTATCTTAGCCAGCCCCGCGCATACGCGCCAGCCTCGATTTGCCGGTCACTGCCCGATTACTGCGAAGACCCCAAGTCGGTGAAGAGCTGGAGCATCGAGACCGGGCGGGTCGCGATGAGGCCTGGCGTGGACTTGCCGTTGGCCTTGCCCTTGAGCGCCATGAGCGCGGCGTAGGCGTTCACGCGGCCGCCGGTGGCGAGCTTGTCCTTGAGCCCGGGGATCTTGTCGACGGAGCCCATGATGAGCTCCTTGATCTGCGTGGGCTTGAGGGTCGGGTCCTGCGCGAGCAGGAGCGCGGCCATCCCGGTCACGAAGGCCGTGGCCTGCGAGGTGCCCGACATGTAGCCGTACTTGCCGCCGGGGAGGGTGCTGTAGATGTTTTCGCCCGGAGCCGCGACGTCCACGCGCGCCTTGCCCCAGTTGGACGAAGGCAAGAGGTTGTTCTTGATGTCGGTAGCGGCCACCGAGATGATGTTCGAGAGGCGATAGGCGGCCGGGAAGTAGTAGTTCTCCGTCAGGTCGGTGTTCTGGTGCTCGTTGCCCGCGGCTGCGACGAAGAGGATGCCCTTGGCTTCGGCCTTTTTGATCGCGAGGTATTCTTCTTCGGAGAATTCGGGGCCGCCGCCCGAGTAGTTGATGATCTTGGCGCCGTGCTCGATGGCGTAGTCGACGGCCTTGATGGTGTTGCGGAGGTTGACCGAGCCGGGGTTGGCGTCGGAGTAGTACTTGATCGCCATGATGGAGACTTTGTGGGCGACGCCGCTCACGCCGGTCTTGGGATTGACGACGGCGCCGATGATGCCCGAGACGTGAGTGCCGTGGCCGTGATCGTCGATGGGGTTGGCCTTGTTAGTGACGAAGTTCCAGCCGTAGACCTGCGAACCCTTCTGGGTGGGATCGCTCCAGATATTGCCTTGGAGGTCGCGGTGAGTGGAGTCGACGCCCGTATCGATGACGGCGACGACGACGTTGCGGCTGCCTTCCTCGATCTTCCACGCGTTGACCGCGCTGATGCTCGAGCCGCTGGTATTGAAGATGCCCCAGTTCTTGATCGAGGCCGACAGCGAAGTCAGCTGCGCTCCCGGGGAGGCGAAACCCAGCGCGAACACGCTGGAGATCAATGACGTTGCCACCAGGGACTGCTTCAAGAACGTGCGACGCATACTCAACCGCCTTTTCAACTCTGCTTCAACTGCTACTGCACAACTTCAACAAGTGACGGACGAAGCTCGCTCGCTTCTCCCGTGACGGGGGACTATTGAGCAAGCGTCGTGCCTGTCCGGCCGCCGGCCGCTCAAAATCTTCGGACCGTTTTATTCAATAATCACCATGTATTGCGGGCGGCCTTGGCCGGGCGGCCTCCGGGGCCATGCCCCGCCTGTGTCCAAGCCATGGACACCTGTGTCCGCGCTGACCCTCTCTGGTGCGCGCGACTTGAGCTGCCTGCCCGGATGCCGATACGGAATCATGGGGTTTACATGCCTTAAATGGTCAACTACTGCATGGTGCGCCACCCTAGCGCTTTTCGTAGGCCTGCCCCAGGCCTCCGCATGGGCTTCGGACTCTGACACGGTCCGCGACGCGCTTGAGCGCCTGCGGGGCTCCGAGACAGGTAAAGAGGTCCTGGAGCAGGCCCTGCGGTTCTGGCAGCTCGATCAGCTGAACGACCTGACGAGCGTGATCCAGGCGGGTTCAGAGTCCAAGACCGACGCCGTCCTGACCCGTCGCTTTGATCCGAACAACGGCCACGAGACGCGAGAGCGCTCCGTTCTGGTTTATCTCCGGCTTTCGCAAGCTCCCGAGGATGTGGTCTTGGACATGGCTCACGAGCTGGTCCACGCTACGGCCCGAGCCGAGTGGGACCCCTATGATCCGCTTTTGACCCCTGGCAAGTATATCCATGCCGCGATCGAAGGCCGGGGAGGCGAAGTCGACGCTGTCGCTACGGAGTGTCATGTCGCATTCGAGCTCTATCCGGAGCGTGCGCAGACGCTCTCGCGCTGCTCGGGCTACCTTGCCGCGGGGACACTCTCCAAGGAGAAGGTGCGCGAGGATTTCTATCGCGTGGGCAAATGGATGCCGGAGCTCAAACTCAAGCTCGGGTCCGAGATGTCGCTCTTTCCGGTACTTCAAGGATCCCCGCCCAAGCTTTATTCGTCGACGGGTCACGCGCCTTATCCCGTCGCGCTCTTTCGCGAATATAGTGAATTGACGCGGGTGGCTTGCGAGAACTCGCGACGCCGTGCGCCGGCTTCAATTCCTGACGCATTCCTAACAAAACGTTGCCAGTAAATGCTAACGTCGACGCTATCTTGTGATTGTTCATGATTTTTTGCCCACACTCCCTTCGCTTCTGGCGCACTCGAACATCCCACTCATCCATCGCGATCTGAGTTGGCTTCAGTTCAACGAACGTGTGCTCGCGGAGAGCCGCGCCCCGACCAATCCGTTGCTGGAGCGTGCCAAGTTCGTCGCGATCTCCGCCTCTAACCTGGATGAGTTCTTCATGATCCGCTTGGCGTCGCTTGGGCGATCGATCGGGGCGCTCTCGCGCACGGACGTCCCGGCTTCCTCGCGCCTCAATCGGATTCGCTCGTCCATCCTCGAGAACGTCGCCAAGTTCGGCGCCAAGCAGGCCGAGGCGTTCGAGCTCGTGGCGTCCGAACTCGAGGGCGAGGGGGTGCGCTTCATCCGCCAGACGAAGGAAGGCGAAGAAGGCTTTGCCTCGGGCAAGGCGGTCTTCGAGGAGCAGGTGCTTCCCAAGCTCGGGTCTCCCGAAGGGTTCTCGCATGGAAAGCTCTCTCAGCTCGAGAATCTGCAGACCGGCGCGCTCTTCAAGAGTAACGTCTGGTTCAGGATCCCGCGAGCCCTGCCTCCAGTATTCAAGCTTGAGCAAGGCTTCATCTTTCTTGACGATCTACTCGCCACGCATCTGGGATCCGCGTTCAGGCTCGAGGGCCAGCCGGGATTCGTGCGCCTCACGCGCGACGGGGACTTTACGGTGGATCTCGAGGAAGAAGACACCGAATCGATCCCCGACGTGGTCCGTACCGGCATTCGCTCGCGCGAAAAGGGGCGTCCCGTGCGCCTTCAGTACTCGGGTGAGATGAGTGAGCAGCTGCTCAGGCAGGCTGCCGTGACGCTCAGGCTTGTGGCGGGCCAGGTGATCCCGGCTCCGTACACGCTCTTCCTGCACGGCCTCTGGTCAGTGGTCAAGGAGTTGCCTGACGAGATGGCGAGCAAGCCGGCTTTGGGCTATCCGGCGTTCCAGTCCATCGTGCCTGCCGGGCTTCGCCCGACGTCTTCGATCTTCGATGAGATCAAAAAGCGCGATCAGCTGCTTCACCATCCCTACGACTCTTTCGATGGCTACGTGAACTGGATCCATGCGGCGGCGGCCGATCCTGCCGTCGAGATGATCGAGCAGACCGTTTACCGGATGGACGCTCTCTCTCCCGTGATCGCCGCGCTCAAGGATGCCGCGGGCCGCAAGCGCGTGCGCGTGCTCATTGAGCTGCGCGCGCGCTTCGACGAGCTCAATAACCTGGCGCTCGCCGACGATCTCCGCAAGGCGGGCGTTGAGGTCGCCTTCGGCTTCGGGAAGCTCAAGCTCCACGCCAAAGTCGCGCTCGTCACCCGTCGCGAAGAAGGCAAGCAGGTGCTCTATACGCATCTTTCGACCGGAAACTACAACGCGATGACCGCGCGCCAATACACGGATCTCGCGCTGCTGACGGCCAATCCCGAGATCGGCGCCGACGCCAAGCACTTTCTCGACAAGGTTTCGCTCGGCGAGGTTCCGACTTCATTCAAGCGCCTGGTTTCTGCTCCGGCCAGGCTCCATCGCAGGCTGCTCGCGCATATCCAGGCCGAGACCGAGGCGGCCAAGGCGGGGCGCAAGGCGCGGATCGTGGCCAAGGTCAACGCGCTCGTCGACGACCTGGTGATTGAGGAGCTCTACAAAGCCTCGCAGGCCGGCGTGCAAGTCGATCTGATCGTGCGCGGCGCTTGCTCGCTCATTCCGGGCGTCAAGGGGTTGAGCGAAAACGTGCGGGTCATCAGCATCGTCGACCGCTTTCTTGAGCACTCGCGCATCTATTATTTCGGCGACTCCAAGGCACTCTACTTGTCGAGCGCCGACTGGATGCCGCGCAATTTCTTTTCGCGCCTGGAGATCGCGTTTCCGGTGACTGACCCGCACCTCTATCAGTACCTCGAGCAGGTCGTGATCCCGACTTATCTGACGGATACGGCCAAAGCTCGCGAGTTGACGCCTCAAGGGACGTGGAAGAAAAGGGCGCTTCGCGGAAAAGCCGTGCGCTCTCAGTTTGTCTTCCAGGAGCTCGCTTCTAAAGGATATCAGGGTACGCCGATCGCTTGAGCCTGGCAGTTGCAATGCACGAAGGCGTGGAGGGTCAAACCCTATGAGCATTCTCGGCTATATTCTTTTTGGTTTTGTCGTCGGCCTTTTGGCGCGAGCCATCATGCCGGGCAAGGACCCGCTTGGTCTGATCGGGACCACGATCCTGGGTATCATCGGCGCCTTGGCCGCCGGGTGGCTCGGCCGCGCGCTGGGCTTCTACGGGCCGGATGACGGTGCGGGATTCGTCTCCGCCACCATCGGCGCCATTGTCGTCCTGGCGATCTACCACATGGTCAGCCGTCGTCGGCTGGCTCATCATGGAGGAGACGTGGGTGGTGTCGGTCCTCACGGGCGCGAAGTCTCCGATGATCGCAAGTGGCGTGACGTCGCCTAGTTGTTAAGATCTTCAAGATTTCTTTAGAGTGATCCGATAGGCCGAGAGGATGTCTTTACCGCCTCTCGGTCCATCCCTATCGCCCGAACCGGGCACTGAGTGGATGCTCATCGGCTTCACGGCCTGGTTCGTCTCGGGCGTGATCGCGCTCGTGAAGGTGAGGCGAGACGACGCGCGAACCCGCGCAGACGGCCTCACTTTGCAGAAGCGCCTTCTCGAGGGCAGGCGAGTCGCGCTCGATCGCGGACGCGAGCAAGCCGTGGCGACCCATCTCTCGAAGGCGATCCTCGCTGCCGTCGACCTCTGCCAGGGCCATGCGGCCGCCAAGCAGGTGGAGCTGACGGCGCATCCGGCGCTCGCCGAGCAGGAGGCCTGGATCTCGGCGCGTCAGGGCGCCTGGGTCGATAGCCTTGTCGTCTGGATCCATCAGGCGATCGACGAAGCGGCGGGCACCGAGCTCGCCAGCGCGCGCAAGGTCGAGATCAATCTCACGGCGAGCCGCACGCAAGCGACCCTGGGCATTCGAGGCGCCGGCGCCTGGCAGCTGCGATTGACCCTCCCGGTCTGCGCGACGCGCGAGCTGCTGGATTCGCGGTTGTGCGAATCCGAGCGTGCGGCGTAAACTTGATCCATGCTTCCTTCTAATTTTCCCGGACTCCCGGCTGGCTGGAAAACCGAGATCGAGACCTTTCGAAGCGCCGACGGCGCTGAGACGCTCTGCTGGCAGAAGCACACGGCGCCGGGCGCGAAGAAGAAACGCGCGCTCCTCGTGCTTCACGGCATGGGCGAGCATGGCGGCCGCTATCTTCATTTCACTCACTACCTGAAAGACGAGTTCGACGCGATCTTCTGCCTCGATCATCGCGGTCACGGTCGCTCGGGGGGAATCCGCGGCCACGTGGCGCGCTTCGACTCGATGGCCGATGACGTCGCTCTGGCCATCAAGAGGATCGCTGAGTCTTTTAGCGAGATCCATCTCGTCGCCCATAGCATGGGCGGTCAGGTCGCGCTTCGCGCGCTCTTTCTTCATCCCGAGCTCCCGCTCGCGTCGGTCTCAGTCTCCGCGCCGCTCATGGCGATCAAAGTCAAGGTGCCCGCGCCCAAGAAGATCGCCGCCAAGGTGCTCAACAAGATCTGGGGCTCGCTTCAGCTGCCCACCGGCGTCAATGCCGACGTGCTCTCGCATGATCCTGAGGTCGCGCTTTGCTATCGCCAGGACCGCCTCGTGCACGACAAGATGACGCCTGCGTTCTTCAACGGGCTCGAGGCCGCGATGGCGGACTCGCTTTCGCGCAAGAAAGGGATCCTGCCGCCGATCCAGTTCCTAGTCCCGCTCAAAGACGAGCTGGTCGACCCGCAGACGACCATTCGCTTCTACGAGTCGCTCGAGCATCCGGCCAAGCGCCTCAAGACCTATCCCGATTTCTTTCATGAGAGCATGAACGAAGTCGGGAAAGAACGCTTCTTTGACGACGTCCGCGAATGGGTGATTGAGCACCCGGCGCGCTCGACCTAATTGAGCAGCGGCGCCATCGCTTCGCCCACGAGCTTCTGAAGTGGGCGGGGCACGAGGTCGCTTCGCACCGATAGGTAGATCGCCTTTTCGATGCTCTCCCACTCGGGCACTCGAAGCTCGCGAAGGCGGCCGTCGAGGACGAGATTGCGCGCGGCGACGGTAGGGACGAAGGTCAGATTATCCGACCGTTGCACGATCTCGATGGCCGTCTCGGCGGTGGATGCTTCGTGCCCCTTGCGCCGTTCGCGCCAGGTAAGAGGGCAGTGGTCGTCGCCGATCGAGAACCCGCCCTGCAGCGTCCAGTCCGTCGGCACGATGAAAGGGTATCGGCTGATCCGCTCGATCGTCTCGCGCTCGCGGTTGAGCGGATGGCCGGCGCGCGCGAAGAGGCCCCAGCGCAGGCTGCCGATCTTGATCGAGGTCCAGTTCTTGGTCCAGAGCAGGGGCTCGATGTGGATGGCCATCTCGAAAGCGCCGTTCAGCCCGTGCGCGACGAGCTCGTTGTGGGTGAACTCGACGACGCGAAAGCGCGCGTTCTTGCGCTTCTCCGCGAGCGCGCCCAGGGTCGGGCCGACGAGTCGCGAGGCGAGAAAACTGATGGAGCCCAGGCTCCAGATTTCTTCTTCCCGAATCGGCGCGCCACTGCCGCCGAGGAGGCGCTCGCCGAGCTCGAGCATCTGCTCGGCCGTGGCCAGGAGCTCGGAGCCTTCGGGAGTGACGACGATGCCCGAGACTGAGCGCTTGAATAGCCTGCGACCCAGGCGGCCCTCCAGGCGCTTGAGCGCCTTGGAGACGTGCGCGGGCTGAAGGTTCATTTGGCGCGCGACCTCGCGCAGCGAGCGCGTCTTGCAGGCCCGGACAAAGAGATTGAGCTCAAAAAGCGTGAGGTCTTGCATGGTTCTGCCCCTCCTCGAGCGGGGCTTGCGGAGTATGACACATTGCGTTATAAACTGCAATTGATGAAAAAGCCCCTGCTTGTCCCGATGGTGGTTCTTGCGTCCCAGGTCTGCAGCGTCGCGCTGGCCGCTCCGGGCCCAGCTCCGGTGGCCACCGCCTGCCCCGGCGATACTTACGAGAAGAACGAGCCGATCTTCCTGGATGACCCGTATTACCCGGCGGGAGTCATGCACTCGGGCAAATACAACGGGATGTGCATCGATACGAGCTGGCAGCGCCCCGCGCACGTGCTCTCCAAGGAGGCCGCCGTGGCCGCGGGCGTGCCGGCAGGTTATATCGCGTTCGCCAATTTCAATCACGGCGGCCGCAACTGGATCGCCCAGGTCCCGATGGGCGCCGTCGAAGAGGTGATCTTCCAGATGGAGCACTTCAGCTTCTCCACGCCCCCTGGAATGCAGAATGTCGGCATCCCGAGCGCGCACACGGAGATCCGCTTCAAATTCAAGAAGGGTTCCGAGGTCATTCTCATTCCTCAGAGTGCCGAAGCCGCCGCGGCAGGCCAGGCGAGCGAAGTCCGCCTCTCCGACATCATCTACTCGGTGGAGCTCATCGCGCCCAAAGGCGTGAGCAACTTCGACCCCATTAACGGCCTCAAAGGTACATTTGCCATCGTCTATCACTTCACCTCGCTCGGCGATAAGTTCAACTATATGATCACCCAGCAGAGTCATCGCGTCGAACAGATGCCGATCAAGGTGACCGACGAGCAGAAGCAGCAGCTTCTGCTTCACGCGATCGCCACGAGCGACGCGATGGGTGTCAGCGGTACCTACAATACGGCGCTTCGCAACTGCACGAGCGAAGTCTTCAAGCTCTTCGACGAGGTCCTTTCGGACGCGCCGGGATATGGCAAGCCGAGCACCCTCGAAAAGATCCTGAGCGCTCGCCCGGGGCGCTCCAAGAAGTCGCTCACCAACCGCGGTTTGCTCGATCCGGCCATGACCTGGCCGGACCTCAACGACGAGAAAGATATCGTTCCTGCTGCGACGACGCGCCCGGCCGCACCGGGTCTTCCTGAGCCGCAGCTCCCGCAGGTGTTTCCTTCGCCCAAGCCCTCGAATTGACGAATCACCTGCGAGCGGCTAATCCCGCTCCATGCACAAACGCGCGCCCAATCTGGTTCTGAGTCTCGTCCTGCTTGCTGGCTTGCTGGCCCCCATCTGCGAGGCCCGCGCGGAGCGCCTCACGCTCGAGGGGATTTTCAAAGAGAAGCGCTGGACGGCCTCGGGGTTCTCGCTCCTGAAGTGGCTGCCCAAGGGCGAAGGCTACCTCTACCAGGATGCCGGTCCCGAAGGCCAAGGCCAGGCCATCTGGCGCTATACGATCGCAACCGGCGAAACCAAGCTCGAGCTTCGCATGCCGCCGGAAGAAGAAGCGCGCACCTGGTTCGCCGCCCCCGATCTGAGTTTTTATCTCACGACCGACGCGCTCGAGTCGCGGGGTGTGAAGTCAGGGGGCGAGGTCCGCCGGATCGACGCGCGCACGGGCGAGAAGAGCGTGCTCCTGCCGGCCGAGCTCGAAGCCAAGATCGTCCAGCTTTCGCCGGACGGAAAGCGCCTGGGCTACGTGAGTCGCAACAACCTCTATGCGCTCGATCTTGCGACGGGCGAGTCTCGCCAGCTGACCTTCGATGGCGGCCCGGAAGTTCTGAACGGCCATTTCAGCTGGGTGTACGAAGAAGAATTCGGGATCATCAACGGTTGGAGCTGGTCGCCCGACAGTTCGCGGATCGCGTTCTGGCAGTCGGATGAGTCGCGCGTACCCGAGTATCCGATCATCGACTACGGAAGCATCCATCCGTCGACCTTCCTCATGCGCTACCCTAAAGCCGGTGACCCAAATCCGATCGTTCGCCTGGGCGTCGTTTCGGTCGAGACCGCCCAGACTCAATGGGTCGATACGGGCGGAAACACGCTGGATTATTTTCCCCGCATGAAGTGGTTGCCCTCGGGCAAGGGAGTGGCCTACCAGCGGCTCAACCGCCAGCAGAACAAGCTGGATCTGGTTTTCTACTCTGTTGATGAAAAGAGCTCGCAGCTCGTCCTGACTGAAGAAAATCCTAAGGCCTGGGTCGACGTGAACGATATGCTGATGTTCGTATCCCCCGAATCCGGCGACGATCGTCGGTTTCTCTGGGGCTCCGAGCGAGACGGGTATCTCCATCTCTACTACTACGATCTGAGCTCTTCGCCTGCACGGATCAAGCAGGTGACGCAAGGAGCCTGGGAGGTGCAGCAGCTTTTGGCTTCGGACTTCGCGAATGACCGCGTTTTCTTCAGCGCCAACCGGGAGTCTTCGATCGAGTCGCAGGTGTACTCGCTCGATCTCCATACGGCACGCATCACGCGCGTCTCTCCGGAGCGGGGCGTCCATTCGGCCGATTTCTCGCCCGAGGGGGGCGTCTGGATCGATACGTTCTCGAGCTCGACCCAGGAGCCGCGCGCGGTGCTTCGCGATGGCTCAGGGCAGCCGGTGCGAGTCGTGGCTTCACGCGATTTCTCCGCGCTCGAACGAAGGCTTCCCGAATTCTCAACCTTCAAGACCCACGACGGACTCGCGCTCAACTCGCTTGTGATCTATCCCGATAAGTTCAGCCCTTCCAAGAAGTACCCGGTCATTCTTTACGTGTATGGCGGCCCGGGCGTGCAGGCCATCCAAGACTCGTGGCCCGCGGCCCGCGATCTCTTTCATGCGCTTCTCGCGCAGGAAGGTTACATGGTCGTCACGCTCGATAATCGCGGCACCGGCGGCTTCGGGCGCGATTTCCGTAACCTGATCTACGGCGATCTCGGCACGGGCACGAGCGATGACCAGATCGAGTACGTGGATTTTCTCTCCAAGCTCCCCTGGGTGGACAGCAAGCGCATCGGGATGTGGGGCTGGAGTTTCGGCGGGTACCTCACCTCGCAGACGCTCTGCCGAGGCGGAGAGCGCTTCAAGGCGGGCATCTCGGTCGCGCCGGTGACAGACTGGTCTTACTATGACTCGATTTACACCGAGCGCTTCATGGGGCTTCCGCAGGCCAATTCCGAAGGCTACAAGCGCAGCGCGGTCACCGCGAACGTCGGCGGGCTCAAGGCGCGTCTCTTTCTGATCCATGGGACGGGCGACGACAACGTCCACTTCCAGAACAGCGTGGATCTCGTGGATGCGCTGCTCGCGGCGGGCAAGGATTACGACTCGGCCTACTATCCCAATCGCTTGCACGGGATCAGCTCGGGACCGAACGATCGGTACGATCTCTACCGGCGCATGAAGGATTTCTGGGATATCCGGCTGAAGTAGCGATCGCCTAAAACGGCCAAAGGATCTGACGCCATGCGGGCTCGCTCTGCGTGCTCCCATAGGATTCAGGAAGCGTGTCTCCTTGGTGGAGAGTGCCATGGATCCGGTCCCATAGGCTCAACACGCTCCCGAAGTTACAGCGCGGATTCCAGCGGCTGTGATGCCAGAGATGCTGCCTCGGCGTCGCGAACACGGCAGAGATCGTCTTTTCGGCGATCGAATCCGCGGGTAGGCAGAAATTGGTGTGGCCCCAGAAGATGATCACGCTGCCGCAGGCCGCGATCGAAAGAAAGAGCGTTGGGTCATCGAGAAGATAGACAAAGAGGCCGACCAGCCAAAGATAGACGCGAAAGAAATGAGTGATCAGCGGATTCCTGGAGGTCGCGAATACATCGATCGTTTCCGGAAGATGATGGGCTCGGTGCAGACTCCAAAAGACCGTGTCGCTGTGAGAGAGGCGGTGGTTCCAATACCAGGTGTAATCGACCACCGCATAGAGGACCAGTGATACCCAGAGCGACGAGGGCAGGCTCCCTTTCAGACCGGGGACGAGCGCATTCAAAGCCGTATGAGCCACGTAGATTTGTAGGACAGGGGCCACGAAAAAATGGATGAATACACTGGAGAGATCGACGATCCAATCCGTCCTCTTTCGCGCGACCATCCTGCTTCGATGCTTAGGGATGAACACGGTCAGGATCGCGAACAGCAAGAATGCGAGGGCTCCCAGGCGCTCTTGCAGCTGATCAGGCCCGACGGCTCCAAAGCGGGACAGATTCAGCTCGTGGACGCCGCGAGCCACGTGACCTTCGGCGGAGGCGTGTTCGCGGCCACCAGCGACGGATCGAACGATTCAGGCTCGATCGGTCCCCAGGTCTCTATCATCGAACCGAACGGAGCGCTCCGCGCGACCGTACCCATGAAAGAGCCGGTGGCGATCGCGGCGGGCGACTCTGCATTTGCAGTCGTCGATGTCGACCTTGAAACTCCCGATCGTTTCGAGAGCCGAGTGCTCTTTCTCGGTGAGTCCGGGAAGATCCTGGGCGAGCACAGATTGCCGCAGATCCCGAAGGGCCAGCCTGGCGAAAAGATCGACTGCTATTCGTCCTTCGGGGACGGAGTATTTGTGGTCTCCTGCTTAGGCTATAGGCGTAAGGACGGAGTATCGAAGGTCAAGAGCGGATGGACGCAGTTCCTCGAATTCGACTCGTCGACGGGAGCGGTGAAGGTGCGAAGAACTCTCAATGACCGGTACGGCTTCGTGGGGTTCTGATTCATCAGAATGAATACCAGTCCGCGCAGAGCACCCCGAGCGTCTCCGAAGGGGACGGCTCCGTGACCTTGAGGCAGCTCAGGATCGCTTCCTTCATCTTCTTGCGGACGACCTCGAAGTCCTTCTCCGAAAGGCAGTGGACGGCGGAATAATGGAAGCCGCCCGTATCGTTGTCCTGCAGGTGCTGCATCGTGCGGCTCCGCCAATGGACGTGATTGGCGCTGACCCAGGCTCCATTCGAAAGATGGAGCGCTTTTTCGGTGGCGAACCAGAGACCTTCCTTCGACTTGACCAAGCCCATGTCTCGCAAATGCCGGAGGGTGCTCTCGACGATCGTCCGTTTCACGCGGAAGTATTGCGCGGCCTCGTCCGCGCCCCGCGGCCGGACCATGCAGAAGACGTGAACGGCCGAGTAGAGCCAGGAGGAGTAGTAGCGCGCGATCTCGGCCTCGGGAACTTCGTCCACGACTCGGATCGACTTACCCAGGTTCCTGGCTGCTCTCTGGATCGCGGCGATCTTCACCTGCAGTCTTTTCCTCAGGGCCTGCGAGGAGGCTCGGCCCAGGTCGACCAGCAGGAGAAAATATTCCGTTTCATTTTCGTTCATCCCCAAGGTGAGCGCGATGCCGTAGGCCTGGTCCTGCGAGAGGTGGACCTCGCGGGCGAGGACCTTGGTCATCCAAGACGGGCTGCAGCCCGCGGCCTTCGCCAGCGCGCTCTTGCCGCCGCGGCCGCCGAAATGGGTGGCCCAGTCCGATAGAAAGCTCTCGTAAGAATCATGGGAGTAGATTTCCATGCACTGAGTCTATTTTACAAAAAAGAAAAGAACACCTTCTGTTTTTGACTGAATAACGATTGTGGATACGGGCGCTCCTACCGACAATGATACATAACCGAAGATTAAGTTTAAGGAGACCGCTCATGAAACTCGGGATTTCAATGGCACTGGTGGGCTTGTCGGCGATGTGGGTGACGGGGGCAATGGCAGGGGACCCGATGAATGGCGGCAGCTCCGGCTCCGGCAGCGGCGTGCCGGCCGAACCGGTTTTCGCGGGAACGATCTACAACGATGGATGCAGGCATCCGGGCATCGCCGCTTATTGGAAGGACGGCAGATGGACTGAGCTATCGGCCTCGCAGCACGAGCTCTCGTCCCAAAGCTTCTCGGCGTCGGTTTCGGACGGGCATGTCTACGTTGCAGGAGACCTCGATACGGACGACGGGGCCAGCACGATCGGGGGATATTGGCTCGACGGCATCTGGCATGGATTCAAGATCCGGGCGCATGATCCTTACCATTCTGAGAAGTATTATTCGCACGTCGCGGGCGTCAAAGAGGTGGGCGGCCACGTGTACGCGGCGGGAGCGGTCGAGAACTCGTGCGGCGATCGGGTGGCGGCTTACTGGGTGGACGGAAAGCGCACTCAGCTCGATTCGCGATATCCTCACTCGACCTACGGAGCTTCGGGGATGGACGTCGATTCGGAAGGCCATATCTACGTGACCGGCGGTTATTGGGAGAATCTGTCCAACGGACATATCCGGAGCCACCTCGGCTATTGGCGCGACAAGAAGTTCACCCCCATTGAAGTCACGTCCGAAGTCCAAGCGGTGGACGCGATCCAGGTCGTCGACGGTCGCGTCTATCTCGCGGGCTACACCATGAAAAACGACGTCCCGGATGATCTTCGGGCAACACCGGGTTACTGGACCGAAGGAAAATGGCATGCCTTGGACATGCCGTCGAAAAGCAAGATAGGGTGGGCGATCGCGATCGTTTTCTCCGGCGGGCACCTCTATGTGGGAGGCACGCTCGGCAAGCCTGGCGTCAATGACTATAACGAAAACATCCCGGGCTACTGGAAAGACGGCAAGTGGGTCTCCCTCAATTTCCCGGGCGATTACGAAGGCGGCTACGTTCGGTCGATGCAGATCAGCGACGAAGGCCGCGTGACAGTCGGAGGAGCCATCTTCACGCGGGGATTCGAGCGCGTGGTGCCCGGGTACTGGCGCGACGGCGTTTGGACGGCGCTCTCAACCTCAAGCACCTGCGGCGCGGTCAGCAGCATCGCGTTTCACTAGCGGCCTTCGCGGACACGCAATGCGCAAACGGATCGTCTCATCGACATCGCCCAGCGCCTGGGCCTGGGGGCATCGAAATCCGAGGGGAATTCGTCCTGCTGTCCAAGTCCACTGATCCTCACTTTGGGATCGCAGGTAAAGACAATGGTTCGCGGCACGTGACTAAGGCAGAGTCGACTGTCTGCGCGCCGAGGAGGGTCCGCGCTGACATAAGACTCGAATTCGCGGAGAAAATCTGTTGCCCCAGGCTGGCGTGATTTATGAATCAAGTCAGGCAGAGAGGATGGGGCTGGGCATGAAGTTTTCATGGATACTTGGCCTTTGCTTGATTTCGGCATCTCCGGCTCACGCGTTTACACCCGCGGAAGTAGCCGAGATCAAAGAATGCGAAAGAATTGTCGCGAATCTCTCACCGTCTGAACGAGCTACTTTGAACGCCATGGGCATAATCCCCGATCCTAACCTTTGTGGGCACTACACCACGGTTGGAGAGCCTGGGGATGAATTTAATGTCTTCAACTATAAGCGGAGTGCGATGTTACTTCGCATTGCCGCTGTCAAGGCAAATGCGGCGGCATTGATCGCCAAAAGGATCATGGCCCCGCTCGATGCGCGAGATGAAGAGGCTGCCGTGTATGATGTAGCTCAAAGGCGGTACGACACTAAAATGAAAGAGTCCCGTGCGCTGAAGGCGATCGACCTAATCTCGTATCGATCTAATGTGGCCCACTGAAATGAAAATACTGGTGTCTCACTGCAGATTTTGCGGCAGCCTTTCGCTGAATTCGTAATTATCGCCCTTATTGACGCAGCAGATATGCATTTTGAGTCGAATGTCCGTTGGCGTGTCGAAGGTAGCAGGAGCGACGGCGGAGGACATTCGGCGACTTCTCAATCAGTCGAGCCTGACCGCTCCTGCGCGGTACATGCATCGAACCGACAAGCGGCTCAACAGAATTGCTGCCCCGATCGGAACGAATGTTCCCAAAATGTTCCCGAGAGGCCAAAGACGGGACGAGCGCGCTTCAACCGCCCAAAAACAAAAAAGCCCGAACGGGAACCGCTCGGGTGAACCGGCTTCGGCCGGGTTATATCGAGCTTCGCTCGATTGTCCTCCGAAATCGCTTCGGGGTCGCGGCTTTAGCCGCTCTTCCCTCAGCGCCTTCTCGGACACGCAATGCGCAAAATCACTTCGTGATTTTTCGCATTTTCCACGTGCTCGCTTTCACGCGCTTCCTGCGCGTGAAGTGCCCACTGGGCACACGCTGCGCGCGCGTAAAATTTTTCCAAAAAATTTTGGTGCGGTCGGACGGACTCGAACCGTCACGCCTTGCGGCATACGCCCCTCAAACGTACGTGTCTACCAATTCCACCACGACCGCACTCATAACAAGCGACTGAGATTAGAATCAGCTGCTTGGAGGGTTCTGCTAAGATTTCAATGCGTTGAGGCCCGACCTTAAATGAGAGGTTCCAAAAGTGTCAAGGGAGAAAAGTGCCTGGATTGGAAAATGCACCCTCTAGGCTGAATGGAAAACCAAAAACGAGTCTCTCCTCGCTCGCAAAGCGAGGGGGAGAGAAGGCCAGCCGAACGTTCTCGATTTAGACCCGATGAAAATCCCGAAGCTGAACGCGAACGCCGCAATCAGCGCTCAAAACTGCTCAGGATGAAGAACCGGGAAAGGATGATGAAGCGCTCGGCATAGGGGGGGTGCCTATGCTCGTCTTCTATCTCTGTCTTTCGTTTCTCGCGCATTTAGCGATGCCATCATCGGTCCCGCCACCGAATGATATCGGATTAGGCCCCGGCCCGCGGGGAGGACAGCTCCTGGGCGAACCGCCCGGAAAGAGCGAATACGAGCTGAAGCTGAACCCTCAGGACAAGACCACAATCGAGGTCTATCCGCTGGATCCGGCCCGCGCGCCGTCGCGCCAAGAGCTGAACAGCATGAGCGTGCTGCTCTTCAGAAACAAAACCGAAGGCGCGATCGACCAGGTCGAGCTGAAGCCGGCAGTGCCGGACAGTACGCCCGAGGTTCCCTATTATCAGGGCCGCCTATCGACTTCGGACTCCAACTTCGTTGGCGCCGAGCTCAGGCTCTCGCTCAAGGACGGAGGCGAGCACACCTTTACGAACGGTGGAGGCGAGGGTGGCGGAGCGCATGGGATACCGCCGCGGGCCTTCGGTCCGTAGCAACATAAACTGACCTCTTTCGCTGTTGATGAGCGAGGATGAAATCCTTGAATCGACGGAGGATTTCGTCCTCCTTTGCTGCGCAAGTCGGGGATTCGTCCCGCGAGCGATCCGATTTTCGGACTGCACTGGCTTATTGCTCTGAACTCCTGGTGATTTCTCCAGGCAATTCGCGGAGCTTCTCGCACCCATCAACAGCGAACGGGGTCAGTATGTTTAGGTCTCCTGGCAGTTCTGCGGATTGTAATGCCGGTAACCGTTACCGAAAGTGCCCACGCCCTGCTCGGGTCCGTCGAGCGCCGAAGCCGGGTGGCCGGAGTCGCGAACGAGCGAGTCAAAGAGCCCGCGGTCAAAGACGATGAACGGTGGGTCGGCGAAGGGGCGTCCCGAGCTGTTCTCGGTTCGAATCGCTTCGAGCAGGGACTCTTCGGCGCTGAAGTCCTCGGAGCCCTGACTGTAGACGAAGTACCGGTAGCTCTTGCCCTGGGAGGTCGTCATATTGCCTTCGGCATAGATGTCCCCGCGGAGACTCGGCTGGCCGAAGGGGGGCTTCACGGGAACGACGATCTTCCAGTAGTTCTCGTTGAAGAACCGCTCGCCGGCGATGACGATGGGCTGGCCGCCGGCCGCGTAGACGAAGTTCACGGCTTTCACGCCGTTCAACCTCAGGACATCCGTCTTGATCCGGACGTAGACGGCGATGGAGGGCGCTCCGTCCTTGAGGAAAGGGGTCATGCGATCGATATAGACCGAGTTGCAGTCCCTTGCGCGTTCGGAGCCCGCGTGCGCGAGGCCCGATCCGATGATTGCAGCGATAGAGAGGGCGAAATACGAATTGATCTTGTTCATGGGGTACTCCTTAAATAGTGCACGGCAACGGCCCTGGCGGGCCTGCCGCACGCTTAGTTGGCTTTGTGGCAGTTATCGAGCTCGCGTTTGAGTTCAAGTGTGTCTTGGTCAGCGTGGACGCCATTACCCAGGTTGCGAAAGCCGTCGCGTACGCGCCAGATTTCGAGGATAGGCTTCGGGCCCGCGCTGGGCTTGAAGTAGTAGAAGAAGCGCTCGCGCTTGTCGTTCACGATGGCCGCTCCGGCGTCTCCGCTCGGGAAGGCGTCAGCTTTCCGGGTCTGGAAGCCCTGGCTATTGTCCAGGTCGAACTGCGGCTTCGTCAGGTACAGGCCGCGATCGGCAAGCTCCTGGGCGAGTCGCCCCTGAATGGTCATCTGGACGCCGGCGCTGATCTTCTGGCCGAAGGTTCCGGAAAGGATCCGCTCGGAGATCACGAAGTCGGAGCCTTCGCAGGACGTGGCGGGATAGCCAGCGATCGCATGGGAGGCTGAAACGGTACTGAGAATCGAAAGGGACAGGGCGAGAGTCTTCAAGTTCTTGGTCATATGGGTTACCTCGAGCGGCTTTATAACCTTCAATGACTCGATGCGCAATCAAAATAGTCAGTTCTGACTAAATCATGACAAAAAATGACTAATTAGTAGAAAATCATGGTAAAATTGAAACCATGGAACGAATGGACCCGATATTCGCGCGAGGTTTCGATGTTTCCCCCAGCAAAGGCGACCGCAGGCGTTTCGAGATCGTCCAGGCGGCGGTCCGGTGCATCGCCGACGATGGGCTCGACGGCGGGATACTCAACCGGGTGGCCGAGAAAGTCGGCATCCAGCGATCCAACGTCGCCTATTATTTCAAAACCAAGGAGGATCTCCTGGAGGCCGCGGTCCGCTATGCGATGCTCTGCGGACAGGCCTTAACGCAGGAGCGCATCGAGCGGGCTCGGAACGCGCGGGAGCGGGTCGACGCGATAACCGACGGCGCCTTCGACTGGCGGGAGCGCTACCCCGACCAGCTCAGGCTCCTGCTGCTTTTTTACTTCCACTGCATGCGGAGCGCGCCTCTTCGCAAGCTCCACTCTCAGTTCCGCAAGGCGGGCTGGGAGCGGGTGCGCTTGATCCTGCGCGAATCCTCGCCCGCGTCGCGTGCGCTCGACAGCGCGGCCAAGGCGATTCAATCGGAGATCATGGGCATCCTAGTCGAGCTCGGCAGCACGCAGGACGAGCGCTTCGACTACAGAGGGTGCTGTCTCGCGGCGTGCCGGGAGCTGGCTGCGCCGTTCTTGCGTTCCTGAATTCGTCGGCGGATCTTTTCGCGTCTCCGCTCGCGCGAGCGGATGCCGACTGCCGAGTGAACGATTTCCTTGGGTGGGTCGAGGCTCACGGCGGCCGCCTCGAACCGGCGGTCCGGGATCACGGAGATCAGCTCGCCAAAGGGCGTGAACCAGCCGATCCCATTCTCTTTCAGTGCCTCGAGGCCGGGCCGGTTCCGGTAGCGATTGACGATGCTCATCGCCTCACGACGGGTCATCCGCATGGCGTAGAGATCGCCTTTGACCGGAGTGCCTTGCATGAGCGTCAGGCCTTTGGTCTCTTCTTCGTGCACCATCTCGAATGGCGTGTACGCGACGTATTCGGATGGCGGCCTCCAGCGTCCGAACTCGTCGAGCGGCGCATCGAGCGGGCGCTGCCAGGTGCGAAACGAGAGCTCGATTTCGAGCATGTAGAGCAGGAGCGGGCCGATGTCATGGCCGTGCTCGATGAGAAACTCCGAGTACTGCGCGCGGCTGCCGGCGACGCGCGCATCTTCGGCGCCACGGCCGTTGGAGATCTGGAGATGCTCGTAAGCGCCGTTGAAAACATCGAGTACGGGAAACGGTGCTTCGTCCGAATGAATCCGAGGCGCGATCCACGGGCTCAAGACGCGATCGAATGGTAGCTCGCCATTCGCGTTCTCGAAGGTGAGCCTGAGCGATCCGGCGAGCTTTCCGCCTTGTTGGCGATCGCGGACGGTGACGACGACCGCGTTGGGGTCGAGGACCGGGGACGACGCCTCGATTTGGGCGAAGTTATTTTCGTGCTCGGGGTATTCGGCTCGGAAGGCTTCGAACACGGCCTTTCGTGCGGCCAGTCGCTCTTCTTGCGCGAGGATGTGGGAGCGCTCGCGAAGGCGAGGCGGGAGCGCGCTCGAGATCCTCCCGTAACGAGTCAGGGTCACATCGTAGATCTTGCCGCCGGGACCGAAGGTGACGAACTGGAGCAGCTCGAAGTTGTCGCCTCCCCTCGAGCTATCGAAGGACGCGAGCGTGGGCTGCGCCAGGACGCAAAGGGGCAGAAGTAGGAATGCGGCGAGAAGGGCCAAGCGAAGCATCTCGCCGCTAGCTATATAATAGTGTACTTAAAATGTCAACTATTGGGATTTCTTCTAAAATTCGACGCGAAGGCCGAAGTAGTGGGTCGCGCCGTTTCCGGGAAAGCGCGTGCCCTCTTTGGCAGTCAGCGAGCGGAGCTCGTAGGCCAGGTAGGTCCGCTTGATGTGCCAGTCATGGTAGAGCTCGTTGGCCTGCCTGGGCTCGAGCACGTTGAGAAGGAACATGGCGCCGAAGGACGGGTAGTTATAGCTGACGTTTCCGTCGAAGCCGTCGTAGTTATCCGTCGCCGAGAGCTTATACGTCATGCGCTCCCAGGTGTAGCCGACGGTCGGAACGATGATCTGCTCGCGAAACAAGCGAGCCTGGTACTTGATATGTCCGCCGACCTGCCAAAAGCTTCCTGTGCTGGATTGGATCGTGACATTGGCGTCGCCGCTCGAAACAGGAAGGATCCCGCCGCCGACGCCGATGGCCACGACTCCGATGGATTGCAAGAAAGACGGTTCGTAATCGACGTCCATGACGATCGCGGCGGCTTTGCTATTAGGTAGCGTCGTGACGGCCGGGGCGCCGCCCAGGGCGTTTAGGCTCCCCAGGAGCTGGACGGCGAAATTCGGGCGCGCAAGCTGATACTCAGGAATGGGCTCGTCAGTGCTGACGTCGACGACATTGGCCGAAGACTTGCCCGAGCTCGGGCTCTCGGTTTCAGCTGAAGGAGGCGGCGGGACTTCCGCCTGTTTCTGTGCATCGGTTTCGGCTGCTTTGGCTTCGTCGAGCTCCTTCTGGGTCGGCTCTCCGGGCTGAGGCTCGGTCTTGGGTTCGGCGTTGCCGGAGTTAATCGGCGCGGGCGGGACAATGACTGGTCCCGTGGGCGCTGCCGAGCCTTCGGGCGGCGCAGTTTCGATCTCGGGCGCTGGTGGAGGCGGCGGATCTTCGGCGAGAGCCGGAGAAGTTTGCGCGGCGAGAAACAGACTCGCCAGGCTGATCGCGAAGAGTGCATTGACGGCTCTCATTCGATTATTTTCTCAGCGAGCGACGACACGCGCAAGCAGAGTCTCCGTGTTATTTGTTCGCATATCCTCAAGCAACCAGCATTTGCCCCAAACGCAACGTACAGCCTATACTCCAAAAAAACCACCGCCCAGGGGAGGCGCGCATGAAGAACTGGCTAGCACTCACACTCAGTACCGCGCTTGCAGCAAGCGCGGCCTTTGCCAAAGAAGACGTCGAGCGAGTTCAGCAAAGCGGCGACGTTCGCGAATTGCTCGGCGTCTCGCCTGCGGAGGCTTTTGAGCGAACGCAGGCCGTGCTCGGGCATTTCGGCGTGCCGGAGGAGCCGGATTCGCAGGCCGCGCTGAAAGCGCTCGATGGCCGCCAATCTCTCGACGGTGCCAAGGCGCGCCTCAAGTACCTGAACCGCGGCGGCAAGTTCGCGGGCTACAGCGTCCTCTCGAGCGCGAAGGCGGATGTTTTCCAGGATCTCGACGCCAAAAAGGTGCAGGACTATTCGGTGCGCTTCTCGTCTTTTGATGTCGAAGAGAACCGCCTTCATGGAGCCAGCCTCGCGGGCCTCAAGATCGCGCTCGATCCGGGTCATATGGGCGGAAAGACCTGGGATGAGCGCACGGGCAAGTATGTCGACGATGGCAATGGCCATCGCCTGAGCGAAGGCGTGATGGCGCTTCAGGTCGCTCTTCTTCTTGAGAAGGAACTCGTGCGCCAAGGAGCCAAGGTTTTTCTTACCCGGCGCACGCTCGATTCGGTGAGCCCGCTGGATTATGACAGTTTTGACCTCAAGCCCTGGGCCAAGAAGGAGCTCCTCGAAAGCTCGCTTCTCGACTGGTTTCGCGGTCTGCTCTCGAGCGGGCCTGCTGGCGATAAGCTCTACAGCGCCTTCGAGAAAAGCTCCGACTACAAGAAGCTCTATACCGAGAGCATGCGCTGGAAATATTTCGTCACGCGCGCCGATCTCGAGGCGCGTTCGGATGCGATCCGCGATTTCGGCCCCGATCTGATGCTCGATATTCATTTCGACACGTTGGATCCGCCCGGAAATCCCACGGGGATCAGCAAGGGACATGACGCGACCAAGGCCTATGTTCCTGGCGGCTTCGAGTCGACCGAGCTTGCTTCGCGCGAGGACCGCAAGTACTTCGGTCTCCATCTCCTGGACGGACCGACGTGGAACCAGTCAGTCAAGCTCGGCCGCTCGATCGTCAAGCGGATCCACGGCGAGCTCGGTGTGCCCTATGATCAGAGCGATAGCGAAAGCGCGGTGCTGATCGAGCCGGGCGTGATCGCGCGTAATCTGGCCGTGACCCGCAAGATCCCGGGCGTGCCGACGGGCTACATCGAGTGCCTCTTCTACAACGACCCCAAGGAGTTCGAGGCGCTTCGCAAGCAGGACTTCACGATGCAGATTGGTGGCCACTCCTATCCGTACTCACAGCGCCAGGTGGATCTCGCGCATGCGATTTATGGAGGGGTTCAGGACTTCCTCAGCGCGCCCTGATGTTGAGAGAGGCGCGGTGGTAGTTCGGTGAAAACGGCGCTTCCTCGGGTTGACTCTCGATGAGATAGTTGCCGACGAAGTCAGCGGATTGGATCTTGCCTTCGAGCGGTTTTTCGTGCGGGACTTCGGTCAGGCTTTCGACGATGACTTCGATTGGACCGCGCGCCCCTTTTTTGTGATGCTGAATGGGTACTTTGCGAATCCGGATGGGGCGCGGGTATTCCTTTCCGTCGATTTTGGATACATGCCAGATGATGATGCTGACGGGGAGCGAGCTCGGGATGAAAATGTCGTTCAATTGGATCGAGTCCGGATCGAAGTCTTCAGGCAAAGCCCGCACATCGCCCTGACTCATCATTTCCTTCAAGAAGGCTTTTGTGTTTTCGAGTTGACCAAAAACCTTGAGCGGATCCCCATCGACGAAATGATCGGAGAACGAAAAGTCGGGAGGCATGCGAAGGTGATGCGCTTTGGGTTCATGCGCCGGTCGGGCTTCGAGCGGAGATGCATGGGAGACGGACAGGCTGATGCCCGCGAGCATGACGATCATGGCGATATTGGCGTAAATCGAGCTCACAGGTGCCTATCCACAGCAGAAGTCGTGCCGCGCGAAGGCTACGCATAAAGGTGTCGCGGGACTCTTGCGGGGCTGGTCCACTGACCAAGAGTTGGACAGGCGTTCGGCGCGGATCCACATCCGAAAGCGCGCACTTCATAAATTGACAAAAAGACTCAAGTATTATAAAACATGGCCCATGAAAGCTCGTGCGTGTACCGCGATTATTTTCGCGTTGGCTTCGATGGTTCCGGCTGGCTCATGGGCCATGCAGAAGCATCCGGATACCTTTTTTCACGAGAATCGAAGCAGCTTCGATGCGTCCACGATCCACGATCGTGCATTTGCGCACTTGATGGCGGTTTTGCAATCGGTTGAGAGCAGCGAAAACTTCAAGACGCTTCGGGACAACTCCGCACTCGAGATTTCGTCACGGATCTTTCTGAACCACCTCGACAGTCTCCGGCTCAGAGAACGCCGATTGTTTGAGGAGCCGCACCACTACCAGACCTTGAAAGAAATGCTGAAGCGCGGGATCAAGGATACTCGGACGGTCGCCTACTGGAAGGCCGGCGAGAATCACTCTGGCGACGATCAGCCTGAGGCTTATCGGATCCGAATCTCTCACTATGACGGCAGCGTGAGCTGGATCTATGCGATCGATGACGAGGGCTCCTTGTCGCTTAATCTTTTTTCACCCAACTACGAAAATTCGAGCGACTACCTGTCCGAAAGGGAGTCGAATACGGGCAAAATTGCTCCCAGACTGTCTCGCTTCGCCCCCGCGGAATTGTTCAAGTTCGATCAGCATTTCCGCGAGCACGCCGAGCAGCTCCCTTTCTACGGAGCAGTGGACAACCCCTCGTTATTGTAAGGCCTAGGCTTTATTCTCCGAGATAGGCTTTACGGACCTCGTCCGAAGCTAGGAGCTCTTTAGCAGGGCCCTGCATGACGACGTGGCCGGTCTCGAGCACGACGCCCTTGTGGGCGATCTGAAGCGCTTGGAGCGCGTTCTGCTCGACGAGGAGCACGGTCTTGCCCTCTTTGTTGATCATCTGGATGATCTCAAAGATCTTCTCGATGATCTGAGGAGCGAGTCCGAGCGAAGGCTCGTCCAGCAGCAAAAGATCAGGATGTCCCATCAGCGCGCGGCCGATGGCGAGCATCTGCTGCTCGCCTCCTGACAGCGTGCCGGCGTTCTGCGCGCGGCGCTCTTTGAGGCGCGGAAAGAGCTGAAAGACATGATCCAGGTCGGCGTCGTAGTTGGCCGTCTTGGGCGCGGCCCAAGCGCCGAGATCGAGGTTTTCCTCGACCGAGAGATTCAGGAAGATGCCGCGGCCCTCGGGCGCCTGGCAGATCTTACGGCGGACGATCAGGTGCGCGGGCAGACCCACGAGGTTCTCGCCATTGTGCAAGATCTTGCCCTGGCTCGGCTTCACGAGACCTGAGACCGCGCGAAGGGTGGTCGTCTTGCCTGCGCCGTTGGCGCCGATCAGCGTGACGATCTGTCCTTTTTGCACTTCAAACGAGACGCCGTGCAGAGCCTGGATCGCGCCGTAGTGGACGTTGATGTTTTCGAATTTGAGAATCGTGTTGTCACTCATGCTGGGTCGCTGCTTTCCCGAGGTAGGCTTCGATCACGCGCGGGTTCTTGCGGATCTCGGCAGGCGTGCCTTCGGCGATCTTGACGCCGTAGTCGAGCACCGCGATGCGCTCGCAGATGCCCATGACGAGCTTCATGTCGTGCTCGATGAGCAGGATCGTCATGCCGTATTTGTCGCGGATGAGACGAATCGCGTCCATGAGCGAGGCGGTCTCGTGCGCGTTCATCCCGGCGGCGGGCTCGTCCAGCAATAGCATCTTCGCGCCCGTGGCCATCGCGCGGACAATCTCGAGCCGTCGCTGGTCGCCGTACGGCAGGTTGCGCGCGAGCGTCCCGCGAAGCTTTGCCATCTTGAAGATGTCGAGCAGCTCAAGCGCGTGCTTTTCGTGCTTGGCTTCGTTCTCGATGACGGCTTGGGTGCGAAGGACGGATGGGACCACGCCGTACCGAGCCATCTCGGGATTGTTGTCCATGGCGATGAGCACATTGTCGAGAACGGTCAGGTCCTTGAAGAGCCGGATGTTCTGAAACGTGCGCGCCAAGCCGCAGGGAGTGATCTCAAACGGCTTCTTGCCGGTGAGGTCCTTGCCGAAGGCTCGAACGGTGCCATGGGTCGGCTGGTAGACGCCCGTGAGCATATTGAACGCGGTGGTCTTGCCGGCGCCGTTCGGGCCGATCAGGCCGAAGATCATCCCTTGGGGGATTTCGAGCGTGAGGTCCGAAACGGCCTTGAGGCCGCCGAACTGCATGGTGAGCGATTTGGCTTCGAGCACGAAACTCATGCGGTGGCGTCCTTTCCTAGGATCCGGCGCCTGAGCCACTGGGGCAGGTAGTCGGTGTATTCACGCGTGCCGAAGAGGCCGTTGGGGCGCGTGAGCATCAGGATGATGAGGAGCAGCGAGTAGATCACCATGCGGAAGTCGAGGCGGGTGAGCTCTTGCAGCGGCCGCAGGGCCTCGCGGATGCCCGTGAGAAAGAGTGCCGCGATCACGGAGCCGGTGACGCTGCCCATGCCGCCGAGCACGACCATGATGATGATCTCGAAGCTGCGGTTGAAGTCGAAGGTCTGCGGATTGAGGTAGCGCAGGTAATGGGCGAAGAGCCCGCCTGCGACGCCAGCGAAGAAAGCCCCGATGACGAAGGCGCGGACCTTGGCTTGGGTGGTGTTCACGCCCATCGCCTCGGCCGCGATCTCGTCCTCGCGCACGGACAAGAACGCGCGGCCCTGGGCCGAGTTGACCAGGCGCCAGACAGTAAAGACGGTGACGACAACGAAGGTGTAGACCCAGCCGAAGTTGGAGAGCGCCGGGATGTTCGGCATCCCGCGCGCGCCGCCGATGGCGTCGACGTTCAGGATGATCACGCGGATGATCTCGCCGAAGCCCAGCGTGACGATCGCCAGATAGTCGCCCTTGAGACGCAGCGAAGGCAATCCGACGAGGTAGCCCACGCCGCTGGCCAGGAGCCCCCCGGCGATCAGCGCGCCGATGAAGATCGCGGTGCCGCCCGGGCCCTGCATGAGCTGCGGGTTGGAGCTGGCCAGCGTCGTCGTGATGAAGGCCGCGGTGTAGCCGCCGACTGACATGAAGCCCGCGTGGCCCATCGAGAACTGGCCGGTGAAGCCGTTGACGAGGTTCAGGCTCACGGCCAGCACGACGTTGATGCCGGCGTACATGATGATCGTGAAAAAGTACGGCTCGATGTTATCCGAGATGAAATATTGAAAGAGCCAGACCGCGGCGATCGCCGCGAACCAGATCAGCATGCCCCGAAGTCCGGAGCGCGCGTTTAACGGGATGCCTTTGTGTGCAGCGCCTTCTTTGACCAAGCTTTACACCTTTTCGGTCCGGCGGACTCCGAAGAGGCCGGTGGGTTTGAACAGCAGAATGAAGATCAGGATGACGAAGGCGAGCGCGTCGCGGTAGGTGGGAGTGCCGTAACCGACCAGCATCTCCTCGGCCATCCCGAGCGTGATCGCGCCTACGACGGCGCCGGTGACGTTACCGATGCCCCCCAGGACGGCGGCGACGAAAGCCTTGAGGCCCGGCATCGTGCCCATGAGCGGCTCGATCTTGGGATAGGTCAGGCCCACCAGGACGCCGGCCGCGCCGGCAAGCGCCGAGCCCAGCATGAACGTGTAGGAGATCACGCTATTGGTCGGGATGCCCATGAGGCTCGCGTTGTCGTGGCTGAAGCTCACGGCGCGCATCGCGCGCCCGAGGCGCGTCTTGAAGATCACGTACTGAAGGATCGACATCAGGATGATCGAGATCACGAAGACGATGACCTGGATCGGGTTGATCTTGAGCTCGCCGATCGACCAGTCGCCCGAGACCTGAAAGATCTGCGGAAAGAACTTGGGATCCGAGCCGAAGAGCAGCTGTCCCGAGAACTGGAGAAAGAGCGAGACGCCGACGGCGGTGATGAGCACGTTGATGCGCGGCGATTTGCGAAGAGGGCGATAGGCGAAGCGTTCGATCAAAAAGCCCGTGACCGCGCAGCAGAGCATCGAGATGAAGAGGGTCGCGACCAGGGCCCCGATGGAGGGGTGCTCGCCAAAGTGGAAGTATCGCGAGGAGTAGAGCCCGATGAAGGCGCCCAGCATGTAGACTTCGCCGTGGGCGAAGTTGATGAGCTGCAGGATACCGAAGACCATCGTGTATCCGAGCGCGATGAGGGCGTAGATGCTGCCCAACGACAAGCCGTTGATCACATGTTGTATGAATTCAATCATTTATAAGAAAAATGATAAATGAATCGGGCCAAAAGGCGAGGAGATTTTCTCCTCGCCTTATCGGGGCACTCTCCTTGCTATTACCCGAGTTCTAGTCTTTGGATCTCGTTCACGTGGAGGCTGGGTCATTATGTCTGTAAACCGACCGTACGGTTGTAAAATCCTGAATCACCGGACGGTTTTGACCGTCATTGCGTTGGCGTTGGCCCTTGGGTCCCAGCAGGGCCTGGCCATGCCCGAGGCCAAGGCGAAAAAAGCAAAGTCATCTTCTAATCGACCGAGGAAGGGAAGTGTCCTGGCTCGAATCCAAGAGCTCAAGGTGAAGCTCGCTGGAGTGGAGTACAAATACCGCAAAGAGGAAGACGCCAGCGAATTAGCCGATCTCGTGTCCCAGTGGCTCAAGAATCCGAAGAGCGCCGCGCCCGAAAACTGGGAGCTGCTCACTGAGCTCGCCTCGGAGGACCATGATTATTTGGAATACCGGATGCTCCAAGCTCTTGTCAGGCATCGCCATTGGCAGAATTCCGAGAAACTGCTCAAGCTCATCTACCCGAAAGGGCGAAGGCTCCACCGGCCTATCGAATCTTTCATCAGGGAGGCAGCAAGACACGACCATCCGCTGATTCGCCCGATGCTGATGGCGGCTTACGGAATTCGAGAAAGAAAAGGCATGCTGCAGTTGCCGCCGGATCATGACTATTTCACCAACATTCTTTCTGACCCGGACGTCTTAGAGTTAAATCGTCCCTGGTTGCAAGAATTGTTGAAGCAGCTCTTCACACCGCAAAAAGAATTCTTCGATGATGTGGTCAGTTTGAGCTTGAAAAAACTCGTTTGCGCGGCTGCGAAGAACGATCACCCATTCACGCAAGAGGTTCTTCGCGCATACAGTTTGCGGAGCGAGGGCGGCAAGTTGGTCGGTGTGGATTTGGAACATCTCCATGAATTTGCCTTTGGCGTTCTGTCCGACCCCAAGGTCCTAGAGGAAAAACAGCCTTGGGTCGAAGAGCTCAAGAAGCAACTTTTCGCGAACGAGGAATGGGTCCGTGATTTTCCGAGGGCGATCCGCGAGAGGATGAGGCAGGGCTGGGGGCGTGGCGGTTTCGAGCAGACCGAATTCGAGAATTGGGTCCGGATGTGGCTTGCGCAGCCACAGAGCGCGCAGCCTGAACACCAGAAATTGGTCCAAGAGCTCAACGAAGTTTTTCGTCCGACAAGCCGTTGACGGCCAGAGATCGTTGCCAACGGTTTCAGCTCGTTTCAGAATGGAAGCATTACCGTGCGCTTAACCTCACTAGGAGCTTCCATGAAACAGTTCGTATTGCTCGTCGCCGTCTCGCTCGCCGCAGCCTCGTCCGCTTCGGCCAAAGTCAATCAGAGCCGCAATCTCGCCTCGGCTCCGCCCGAAGATCAGCGGCGCGGGCGCAATAGCGAATTCGCCAGCAACGAAAAGAACTGGAAGGACGTCTCTTCCGAGAAGCTCGTGCGCAAGTACTGCGGCAAGTACGAGAACCTCGAGGTGTACACGCATACCAAGAATGGCAACGTGATCATTTCCGCTCGCTATGCCGGCCATAGTGACGACTCGACCAAGCCCCATCATGTATGCCGCGGAAGCATTGCGGATACCCAGGCTGCGAACTTTAAGTCGCTCGTCGGTTCGAACAAGGGCGAAGTGACCGTTGTTCTCGAGTCGCTCACTTCCTACTTCCACGGCGGTGTGACCAGCGACGCGGAGATCCTCTTCTTCGGCCCTGATTTCGCGACGCTGACCGCGAAAGGCGAAGTGAGCGGTTACCACAGCTGCGAAGAGTAAGAGGCTGAGCTGGATTCAGAATCGGGTGCCCGGATTGGCGCGTTCCAATCCGGGCATTTTTTTGGAGAAAAACCGATCTCATATTAGTTATTGACGCACTGCATCATAAATGATAGGTGTGACGCCAGGAGAAATTGCCCTATGAAAAACATGATGTTGTTCGCCCTTGCTTTGATTGCTGTTTCGGTTTCCGCCCAAAATGCCTCTGCCGGATTCGGCTTGCTCGATAACCTCTTCGGTCACAAGACCTTCCAGCGCGGCGAAGTGGGTTATATGTGCGAAATGGGCTCGCATGGCTTGTCCGACTCGAGGTTCGCCGAGTCTCTCAGAGCCGAATATAAAGAGGCCAAGGGCCAAGTTGCCGAAGGCCGAACCCCAGGTTTGGATCTGATGGTGGACCAAGAGCTCGAAAGAAGTGATTCCGCTAAAGGTCGCATGCTGCCTCCGTTTCATTCGGCTGACGTCGAATGCACTCAGACCGAAAATGGCGGCGCGATCATCAACGGCGGTACTGGCGGCTTCTCGGTTACCGATGCCGGCCGCGGCGCCCACGTCTGCTGCCTCTCCGTCATCAAAGACTAGTAGCTAAAATTAAAAAGCCCGGCTGGATATCTCCAGCCGGGCTTTTTTCATTTTCGAACCGACTGCGACTACGGGTTAACCGTAGCCTGATACTTGAAGTCCGGACCGTCGACCTTGAGGACGACTGCCGACTTCACGGCATCGCGCTTTTCGTTGATGGTGATCTTGCCGGTGACCGCCTGGTAATCCTTAGTCGCGGCGATTGCGTCGCGGACGGCCTGCGACTCGAGCGAAGGAGCGCGGTTCATGGCATCGAAGAGCACCTTGGCGGCGTCATAACCCATGGCAGCCAGGCCGTCCGGGATCACGCCGTACGCGGCTTTGTACGCGGAGATGAAGGACTGGACCTGCGGGGCTTTGTCTTCGGCCGAGTAGTGGTTGGAGAAGTAGTTGCCGTTCATGGCCGTGCCACCGATCTCGGTCAGCTTAGGAGAGTCCCAGCCGTCGCCGCCCATGAGGGGGGCTTTGATACCGAGCTCGCGGGCCTGACGGGCAATGAGGCCCACTTCGGTGTAGTAGCCGGGAACGAAGATCGCCTCAGGCGCCTTGGCGCGAACGGCGGTGAGCTGCGATTTGAAATCGATGTCGCCCGAGCTATAGCTCTGGTCGATCACGATTTCGCCGCCCGCTTTCTTGAAGGTCTCAGTGAAGTAATTGGCCAGACCCACGCTGTAGTCGTTCTTGACGTCGCGGAGGATGGCGACCTTCTTGACCTTGAGATTCTCGTTGGCGAAACGAGCCATCACGGTGCCCTGGAACGGGTCGATGAAACAGACGCGAAAGATGTAATCGCCCTGCTCAGTCACCTTGGGATTGGTTGAGGAAGGGGTGATCATCGGGATCTTGTATTGCTGGGCGATCGGGGCCATGGCCAAGCTCACCGAGCTGGCGACTTCGCCGAGAATGGCGTTGACCTTATCCTGCGTGATGAGCTTGGTGACGGCGGTGGCGGCTTCCTCAGGCTTGCCTTGGTCATCGAGCGAGATCACTTGGATCTTCTTGCCCTTGATTCCGCCTTTTTCATTCTGTTCTTTGACGGCCAGCTCGATGCCCTGGTGCGTGGAGGTGCCGAAAGTGGCCTGGGATCCCGTCATGGAGCCGACTTCGCCGATCTTGATGACATCGCCTGCCGGGGCGCTCTGCGTCGTGCCGCCCGGATTGCCTGCGACCTCGGGTGCTTGAGTTTTCTTACAGCCAGGAAGGGCGGCAACGAGGGCGACGACTGCAAATGCGGGAGCGATGTGACGAAGCATGTTTGGCAGTTCCTTTCAAAGTGAAAATCAGTATTATGCACGCAAAGGTGGCTGTCAATGAAACCCTTGCCCAACAAGAAGTCCACTTCCTTTCCGTTCGCCGCCGCGATGAAGAGCTTCATCGGTCATCTCGAAGGTACGCACAAGGCCGAGCACACGATCAAGAATTATCGGCTCGATCTGCTTTCGTTCGAGACGTTCCTTAACTCGGCAACCGGAAATCCCGGGAAGAAACTTGAGCTCTCGCAGCTGACCACCGAGGATCTCGAGCGCTACCACGACAGCCTCAAGCAGCAGGGGCTCAAGAACAACACGCGCCGGCGCAAGCTGATGACCGTGCGCAAGTTCCTCAACTACCTGCAGGGCCGCAACAAGATCGCCGAGCCCATCGGCAAGCTCCTGCTCGCGCCTCATAAGGTGGAGCGCCTTCCGCAGGTCGTGCCGCTCAAGGCGCTCGTCGATGCGATCCGCGCGTTACCTCTCGATACGGAGATCTTGGCTCGCAATCGTACGCTTCTCTGGGTGCTCGCCGAGACGGGCTGCCTCGTCAGCGAGGCGACGAGGCTTCGTTTCGCGGATTGGCGGCAATTGGAAGACGGCAACGGCGAGCTCGAGATCCTGGGCAAGAGCGCGCGCAAGATCCATGTCTCGAGGGAGCTTCTCGAGGCGGCAGCCCAGCTCCAGTTGCTTGCGCAGGGGCGCGAGTTCATGTTCCTGGGCTTCAACAAATTCGGCCCGCTCAAGAGCCCGATCACCTCCCGCGGCGTGGAGCTTCTGGTGCGAGTTTATGCTGAGCGGCTCGGATTTCCGGATCTCACCCCGCGCACCTTCCGGCACTCGGCCGTGATCAGCTGGTATGAGCGCGGGTATACCCAGGTCGAGATTCAGGCCAAGCTAGGCCTGCGTTCGTCTTACGCGTTCCGCACCTATGCCGCGCTTTTTAAGGCGCAGACAGAGCTGAAGCTCAGCGCTATATCCAGCTCCTGAACCACGTCCAGTTGCGGAAGGCCGATGCCGGAACGCGAAGCGCGGCCAGAATCGGGAAGAAATAGACGAAGAGGCCGAGAGAGACCGCCAGATAGCCCACGCGCGCCCACTGGTTGCGAACGCGCTCGACGGCATAGGCGGCGGCCAGACTCAGGGACATTCCGGCCGGATAATAGTAATAGTAAAAAGCCACCTTGCGAGGGATGACAGCCCAGCTGAGGTAGAACACGCCGAAGAACGCCATGACGAGGAACGCCTCGCGCGAGCGAGTGCGGATCCAGTCATAGGCGCAATAGATCACGCAGAGAACGCCTGTCCACATCACCCACGGATTGCCGATGCAAAGCACTCCGCGCACCCACTCCTGCGCGGCGCCTTCCTTGTCGAAGGCGTACCAGATCGGCCGGGTCATCAGCGCCCAGCCCGGCCATTGGCTCATATAAGGGTGGTTATTGACGACGCGAAGCTGGCCTTCCCACATCTTCTTTTGCATCAAGAAGAGATCCACGAACCGGGTGTGCATCTCCGGGATGAAAAAATAGGGAACGAAGGTCAGCAGATAGCAGGTGATCGGAGTGAGGACGAGCGCCAGGAAGAAGTCGCCGTAGTGGATCTCCTTCCAGAGCGCCGAGCTGTACCACTCTTCCGTCGAGGCCTTCGAGGATTTGCCGAAGCTCGTGTTCCAGTATTGGAGAAGCCGTACCAGTAGCACGATCCCGATGGAGAAAAACCAGGGGATCACCGCGAACCATTTGCAGGCCGTGGAGAAGCCAAAGAAGATGCCCGTGGCGTAAAGATATTTCAGGGCGGTATTGCGCGAGAGCCCAGCCGTGAAGGAAGCGCTGAATGCGGCCAAACCCCACACCATGAATGCGAACATGAACGTGTCGAGCATCCCGATGCGCGACTGGACGTAGAGCAGGTTATTGCAGAGGGTGATGAGCGCGACCCAGAGCGCGATATCGGGCTTGCGAAAGACGGCCAGTCCCCAGAGATACATGCCGACGAGCGTGAGCGAGCCGAAGAGGACACTCGCGAAACGCCAGCCGATCGGCCGATCGCCCCAGAGCCCGATGCTGACGGCCATGATTTCCTTGCCGAGCGGCGGGTGTTCCCAGTTCTGGTTGACCTTGAGCTCCAGAAACTGCTTGGCCGAGGGGACGTAGTGGAACTCGTCGAAATTATGGTTTCTGGGAAACTGGATATTGATGAGGAAGAGAATCATGCCGACGACAAAGAGCGCGATGCAGGCGAGCGTCGGGCTTAGGGGGCGTAGGAGGGCGGATTTCCTCATCTTCTCCAGGCTAAGGCTTGCCCGCTGTTCCGTCAATTGATACATCCACTCCATGTCGAGCGAATCTCCTGAAGTTCCTGGTTCCAATATCGGTCGTAACGAGCCTTGTCCTTGCGGCAGCGGGAGAAAGTACAAGCGCTGCTGTGGCGTGAGCGCCGCGCCCAAGTTGACGACGCCCACTGCTGCACCCGCCATGCCTACAGGCGCCAATCCGTTCGAAAATATGAACCCTGACCAGATGCAGGCGATGACTCAGATGACCCAGGCGATTCAGCGCCTGCCCAAGGGTCAGATGCAGCGCCTGCAGATGATCATGCAGAAAGCGATGAGCGGCAAGGATGTCACGCGCGAAGCCCAGGAGTTCGAAAAGACGCTGCCGCTCGAGCTTCAGCAGATGATGCGCAATTTCCAGATGCCTGGGATGCCGGGCATGGGGGGCGCGGCGGACATGGGCGCGGCAACCGGTGCGATCGAGACTTCAGGCATCCCTGTCGGCGACGTGGGCGGCTCAGCCATGAGCGCCGAGGACGCGCGCCGGATCGTGGAAGAAGCCGCAGCCAAGGGCGATATTTCGGCGGATCAAGCTAAGGATCTGCTCTCGGCTTCGCCTGAGGCTGAAAAGAAGTCGAAGCTGTCGGGCTTCTTCAAATTCGGGAAGAAATGAAGAAGAAATCCGGCCCAGAGCTTGCGGGCGTGATTCATCTACCTGCCTTGGCCGGAGCGCCGGGCGCCCGTGGTTTGTCCGCATCCGAGGCGCTCAGCATCGCGGGCGCGCGCGCCGTTCAGGAAGCGAAGCTCCTCACGCAGGCCGGGTTTGACTCGATCATCCTCGAGAACTTCGGCGATACGCCGTTCTATAAGACCGCGGTCCCCCCGGAGACGATCGCCTCGATGGCCGTGATCGCCGCGGCCGTGCGCGAGGTGAGTGGGCTTCCGCTCGGGATCAACGTGCTTCGCAACGACGCGCGCGCGGCGCTGGCGATCGCGGCGGTCGCGGGCGCGCAGTTCATTCGCGTGAACGTGCTTTCGGGCGTCGCCGCGACCGACCAGGGGCTCATCGAGGGCGACGCAGCCCTCCTCGTGCGGGAGCGCGAGCGCCTGGCGCCAGGTGTTCGGATTTTGGCGGACGTGCTCGTTAAGCATGCGCGTACGCTCTCGGGCGAGGACCTTGCGCTCGCGATCGAGGAGGTCGCCCTGCGCGCCGGCGCCGACGGCGTCATCGTCACCGGCGCCACCACGGGCCGCGCCGCTTCGACCGAGACGCTGCGCCAAGCCGCCCACGTCTGCCGTGAGATCAAGCGTCCGCTCTGGATCGGAAGCGGCATGACCCCGGCCTCGTTCGCCGAGCTTCAAGGGGTGCCGTTTCATGGCGTGATCGTCGGCTCGGCTCTTCGCGCCGGCGGGCGGGCGGGCGCGCCACTCGATGCGAAGCGCATCAAGGCGTTCGTGGCCGCGGCGCGGACCAGGCGCAGCGTGGCCAAGCCTGCCCCTAGGCCTCAGGCCAAAAAGCGGCGATGAAGCGCAAGAAGCGGGCTTCGAAAGGCGCTGGACTCGGTTCTCTCCTGGTTCGGTCGTTTTCGAAGCGTGCGGCTCAGCGCTCAAGTGAGCGAAAGGCATCAGCCCGTGCCAGTAGCCGCAAACGGTCGCGCGCCGACAGGGCCCGCGGTAGCGTACTTCAAGTCATTCTTGAGCTCCCGTCCAAGTCGCGCGCGCTCGTGCCGTTGACTCTGCGACCGGTTGACACACCGACACTTCCGGCGCCGGAAGTGCCGGCGCTTCAAACCCAGCCAGTTCTTCCGGCTCCTGCCGCTCTCGCGCCCGCAGTCCAGGTGCTCGAGCGCGAGTCCAGGCGCCATGAGGAAGCGCGGCGCGATCAGGCACTCTCGGTTGAGCGTCTGATCCGGCCTGACGACGCGCTTAAGCAGAGCATCGAGGCCTTTCTCCTGGATCAAAGATCCGAGCATACTCGGCGCGCATACGGACGGGACCTCAAGCGATTCGTGCAGTTTCTTCTTCATAAAAAGTTTGCCGGAGACGTGGGCCGAATCGATCGCGCGCTGATTGTCGGTTATAAAGATTCGCTCGTGGCAGAGGGGCTTCAACACACGACGGTCGATCGCCACCTGGCGACCTTAAGGAGTTTCTTCAAGTGGCTGGCCGACGACGGTTTGATCCACGAGAGCCCGGCCGCGCGCGTGCGCTTCATCAACCCGCGCAGGCTCTCTACGACGGTGGGTTTCACCGACGCCGAGGTCCGAAAGGTCCTGGCGCAGCCGGACCTTCATCGCCGTACGGGTGCCCTTCATTACGCGATCCTGATGGTTCTATTCTACTGCGGCCTCAGGCGCTCGGAGATCTGCGAGCTCAAGATGTCGCAACTCCTGCTCGAGCGCGACCATCACATCCTTAAATTGCGGGGCAAGGGCAATGCCGAGCGAATCGTCGTGCTCGTGCCCGCGGTCTGGAACGCCCTCTTGTATTACTTTCGGATCACGGGCCGAAGCCCCGTACATAAAGAGGATTTCCTGTTTCGGCCGATCAAGAACAACCGCACCGGCAACACGGACCGGCCGCTCGATCCCTCGATGATTTTCTACATCGTCAAGCGATACGCCAAGCTCGCGGGCATCGAGAGCCGGGTTTCCCCGCACTCCTGCCGCGCGACGGCGATCTCCAATGCGCGCGACCATCAGGTGCCTGACCGCGCGATCCAGGAGTTCGCGGGTTGGGCTTCGACCTCCATGATCACTCGCTATGACAAGCGCCGCAGCTCGATCGAGCAGTCGGCGGCCCATTCGATCCTTTACGGAGGAGACGAAGGGCGACTCATGCCGATCGATCCGACCTCGGCCCCGCGCGAAGCGGAGCCCGAGGCCGAAGAGCCGACGGCTTAATTCAAAATGGGTGCGATTCCCTTTTTGGAGAATCTCAGGTTTGACTTCGATCCGCCGTCTGGATTTCTTTCCGTGTACCCGATCCAGCCGTTGCCGCGGTCTTCCTCGACGCGAAATTCGGGATTCGAGACGTCCTCGTCATTTCTTTCAAAGACCCGGCCTGTTGGGCCGTTCGGAAAACCCGGACCCTGGATCAACGCGCCGGTCTTGAGGCCATGTTCGTAAATCGCGATCTCAAGCGCCTTGCGGTAGTCCTTTGAGTTGAAGTCGGCCGGGGCCTTCACCCGGTCGAGGATCTCGGCCGTGGAGTTGGCGAGATCCTTTTTGGCTTCGGCGACCAGGGCGTTGAATGCCGCCTTGCCCTCTTCGGTCAGACGTGAGTATTTGAGGCGACGCGGAACTTGCCGAGGGCTGAGGCGACGCAGCAGCGGGTCCGGAAACTCAAGCTTCTCGATTTTGAACTGAGGTTCGCCCCCTTCATTCAAGCTAAGATAGTAGTAGTGAGCGATGATCTCGCCCTCTTTGCTGCGGGAGAGGCCCGCAACCTTTCCTGTGAACCCTTTTGGGTAGCCATCCGCCATCCAGGCTCCAGCTTGCATGGATGCCTCGATGTCCTTAAGCTGGGCAAAGAGGCGGGCACGCGCGATGCGTTGGTTTGCGATCTTGATGTCGCGGGCGCTATCCATTGCCTTCGGGAAGTTGAAGTCCTTTTGGTGGCGCGGGACCGGCGTCTCAGCAAAGCTCAGTTGCGCAAGTGCAGAAAACGTAAAAAGAATATAAAATACAGGGCGATAGAACACAGGGGCCTCCAGGGTGAGAGGGGGGCGTTTTATGGTGACGGGATTTATCTAATATAACGCAATGCGTCAATACGAAACGACACGGCGAGTTGAAAAATGATGCACCGCATGCTAGATCTCGCGTCCAAGGGTTACGGGGGTAATCGCAATGCTTCAGACTAAGATTTGGGTTCGAGTTCTTCTGGGTGCTGGAATGCTTCTGGCGGTGCCGAACGCCTGGGCGGTGCCCGAAGCGCAGCTCGCCGGAGCCGTCGCTTCTGAGATTGAGCCTTACTGGCGAAGTGGCGCTGAGGGCTCCTTTGAGGGCAAAGACGGCGTCTCGATCCACTTTCATAAGTTCGAAGCCAAGAACGAAAAGGCCGCGGTGGTTGTCGTGCCCGGTCGCGCCGAGCCCGCGGCCAAGTACGCCGAGCTGGTCTACGACCTTCGCAAGAGCGGCTATTCGTTTTACGTCATGGATCTGCGCGGCCAAGGCGAGTCAGGTCGCATGACGACGGATCCTCAGATCGGCCATGTCGAGCATTTCGAGGATTACGCATCGGACCTCAAGCAGCTCATGGAGAGCGTCGTGAATTCCAAGCCGCATGCCAAGCGCTTTATCATCGCGCACTCCACGGGGGGCGCGGCCGCGGCTCTCTATCTCATGCAAAATCCCAAGGCGGTCAACGGCGCCGCGCTCGTTGCGCCGATGTTCGATCTCAGCACGGGCGTGGTCCCCAAGCCGCTGGCGTATTCGCTTGCCAATGCGGCCGTGCTGGCTGGCCGCGGAAGCAGCTATGCCATCGGCAGGGGGCCTTGGAAGCCCCGCCAGACGATCCGCGAGGACAAGACCACCAAGAGCGCCGTGCGCTTCGCGCTCGTGCAGAAACTCCTCGCCGAGCATGCCGAGCTCCGCACGGGCGGGCCGAGCTATCGCTGGGTTCAACAGGCGATCGAGGCTGAGACCAGTATTCGCTTGAACGGTCCTTCCAAGATTTCGACGCCGCTTCTGATGATGGAAGCGGGAGACGACCAGGTCGTCCACATCGGCGCTCAGCAGAAGTTCTGCGCGGCTGCCGCGCATTGCGAAGGCGCGCTTTATCCAGGCGCGGGCCACTCGATCTTAAGCGAGCGCGACTCGGTCCGAGACGACGCAATCGGCGATATTCTGGAGTTTTTCGCGAAAAACTAAGGGATTGAACCGGGTTCAGGGTTACTTCATCATTATAGGATGGTGAAACGCCCGCATCTGGACCAATCCGGCATGGCCCTGCTCTTGGCTGCCGCCGCCGTATTGATATTGGTCGGAATCGCGGCGGTTTATTTCGGGCTTTCCAATTCCGTCACCCGAAGCGCAGCCGTCAGTCTTCTGAAAGCCTCGAGCGAGCGCAACGCACTCAAGAATGCGGGCCAACGTTGGGCAGCGGCGCTTCAGGTTTCGCTCGACGGAGGAGCCGTCGCCTCGGCCGCTCCCTATCAGTGCAGCACTTCGGGCGGACCGGCTGTCACAGACACTCAGGACTCGACGATCACTCATGCCTGCCGCGAAGTTTCTTCGGGCTCGTCCAATCCCGCCAAGAAGGCCTTCGTGATCACGAGCGTCCGCGGCCTGAACCAAGCCACCACCCGCATGGCATACTCGCCGGGCACACCGGTCACGCCGGGGGTGTGCACGGCATCCTCGACGAACCCGTCCGTCCAAGGCTCCGGCACTCAGGTGGACCCCTACATCATTTGCAATTTTACTCAGCTCAACAACATTCAGGACAACTACAGCTACACCAAGAAGAAAATTTACTTCAAGCTCGCCAATGACATCACCGCTCCGACTGGGGCCTCGTTCCACCCCATCGGCGGCAAACCGCAAAAGGCCTTTTCGGGAGGCTTCGACGGCGACGGTCACACGATCTCGAATCTAGCGATACAGGGTCTGGGAGGGGGCAATGGCCTCGGACTGATCGGAGTCGCTGCAACGGTCACGGTCCAGAACCTCAGGATCTCGAACCTGACTGTCAACGGATCGATGCCGTTTTATGCAGGCGCGCTCGTCGGATATGGCCCTTCCGGCAGCTATGGCATTTCCAACTCCTCGATTACGATCTCCAACTGCATCGTGGACGGTTTCACGATGGTGGGTTGGGACCGCGTCGGCGGGCTGATCGGGGACGCCGATGGCCAGGCCTTCATTTATGACTCGCACGCGATCAACCTCAATATCGAGTCCACAAGTACGATCGGGATGACCGGCGGTCTGATCGCCGAAGCTCATGATGCAACGATCGAGCGCTCTTGGTCGTCGGGTCAGCTCAACGCCAGCGTCAGCGGAGGAGGCTTGCTCGGCCTCGTTCTCAAAGCGTCGATCAAGGATTCTTATTCGGTCGCAAATGTGAAGAAGGTGGCTGGCAGCGGCGGAAATCCCACCGCCATGGGCGGGGTGGTAGGAAAGCATGACGGGTCGAATTCAGGCGACACCCTGACGCTGACCAATGTCTATGCGGCAGGGCCCGTCGAATCCACTTCCACGCACTACGGAGGTCTTCTGGCCTGGCAAGTAGGCCCGTCCACGGCGACCGCGACGGGTTCGTTCTGGGATTCGTCGGGTAATGGCATTACCGCTCCCGGGACCGGCCAGGGCTCGAGCGCGGGCACCGGGGCTACGGCGCAAAATACGGCCACGATGAAGGCTAAAACCATTTATAACAGCGCGGGATGGTCGACTGCAGTCTGGTCACTCGGCGGCCATTACCCGACTTTGCTCTCGAACCCATAGAGCCGGTCTTCGAAGCCCGGCCAGCACGGGATCTCGATCGTGGCCGTGCGCCGCCAATCGCGCTCGAGCGCATCGTGAAACGCGGTGTCCGCCGTGCGACCGCGCCACTCACCGACGTAGTAAACGCGGCGGCCGCCGCGCGCGGCGTGAGCTCGGAGCGCCTCGAGCGACATAGGGGAGTCAAGCGGCGGCCAGCAGAGCAGGAGCGTGTGGGCCGCGAAAGCGCGCTCGGCTTCGGGATCCGGCGCGTGGATCTCGTGCCAGCGCGGCGCCTGATGAGGCTCGGAGTCCACCGCTCTCACGCGCGCGCCTGCGCGGCTGAGCAGCCAGGCCCAGTAGCCTGATCCTGCGCCCACCTCCAAGACCGAGCCTGCGCGCGCGATCTCGGCGATCGCCTCGTCGGATGGGACAGCCCACGAAAAAGCCCAGATCAGCCTTTTGCGCATCTCCAAAGCGAGCTCAGGCCGGCCCTCGAGCGAGCGATGGAGTTCGAGATAGGGGTTCACGCCCGGCTCACGCCAGAAGCGCGCGCACGGCCACGGCCGCGCAGTGCAAGCCAAACGCGCCGGTCACGAAGCTCGAGTTGCCCAGGATGATGTTTCGCTTTTCGCACTGAAAGTACGGATTGTCCGCCTGCGGGCACACGCAGCGAAAGCCCTTGCCGCCGTCGTAATGCAGCTCTTCGGGTTGGGAGGGCGCCTCGGTCGAGTAGATGGCCGGAATTCCGTAGTCGCCTTCGAGCGGAAATCCATGGCGCTCACGCAGGATGCGACGGACCTCGCGGGCGAGCGGATCGACCGTGGTGTGATTGAGGTCAGCGACCTTGATCTGCGTCGGGTCCATGCGTCCGCCGGAGCCCGTGGAGCTGACGACCGGGATGCCTTCGGCCCGGCAATAAGCGAGCAGATGGCACTTGGCTGTGATGTTGTCGATCCCGTCGATGACGTAGTCGGGGCGCTTGGCGAAGATCTGCGCGCAGTGGTCCGCGTTGTAGAACATCGCGATCGAGTTCACTTTCGCCTGCGGGTTGATCTGCTTCATGCGCGCGGCCATGACATCGGACTTTTGCGAGCCGACGAGGCCCTGAAGCGCGTGGAGCTGGCGGTTGAAGTTGGTCACGCAGATCTCATCGAAGTCCACGAGCGTGATCTCGCCCACGCCCGAGCGCATGACGGATTCGGCGGCCCACGAGCCGACGCCCCCCAGGCCGATGACCATGACGTGCGAGTCCATGAGGCGCTTCATTTTGGAGTCCCCGATGAGGCGTCCCATGCGGTCGAAGCGGCGGTGGAGGCGGTAATTCTCCAATTCCGCTTCATTCATTATAGCCTCCTCGCCTGCGGCGAGGTGTACGGCCGCACTCGCGGCCGGGGAGCCTTGCGGCTCCCTTGAAATGCTCAATCTGCTAGAAGAAGACGCGCTCTGGGCTTCACAACACTCGGCTTGGGACATCTGGGTGGTCATAAAAAACTCTCTTGAGGTTCGCCGTACTTCTTTCGAGCAACTCACCGGCGGTGAGGCCCCAGTAGGGCGCAAGTCCTTCCGCGACCGAGGGAAGCGAGTCAAGCTCGCACCCGTGGTCGGGGGCATCGGTCTCCACGACGACTCTTTCAAGCGGAAGGCGAGGGAGCGCCTTCTTGATCTGTTCAAAGCCTTCGTGGTTAGCGATGCCGCCCACCGATATCATAAAACCCAGTTTCATGTACTGCTCAGCGACCTCGAGCGAGCCCGAAAAGTAATGAACCAGGCCGCCTTGGGGAAAGGGCCCGTAAGTCCTCAAAATCTCAAGCGCCCGGCCGTGTGCGCGCACGACATGGAGCACGAGCGGTCGGGGTGATTTGCGGGCCAGACCGAGCTGGGCCTCAAAGGCCCTGGTTTGGCGCTCGAAGCTCTCGTCCGTGCGACCGTGCTTGGGGCCGTGATCGAGTCCAAGCTCGCCCAGTGCAATACCGGGGGCAAGGCGAGCTTCGAGAAACTGAAGGGCTTGATCGAGCTCGCGCTCCGAGGCTTTGTCCGCCCAGTAGGGATGAAGCCCATAGCTTCGGATGACGGCTTCCGTGCCCCAGCGCGCCGCGAGCTCGTCTTGCCTGGCCCAGTCCTCGGGCGAGATTCCTCCTTGGATCCAGGCCGTCACTCCTCGGGCGCGCGCGCGCTCGATCGATGCTTCCAGCTTCGTCACGAGTCTCGGATCCGCAAGGTGGCAATGGGCGTCCCACATGGGGGCATCCTAATCGTTAGAAGCAGATCGCGCTAGTCGGCGTGGCGGTGTTGCCTCCGCTGGTGCCCCAGCATTGAACAGTCGAATCGGCCATGATCGCGCAGGACGAATCAAGTCCGGCGGAAATGGCTGCAGGAGTCAGGGATCCGACCTTCGTGGCTTTCTTCTGCGGAGTGCTTGTCCCGCCTGCCTGACCCTGGAGGACATTGGAAGCGGTGTGATTGCTTCCCCAGCAATAGACTCCGGTCGGGGTCAGCGCGCACGAGTGTTTGTTGCCGACCTCGACGTCAGTGACTTGGGTGAGTGCCGTTCCCGAAGTGGCTTCTATCACGGTCTTCGCGGTGCTTGCGGAGTTGGTAGTCGTACCATCGCCGAGCTGCCCCTTGTCGTTGATGCCCCAGCACATGGCGGATCCGGTAGCGGTTTCTGCGCATGCGTGAGTTCCTGCCGTACTCGTGGCGACCGAAGTGGCGTTCGTGATGCCGCCGATGCTCGTGACGCCGCTGCCGGGCACCCAGGTATTGACCGAGCCTGGATTGATGATCATCGAGAGCATGTTGCTGGTGAGCGAGCTGCCGCCGGCTGAGATCGCGGTCACGCCCGTGACTACCGTGCCGCCGTTCTTGACCTGATTCGGCACATAGGATGTGCCCGAAGTGTTGAATGCCTTGCCCCAGCACCAGACTTCCGTCGTGCTAGCCAGCGCGCATGACAACCCGTAACCCACGGCTACCGAGGTGATGGTCGCGGGAAGTCCCGTGACGGCTCGGGCGACCACGCTCTTGGGATAGGTCGAAGGTGAGACGCCGAGCTCGCCGTTCGTGTTGTCGCCCCAGCAGCGGACTGAGCCGTCTTCATAGAGACCGCAACCATGATTGGGCCCCACGGCCTGGACAGCGATGTTTTCGCCGGCATTCAGGTTCAGCTTCGGGCGATTTGAAGTTCCGACCGCACTGGCGCTATCCCAGCAGCGCAGAGTCCCTTCGTCCAAGAGCGCGCATACGCCCTTTCCTGTCATTTCGCTCCCGGATCCGGCGCCGGATCCTGCTATCGCTATTCCTGAGACCGATGTTGTATTGAGTGGCTGAAGCGATTTGGTCCAGGTCAGTGTTTCGGCCGGCGCGGTGTCGGTGCGTTTAAAGGTGATCGTCGAAGTGATATCCCGATTATATCCGTAGATCTGATTGGCCGCAGGCACGGTGGCGGCCACTGTCGAGGTCTTTGGATCGGTGAACTTGATGGAGACCTGCACCGAGACCAATCCCGGCAAGCGCGCCCATTGCGCGAGATAATTACCATTGGTTGTGCCATCCGTAGAGCTGATCGTATAAACGCCTGACGCAGGCGTGTAAGAAGACAGCAAGGTGGAGAGCGGGGTGGGTTCCATCGAGGAGATCATCTCCGCCGCGCTTTCGGCCGTCAGCTGCGCTTGCCAGCGCCGTATCCCAGAGGCCTGCTGCTGGGTGCTTCCGGTCATGACATTCACGACCAGAACCGATGCGATGGCCAGCAGGCCCACCGTCACGAGCAGCTCGACCAGCGAGAATCCCTTCCTGCTGTTGAGGCCCTTCATTGCGAGCCCACCACGGAGAGCAAGGGGCTCGACATCCGGCAATCAAAAGGGACGTTATCCAGCTCAGCCACGAAGGGCAGGGTCTGGGTCTGATTCGTCGCCGTCTTATAATCAAATTCGACCATCAAGCGCTTGAAGCTTGATCCGATTCGAGGAAACTTGATGCCGGTGCAGGCCGCGCCGCTGTCGTCCAGGCACCAGCGTACGTCGCTGATCCCGCTGAAGGTCTGCGTCGCCGCCGCGGCGCTCGAGCCGAGGATGACAAAGCTGCGGGTCAGGGTAGGGGCAACCCAGGTGTATGTGACCTGCTTGCGTTGGGTCGCGAATGTCGATGGGTCGAGTTCGCCATATTCGAGGGTCAGGACATTGCCGGATACCGAGACGTCGCGGGCAAGCTTGATGTCTGCCCTGAGTCGCTCCAGCGGCACGGTCAGGTTCGAAAGCGAGAGGTTGCTGTCTTCCAACCCCTTCTTGCGGAGGCCGAAGCTGCCTGCCATCTGAGCGACGAGGTAAAGGGGGACCGCCGCTATCAGCACCACGATCAAGAGCTCAACGAGAGTGAAACCCTTTTGATTCCTCGCGAATAGGGGCATGGATGGGACTATTGTAAGGCTTTCGCAGTTTCATTGTCTCTCAATTTCGCGCTCCGCTCTCACGGGGTTAGCCGTGTGTCCGCGCCGACACGCTCCGGGCCGGCGATCGGCGAAGTTCTAGGCAGCTGAGCAGGGCCCGGACAGGGGCATGGCCGCCGCTGCGATATAGGCCCTAGGGGCTGGTCCGACGCTTGCTCTATACACAGCGTATGTGGAGAACTGGCTTAGCCCTCATTACTTTGGCGATGGCGCAGGCGGCGCACGCGGCGGGATCGCGCGAGGCCGAGATGCTCATGAACGCCGACGATGCCACGCTTGAGGCGCTCCGCCCCGCCCCCTTTGGCTCCGATCTGCTGGACCGCCATACCGAGCTTGAAATGCGCCAGCGCTACGATCTCCTTGAGCGCAAGCAGGAGATCCGCGACAGCTCCGGTCTCGCGAGCGCGCAGACTAACATTTCCGAACGGGAAAACATGCGCGAAGACCTTGTCTCCGAGGTCAGCCAGTACCAGGTGAACTCCCGCATTGAGAAAGCCGCCGAGACGGGCAAAGGCGAGTCGGCGATCCATTCCAAGAAAAAGCCCTTGGTCGTAGCTGCCGCGGCTGCGGCGCTTTACTTCGGCCGCCCGATCCCGCTTCGGGCTAATGAGGACACCTCGTTCAACCTGATGGGCGATATGCGAAAGAGCCGGGCCCAGCTCGCTATGAAGAGCCCGGTCGTCGGCAGCCGCATTGATTATAACGGCTCAGGCGAAAGCAGCATGGGCAGCGCCTCGGGCAGCGATCGCGCCCGGGTCAGCCTGAATCGCGATATCCCGGTGCTGGATCTCGGAAGCAGTGTCTCCTACGGATCGAGCTCCACCGTGACGACGACCGTGAGCAAGCAGCTAACCAAGGAAGTCGCCGTCAGCGTGGATTCGGCGCGGAAGACCCGGGGGGCGGAGTCCGCCGAAGAGTCGTTCCGGGTCTCCTACGGCCTGAGCTTCTAACCCCCCCTCCTGGCGCTTAGCTCGGTCTGACGTCTATTTCAGATTCGCGATAATAAAAGTTATCGCGAATAAACGACGTTTCAGGGAGGCCCGCCAACCCCCGTCCGGCCGAGTCCTGGGCTATCGAAGGATTTCGCCTGCCTGTTTGAGCTGCTCGCGGTCGACGACTCGTAAGCCGTTCGTCACCGCTCCGAACACGATATAGCGCCCGTTTGACGAGATTTCAGCGAGGACAGGATTGCCGACCCGCGGGTCACTTTGGACGAAAATGGGGACATCGCTCTTGAACCGGTTGTTCTCGATCGACCAGAGCGAGATGCCTCGATGGGCTGAAAGGGCCAAGAGCGTTCGGCCGTCCGCCGAGAAGTGAGTGGAAGAAATGGGGAGGGGGGAATAGACGCTACTCAAAGTCTTGCCCGTTTCACTGTCGATGATGCGCAGCTCACTGTTCATCGAGCCGATGACGATGGCTTTTCCGTCGGGGCTGAACTCGGGTTTGCTTCTATTTGGCCCGCCTGTAGTCGTATCAGCCAGGAAACCAAAGTTTTCGCCTTCGAGAATCCTGATGTTTTTATACCCTGAGGCACTGATGACAAATTTTTTCCCATCAGGCGAAAAACGCCCGTAATCCGGCAAGAATGTGTCGGAATCTCGGAGGACATGTTCTCCGATTCGTGTTGGGTCATTGGAAGATACGTCCCAGAGTTCAAATTGTGGGCGGCCCGCTTGCACATCCGAAAAGACCATTGTCGCGAGAGTCTTGCCCTGAGGTGAGAGGTAAGCTTGTGTGATGATTTTGTCAGTAAGGACTTGCCTGGCGTCGCTTCCGTCGGCCTTCGCGAGTACAACGCCAAATCCGCTCACGCCTGCGACGGCGACGTGGCTGGAGTCGGCCGAAAACGAAACTTCGATTGCTCTGCCGGACTGCGCCCGAAAAGACCGTGGAGGGGAACTGCCGTCCGTTGGAGTGAATAGGATCTCGGAAGTCGAACCAGCGGTGCAAAGCCATTTACCGTCAGGAGAGAGGCGTGGAATGACCGATTCGGCGCCTTCCGGGTGAACCTGCCACTTGGGCGCCATAAGCTTCTTCCAGGAACCGGCTTTGCGGATGTCTACCTTGCCGTGCGCGTCGACGCTGTACAGTTTCGCTCCACCGTAAAAAAATCGGGTGTCGACGATCTGGCCCTTTGTGCCGGGGATTCGGTGGCTCGAGGGCCGGGGCCGGCGGTCGCGCTTGTCTACGGTCGCAACGGCATTGCTGGTCTGCTGTAACTCTTGCTCGAGAGCGGACACTTCTCCAAGCATCTGCTCCTGGAGCGCCGCTTGATCGGTCTCCGGTACGGCGTGGGCTGCGCGCCCGATGGGCTCCAGGGCTCGTTGCAGATCCATGGCCTCGGGTGAGTTCCCCTCGACTTCAAAGAGCTTTGCGTGGTTGTCGAGCCATCGGCGGAGCAGGGGAAGGCGCTGCTCGTGCGGGAGTGACGCGATCCCCGAGCGGATGATCTTGCCATAGATGTCGAGGACCATTGAGCCGCGAGGATGAGGCTGTGCGGCTGCGCCGGACACGACAGCTGCGCACTCGAGGATCGAAATGACAAGAACCGGCAACCTGATCCGCAAAATCGACACCTCCGCACGGCGCAGATTATTAAACCGACAGAATTTAATAAATAAGACCGAAGTAGTCAACTATTGTTTTGTTAATTTAAGTTGAAAAGTTGAATAAATACGAAGATAAGCCCGCCATGACGAAAATTCTGATGGTTTTGGGGTTATTGCTCGCTGCCTTGCCTAGCGCCTCGGCTGATACCCAGGTTTTCCCGGGTGGATGCGTCGGTGGGCCTTACTGTGGCGGCTTCCAGACGTTCGTGTACATGGTTTTCCCGGCGCAGCCCGTGGCGATGCAGCAGCTGCAGTTTTACGTGACCGCGCGACCGACTCAGCTGTTTCAGCCCGTTCTGCTGGATGTCTGGGCGGACGGAAGGCTCGTTTTCGCCGCGCTGAACGTGACGGGCATCAATGTCCCGGTGGTTCTGCCGTTCAACGGCTATCCGGTTCAGTATGTCCAGATCCGCCCGCGGACCTTCGACTCGGTCCAGGTTTCCAATATCGTCGCGACCTATTGGCAGACGGGCTGGAACCAGTTTCCGCAGCAGAACTGGCCGCAGCCGGTCCAGTACCCGCAGCTTCCTTATCCGGCGCCGTCCGCGCAGCCGCAGTTTCCTCAGCAGCCGCAGTTTCCTCAGCAGCCGCAGTTCCCGCAACAACCGCAGTTCCCGCAACAACCGCAGTTCCCGCAACAACCGCAGTTTCCGCAGCAGCCAGGAACCGTGCCGTCGCTTCCCCCTGTGAACGCTCCTAATCCTTCGCCGTTTCCAGCTCCTCAGCAGGCCGGCGAAGAGCAGATTCGCTGCGGAAGCAACGGCGCGCTCAATCAGTGCGATGCCCAGTATGTCACGGTCTCCAGCGCAAAGATCGTCAGGCAGCTCTCCGGCGCGCCTTGCGTTGAAGGCAGCACCTGGGGCTACACCGAAGCGGGTGTCTGGGTTCAAAACGGATGCTCCGCGGACTTCGTGGTCTACGGGAACTGATTCGAAGATCTAAACCGAAACGAGATGGCGTCTGTCGAAGGCTCGCTAGGGGCCGCGGCAGGCGCCATTTTATTTTCGGCCAGTCTCAAAGAATCGGCAGGTGATACGGATTGTAGCCGGTATTGTGGACGAAGGACTGGTACAGGCCCATCAAGAACGGATGGAACTGGTACTTGCGCATCTCGTTGAAGGCGTCGCGAGGATCCCAGCCTTCGATCTTGACCCGATAGAGGCCAATGATCAGACCGGTGCGGTCCATGCCGTGCTCACAGTGCACGTAGACGGGCTGTTTCGTAGGATCCGATATTATGGAAAGTAGATTGTTGACGCCGGACTGATCGGGCTCGTGCCAGCTGTCCATTCCGAAGTTCACGAAGCCGATGCCGTTGGTCTCGAAATACCGGCGCTCAGGCTCGACGAAGCTCGGATCGTTCTCGAGATCGATGACGGTTTTGACTCCGATGTCTTTCATGAAGTCCCAGGCATCCGGCGCCGGTCTGCCGCCGCGGAAAACGCCGGGCGCGACACCCGTCACGGGATACTTGCCCCAGGGTGCGACCTTAGAGCCCATGGCGTGCGAGGATGTGGCACTGGCTAGCGTGGCAGCGAGCAAGGAAGCCGACATCATCAGGGTCTTCATGTGCCGCAGACCTTAGTACCTGTGCGGCGGCGAAGTACGGCGAGGCTCTTCGGTGGGTTCGGCGATCTTGGCCTGGTCGGCGCCCTTGTCGGCGATCGGCGCCGAAATCGAGCCGTCGTAGATCTTGGCTTCTTCGGGGATCGACTTGGTGAAGACCGGCTTCGCGATCACGGTCTGCGGGCTCTTGGACTCGATGGCCAGAGCGGAGACACTGGTGAGGCTGAGCGAAATCAAAACAAGCACAGAGGGTTTCATAGGGAGGTCCTTTGCGGAGGATTGTTTAACGCAGTGCAGCCAAAATCGCAAGTCGGAGCGCCAAATATTTAAGTGAGTCGAATCAGGTGGTTACCTTTATGAATTGGGATATGTGAATTACATAATATACATTATCAGACTCTAAAAGGTGCCGGGTGATTTTTGGTAGCGCAGATGCGTTAATCACCGCTGGGACATCTGCGCTTCCTCGCTCCAAGTTGCGCGGCTACAATTTGAGCATGACCCCACCTATTGATAATCAGCGCCGCCAGCAGCGACTCCACGATCTCAACGCCGTTCACACGGACTTCAAATCAGTCGTGATCCTGCTCAAGTCCGGCTACAAGTTCGACGACGAAAACGCGCCGGACGTGATCAAGCAGCTCGAACACGCGCTGTCGCTGCTCAAGTACGAGATCGAGCGCCAGCAGAAGGACGATCCGGGTGCCGACACCTGAGTCGCCCCTCCGCTCCCGCCCCTTTCACTGGGATTATGTAATCGACCTGACCGATCTCGATTACATGAACATCGTCGGAAACGCCGCCTGGCTCCTAATCCTGCAAAAGGCCCGCGGCGATCTACTCCGGCAGCTCGGCTACCCAATCGAGCGCCTCTTCGAGGATGGTATCGGCGGCGTCGTTCAAGAGGCCCGCGTGCTCTACCTGCGCAGCGGTCGGTTCATGGATCCCATCCGTGTCGAAACCGTCGCCACCGACCCGACTAACACCGGATTGATCCTCCGCCATCGTGTCACCCACTCCGCGACTGGCAAGCTCCTCATCAAAGGCGAGCTCAGCATGGTCTTTGTGGACAACGGCAACGGCTACAAAGGAATGGCGATGCCGGAAGAGATTAGGCGGGGGTTGTTTGGGTGAGCCCCTCTGTTCTAAGAAATCTATGGGGGCTTGTTTAGAAGATATGACTCATTGCTCAAGGCAGGCGATGAGCAAAGTCTTTTCGCAGGTCATGTTTGGATAAACCCGCACTACCTTGAAAAAAATTCACGCCGGATCCTCGAGCCCTCTGATAATTATTTAAATTTCTTCAATGTAATCAGCTACTCAGTGGTTATACGGCGCGAGGCATAAAATCTGCTACGCAATGCGGCACAGGGGTGCGCATGCAAGGGGTGCTGAGTCTAGACTCCTCTGAGTTGATCTTTCCAATTCAGAGGATTGCCGAAGACAAGGAGTTACAGGTCTATCGATCCATCAAGGAGATGGATTTCAGGCTTGAGACTCTCGGAGACCGCGTAGCGGCTCGGTCAGTGATGCCTCACGGTACTCAATGCTTCACTAAGTTCACCCTCCTCTTCGGACGCTGGGTCTGCAATTTCAAATGTCCCGAGTATTGCTACACCAAAGATCTTCAGGCAGGCGTAACCACTCTTTCACAAACAAAGGCTTTGATTGAGGAAGCGAGGTCCCACGGGGCAGCGTTTACTTACTGGCCAGGCACTGGCGAAGTTACGCTCCTCAGGGATTTCTGGGAGCTCATGGCATTCCAAGCCAGCGTCGGGATGCCTGCGGTAGTCTTCACGAACGGCTCAATCTTTGTCGATGATCGACTCTGTCATCGTGTTTTGGGCATTTCTTCCGGGGAGCTTCTGAAGCGCGTAGAGGAAATGCCTGGCTTGCATTTCTACGTAAAAGCCTGGTCCACCGACGTGAACATTGCCTCGCGAATGACGGGAATATCCCCTGACACTTATCCGTACTCGGACACATATGGCCTTACTCTGCCTCTGGCCTATTCGCTCTTACGGGAACGGATAGGCGATAGAGCTGGTCTTCAGTGTATGGTGACTCGGGAGAATTTCGATTCATTCGCCGGCGAGATCCTGCCCTTCTCCGTCGAAAACGGTGTTTCGATCTTTGCGGAGTCCGTGATTTACAGCGGAAACGCGAGTCGGATGAAGCGCCCAGAGACGGGCATTTTGTCGGATGCTCAACTTGATCAGGTATCGCACACCTTCGCTTCAGGTGGGAAGTATTGCGAGCGACGGCAGTTCGGCGAAGTCATGTTAGTTGGTGATAAACTGTCTCCTGGAATTGCGATTCCTCCTCGTGATGAAGACATTGTCGCGTTAGATGGCAAGGCCAGTGTCAGGTCGTTGGTGGATGTTTTCTTCAATCGATATTTCAGGGAGATGAGGCGAAAAAGCGAAGCAATCAACCGCTGCCTTTGTAGGGAGTTCTGGAATGAACGTCGCAGCTGAACAAAGGATTGCGGAGCTGTTCGGGGTCTTCGCGCCGACCTACGATCAGCACATGGCGCGCTCAAATCACTTCGAGCCTCAACGCAATTTGATCCTTCAGTCCAAGAAGTGGCTCGGGAAAAATATATTGGATTTTGCAGCCGGCACAGGAGCTAACGCGCGTCTTCTTCGAGATGCGGGCGACTTCGAGATCACCTGCGTCGACTCTCAATCTGCCATGTTGGCGATTGCACGGGCGACGCTTGGACCTGGATGTAAATATATTTTATCAGATGTCCACTCGATCGATCTGCCAGACCAGTCATTCGACACCGCAATATGTTCTTTCGGTTTCTTCTGGTTCAGAAATCCCAATGAAGTATTGACTGAGATCAGCCGACTTCTTCGGCCCAAGGGGGGGTTGATCATCCTTGAGGAGCGTTTCTACTCAGGCTCCCTTCCTCAGCCTGCATTTGCTAAAAATGGCGGCTATTTGTCAGAGTTGGCATCGCTCGAGGCGTTTATGCACATCGAAAAGCTACGCAGTATTTGTATCGAGTCCGGCTTTAATCTGATGGAGGAAGCGTCTCATCCAATCGATTCCGATCACGAGCTCGTCCTAAGCGTCTTCACCAAGCGGGTACAAGCATGAGAGTTATACTGCTCGTCGCTCTTGCCATCACTTTTTTTGGAGACTACTGCACTCTAATCGGAATGATGGAGTTTTGCAGACAATGGACAGGTCAGCAAGGCACCGTATCAATATTTGTCATTTATTGCGTTCCTCCTCTTCTGATGCTTTTGCTCTCAAAAAAGTGGGTAAAGCTAAGAAGGGCGCCAGCAAGCCAAATGGCGGGATTGAGTGCCGTTGCAGGTTGTACTGTCGGATTACTTGTTCTTCATAAAAGCTATGTCGCTGTAGTGGCGATCACCTTGATTCTTGGCTTCATCAAGGAGGCCATCAAGGTCCTCTTGAATGTATTTATCAAATCGTCATTCCCGGCTTCAGAGATCCAGACCACAGTCAGTGGAACTGTCACTCTTCGGTACGTAGTCATGATTCTAGGTGGCTCGTTGGGCGGCTATCTTGGGGAGCAAGGGCATTTCAATCAGGTGTTTTTGTTGGATGCGGCCTCATTTCTACTTTCTGGAGCAATGTTCTATTGGTTGGGAATAAGGCACTCGCACGTTTCCGCGGCATCGCAAGACAGCACACCGAATTCAGTAGCCATACAAGCGAGTGTTTCGGAGCGTTTTGGAGCCATGCCCTTGCTTTGGATGATGGCCGCCACAGCCACAATCGGCTGCTTCATGGCGGTCGAATATCCTTTATTGATCACAGAACTTGGTGTGCTTCCCAAGTATATGGGAGTGATCTATGCAGGTCATGTTATCGGCGCTATTCTGGCCGGAAGGCTATCGGAACGCCTCTCGTCGGAGCGACTCAACTCCTCGATGTTATGTGGTCTCGCGGTCCTTCAAATCATCGCGTTCGGCGGCATTGGATATATGGGCGCAGCACTTCCGGTGCTTTCTCTCCAGATCGGAGTCGCTGCACTCTTCATGGTACTTCTAGAGGTCGCAAGCTCGACCTATCTGATGAACCAAGCGTCGGTCGAAGAATATCCGATATTGGGATTGCGCTTCAGGGTCTTTATCGCGCTAACCGAATTTGTTGGCTCTATTCCAGCGCTCCTTTTCTCTGAAAGTGAGAAGC
>OUNM010185372.1_pt1 | contig 73564 bp, 57 predicted proteins | sample 1769961 | NCBI WGS metagenome assembly OUNM01 (sample SAMEA3914820, study PRJEB12502) | metagenome | biome: forest; material: soil | place: USA | collected 2012-03-12 | depth 0.3 m
CGATGCCCAGGTTCACATAGAAGCCGTCCCGCAGCTCCTTGGCCGCCCGTTCGGCCATCTGGTCGCGCGTCCAGGCCATCAGACGGTCTCCTTCGGGCGGGTGGTCACGCGCTCGATGCGCTTCTCGAACTTGGCGCCCTTGATCAGGCGGTCGACATAGATGCCGGGGGTATGGATGTTGTCTTTGTCCAAGGCCCCGATTTCCACGACCTCTTCGACCTCGACGACGGTGACCTTGCCGGCCGTGGCCATCATCGGGTTGAAGTTGCGGGCGGTCTTTCGGTAGACGAGGTTGCCCTCGGCGTCGGCCTTCCAGGCCTTGACGATCGACAGGTCGGCGGTGAGGCCGCGCTCCATCACATACATCTCGCCGTCGAACTCGCGGGTTTCCTTGCCCTCGGCGACCAGGGTGCCGTAGCCGGTGCGCGTGAAGAAGGCGGGGATGCCCGCCCCGCCGGCGCGGATGCGTTCGGCCAGCGTGCCCTGCGGATTGAACTCCAGTTCCAGTTCGCCCGACAGGTAGAGCTGTTCGAACAGCTTGTTCTCACCCACATAGGACGAGACCATCTTCTTGATCTGGCGGTTTTCCAGCAGGATCCCCAGGCCGAAGCCGTCGACGCCGCAATTGTTGGAGACCACCGTGAGGTCCTTGACCCCCGTCTCGCGGATCGCCGCGATCAGGTTCTCGGGAATCCCGCACAGGCCGAAACCGCCGGCCATGATGGTCATGCCATCGAACAGCAGCCCCGACAGGGCCGAGGCGGCGTCCTTGCTTATCTTGTCGATCATGGGTCCTCCGCATCCGGTATTTGGCGTTCCGGTGTTCGGCCAAGCGTCTCGCCCGAGCGCTCCAGAAATTCAACCCTTGATGAATAAAATTTCCGCAGGTCGAGCGCGCGGCTTCGGGTTGGGCCCCGGACAGGGTTTAGCTGTCGGTCAGGGCTGACCCTGGCCGGGGCTGGCCGCGCCCGGCGCGAGGATCTCCCGCTCGATCGCTTCGATCTGGCGGGTCAGCTCGGAATTTTTCTCCAGCGCCGTCGTCAGCCGGGCTTGCAGGGCCTCGACCTCCTCCTCCGGCGGCCTGGCGCCTGACGGCGTACGTTGCGCCAAGGCGCTTAGGCCCGCCGCGAAATCGACGACCGCCGTGCGCTCCATCGCATCGACCAGGGCGTTGAGCTCGCCCTGGCGGGGATGGGGCCCGACGAAGGCCGCGTTGGTCGCGACGGCGTCGGCGACGGTCTTCAACGCCGGGGTCGTCGCCAGGCCATTGGGACTGATCAAGGTCACCGACAGACCCAGGACGACGGCGGCGGCTTCCGAGCAGGACCGGCCAGGGGTCAGAAGATCGTCCTGTTCGCGCAGGTGTTCATTGGGCGCGCGCAGCAGCCGATCGCCGACCGGCGTCAGATCCGTGGTTTTCCGAAGCTTGGCGCGCGAGGCGTAGGCGCGGCCCACTTCGGCGAAACCCTGGGCCCAGACGTCCACGAACTTCGGCGGCGTGAGGAGGCGGCGCAGCTGGGCGTCGCCTGCAACCTCGAAGCCGAGGAACGGCGCGGCGTCCTGGTATTGGCCAAGCTCACGGGTCGCGACGTCGACGCCGTCCAGGCCGACCTGCAGCCAGACCAGGCGGGTGATGGCCAGGCTGGCGTGGCCGAACGGGCCTTGGCCGCCGCTGCCGGCGATCTTGGCCGCGCCATTTTCCAGCAACACGTCGCCGGACCGCACCTTGGCGAGTTTTATGATCGACATCGGGAAATCCTGAGTGGGATGACAAGCGCGTCGAACGGCGGCCCTTGGCGCGTCGCGCGATCGATGGGTCGGCGGCTCAGGGCCAGGGATAGGTCTGGACGGCCAGCTGAACTGTCGAGCAGGCGTCGGGACTTTGTCCGCTGGCCTGCCGGGCGGCGTGGTAGCGGCTTTGCTGCATGAACATCGGCAACAGCGTCAGTTGCGCCGAAGAGCCTGGAGGCGCGACACGGTCCATCCAGGCGCCCACCCGCTCCGAAGGGCCGCTGACATCGACGCCGCAGGCCGCGCCCCGGCCGATGAGCACCGCATAGGTGCTGACCTTGTCGATCAGGGCGGTCATTGGCGCATCGGCGCCGGGGGCCGCCATCAGGGTTGGCGGGGCTTGCGGCGGCGTGGCGGCGGCGATCAGGGCCTGCGCCTCGTCGAAGGTCAGGGTCTTGCCCGCCTGGACCAGGACGCGGCCCGCGTCGCAGGTCCGCGGCGTCTTTGAGAAGCTGTGCTCCATGGGGGCGTGCGACCACAGCACGATCGACCAGTAGCGGATAGCGCCGCCGGCCTTTGGCCGCGCCGAGCCGCAATATTCCGCGCGCTGGCTGCCGGACGCCTCGGTGGCGTCGACCAGGGTGTAGGGTTTGTCCAGGTGCTGGGAAATGAAGGCCTCGATCTGGCGGCGCCTATAGGCGCTGTCTTGATCGACCCCGTCGGGCGGCGCCTCGCCCAGAGGCGCCAGGCGCGGTTGGGCCTTCGGCGGCGGCGTGGCCGCCGGCGCCGGAACCGGGCGGGCGGGGCTGGCCATGGTCGCCATGACGATCAGCGCGGCCACGCCCACGACCAAGAAGGTCCCCAGCCCCGCCAGCATGTTTGCGCGCGCTTCGCTCAACCCTTCACCCTCCCCCGACCTGGTTGCAGTCCTGGGTAGCGCCTTAGTCGCCAAGGTTTTCCTAACAGTCGAGCTTACGGGGCGCGGCGCCCGATGGGCCGGTGGCCGTTCGGACCCTAGGGGGGCGGACGATCGACCGTTGGGAAAGGCAAAGGAAGGGGCCGTGTCGGTGCGCCGATCGGGCGCCAGCCGACGAGGTTTGCCATGTCTTCTTCCTCCTGGAGCGCGGAGCGGATCAACGCCCTGCGCCAACTTTGGCTCGCGGGCCATAGTGCGTCCCAGATCGCCCAGGCCCTGGGCGGGGTCACCCGCAACGCGGTGATCGGCAAGGTCCACCGCCTGGGCCTGGGCCAGCGCATGGCGCCCTCGGCGCCGCGCCGGGTCAGGGGTTCGGCCGATCCGGGCCACCCGCCTCGGCGATCGCCCAGCAGGCCCCCTCCCCCGCCGGCCGCGCCAGCCGTCGCGCGCGTCCGGCCTCCCGCCGCGCTCGTCGTGGAAGCGGTGGCGCGCCTGTTCGACGCGGCTGAATTGTCAGCGCGGGTCTGTCGCTGGCCGATCGGCGATCCTCGGCTCGCCGGCTTCGGCTACTGCGGCGCTCCGGCGCCCGGCAAGGGTCCCTATTGCCCAGATCATCATCGGGTCGCTTATCGCGCTCGCGCGCCGGTCAAGGCCGTTCCGGCGCGTCGGGCCCGGCCGGCGCGGCTAGCGGGCGCGGGGTGAGATGAGCGCGCTCGGCGGGGAGGTCCGCCCTCGGCTCAGGCGACCTCGCCACCGTCCGCCGGAGGCCACAAGGGGCGCTGCGCTCAAAGCCCTTGTGGCCGCCGCCGGGCCGTCGGCGCGGGGCGGTCGATGAGCCGACGGGCTCGTCCTCCCACCCCAAAGGAACGCTCCCATGACCCTTTACGCCCGCTCCCCGCTCACCGGTCCGATGAGCGCCCTCGAGGCCCAGGCCCTGACCCTGGATGATCCGCGACCGCATCCGTCCGAAGACGCCCTGGACCAGCTGGGCCATGCGGTGATGACCGAACTGCTGGATCTTGTCGGCGAAACCGCGCTGGAGGATTTCCAGGCCACCATCGCCGAGACCCTGATCGGCGCCTTCCATTCCGCCGCCCAGCGGATCGAACGCGAGGCCGACCGGGCCCGCGACGGTTTGCGCGAGATGCTGCGGGACCTTGGCGGGCCGCAGGCCGACGAGTTCGGGATATCCGAGACCGAGGACGCCAATCTCCAGGAGGCCACGGCCAGGGCCCATGCCGCCGACGTCGCGGTGCTGGCCCTGGAGACCATCCGAAACGCCGCGTCCCAGACCTATACGGTGGCCACCGGCGAGGTGTGGACGCCCTGGCGCGGCGCGGTGCGCGCCACCCGGGCCAGCGCGGCGATCATCGAGGCTCGCGCCGCGATCCGCGCGGCCAAGGCGCGACGCGATCACGTCCTTGCGCCGGGCGCGCAGGTGGTGGCCTTGAGGGCCGCCCCGCGCGCCAACACCGCGTTGGACAATGGCCGTGTGCTGGACGCGCTAAACTGGGCCCATCAATCCTGGCCCTTGATGGTCCTGGCCACGACCGGGGCCGGCGGCCCCGAGCGGCACGCGATCAAATGGGCCAGGGCCCGCGGCGTGACGGTCGTGCTGGCCAAGCCTGATTTCGACAGGTTTGGCCGTTCAGCGGTGTTTCGCTGCAACGACGAGCTGCTGGAGCTGGAGCCGGTCTGTGTCCTGACCCTGGATCACTCGCTGGATGCGGCGCGTGAGCCCGAGCCCAAGGCGTTCGGTCCGGCCAAGAACCTGGCGCAAAAGGCGCTGGCCGCCGGGGTGCGCGCCGTGGAGGTCCGCCTGCGCGGCTAGGACGTTGGGAGCGGCGATCTCGCCGCTCCCTTTTTTCCTCCGGCGGGCGGAATGAAGGCGGAACAAAATCCAAGATCTGGGGTCGGGGCTCGGCGGGCCTACAAAGCTTTGCGGTTGGCGATTCGTTCCGTGAAGGCGCCGCGATCCGCCTCGCAGATTGATCCACCGGCGCCTCGCCCGGCCCATCCGCGGCTTGGGAGAGTCATGGACGCTCGCGGCCATCGGCAGGGGCGCCGGGGCCGACGGCGAACGTGGCGAACGGCCCTCGTCCGGCGCTGTCGACCGCGCGGCGAAGGACCCTCGACATGGGCCTTCGGCGGCGAGAGCGGCGCGAGCGCCAGGTTGCGGGGCCGGGCTCCAAGTCGCTTCCTGGCGGGGCGGCGTCGCCGCCGCCGCCTTGGCTTGGCTTGGCTCGGCGGCGGGTGGCGGCGGCGAACGCGGCGGCGGTCTTTGTGCGTGGGGTGGTCCTTGCGCGTCAGCGGCGGCGTCGCCGGCCGACGCCTTCAGCAAGTCCTTCGCCTCCGCGGACGCTGGCCCGGGCGGGCCGCGGTCCGGCGCGATCAATCACGCCATCCCTAGGGCGGGGCGGGCCGGGTCAAAGCCGACCTGGCTGCGCCAGGCGCGATCGCCGGACCCTCCGGCCTTCCTCCGCTGCGCTGCGTGCAGCCCGGTTTCCAGCGCTCGCGGGCTTTGGCCCATCCCTCTTCCCCGCCCTGCCGGTTCGCGTGATCGCGGCAAGGACCGCGGGCCGCCGGGGCCTTTCCCGGCGGAAGACGGAGAAAGACCATGCTGAACAAGGCTCAACTGATCGGCTTCACCGGCGCCGACGCGGAAATCCGCACCACCCCCAACGGCAAGAAGGTCGCCGTGGTGCGCGTGGCCACCAGCCGCTACACCAAGAAGAGCGGCGAGCGTCAGGACTTCACCACCTGGCACCAGGTCGAGGTCTGGAGCCCCGGTACGGTCAAGTGGCTGGAATCGCGGCCGCTGCTCAAGGGCGCCAAGGTCTATGTCGAGGGCGAAATTCGCAACGAGCGCTACACCGACAAGGACGGCCAGGAGCACTACTTCACCAAGGTGGTGGTCGCCGGCCCGGGCCACGAGCTGAAGTCGCTCGACCGCCCCGAGACCAATCCCGACGACGAGGCCTAGACGTCAGCGCCCGCCCCGGAGGATCGACCTCCGGGGCGGGTCGTTTCGGCAGGTGGCGTAACGCACCGTTATCGGCTAAAAATGTGCGCCACCTAGACTCGCTGTTTTTGGCCGGGAGAACGGGCTTTTTGGACGCATCGGCCGAAGGACTGTTTCTCGCCTTGGCGCGGGCCGAGGACAGCGTGAGCCGACTCGACGCCCGCGCCCAGAGCTGTCCGTTTGCCGAAGGCTGGGCCGCGCGCATCGACTTCGCCGAGGCCAATGGCTGGGGCTGGGTCAGCGGCGAGATCGTCGACCTGGAGGATCTGGTCCTCCATGACGCCCAGATGGACGCGCGCCTGCCCGACCAGGCGCTGCGCGCCACCTACGGGGTGGTGCGCGCCCGGCGCAAGGCGCGGGGCGCCGGCGCGGAACTGCAGACCGCCGCGGGCGCGACATGGCTGGCCGGGCATCGCAGCGATCCGCCTCACCTCACGCCTTCGACCGATGACGAGACGCCCCCGGCGGAACGCGCGGCCGAGCCCCCTGCCCTTGTGGACGATCTGGTCCAAAGGATCCGGTCCCTGGGTCGCGGCGAAACCGCCGATCCGCTGGAGGCGATCGAGGAATGGGTCCGTTGGACCCATGGCCTGCCCGACCGCGCTCCGGCCCTGCTGCGGGCGGCCGCCGCCCTGGAAGGCTGGCGCCTGGTCAATCCCCTGCCCCGCCAGAACTATGTCGGCGGCGTGATGGCCGCCCAGGCGCTGCGGCTTGCGGGGCGCACCCGCTCCTGCCTGCTGGGCTTCGAGGCGGCCCGCCGCGCGCAGCCGCAACCGCCGCGCGGCTTCATCGCGGCCTCGGCCAGCGTTCGGCTGACCTATTGGCTCAAGATCGTGGCCGTCGGGGCCGAGGCCGGCCTGGCTGAGATGAAGCGTCTGGAGCTGGCGCGCCAGGTCGTGCTCAAGCGGATCGGCGGGCGCCGGGCCCCTGACCGTTCGGCCGATCTGCTGGAGCTCTTGCTGGCGCGCCCGCTGGTCAGCGCGCCGATGGCGGCCGAGCACCTGGGCGTGGCGGGTCATTCGGCCAGGCGGCTGCTGACGGGCCTTGGCTCTTCCCTCATGGAGGTCAGCGGCCGTTCGCGGTATCGCGCCTGGCGGCTCTAGCAGCGCCGCGGCCCGGGGTCCGCCGCGAGCGCTTGGCCTGTTGGGTATTTGGGCAAATGGGGAAGTGTGGACTTGGGCGCTTGGGGCGACTCCGCCCACCCTGTCGGCGGGTCCTCTCCCAATCGCGGCCAGGAGGTCTTCCCGGTTTGGGGAAGCACCCAAAACCCCATTTGGGTAACAACCCAAAAGGGATAATCCCCGAAAGGGCGCTTGCGTAAACGGGGAAACGGGCAAATGCTGTCTTGCGCAAAAGAGGGATTGCCCAGATGGGGTCTTGGGTTTCTGTGGATAAGCGGACTTGGGTGCTTACCCGAGTCCCGGTTTGCCCGCTTGGGTTAATACCCTCTTCACCAAGTCCGCATTAGATCGTTTCCGCAAACGGGGTCTTCCCCAAACACCCATTTGCCCATTGCCCCATTAGAGGAGCGGCGTCATGGCGGTCATCAGCGTTTGTTCGACGAAGGGCGGGGTCGGCAAGACCACCTTGGTCATGTGCCTGGCCGACGGGTTCGCCCGCCAGGGCGGCTCGGTCGCGATCGTCGACGGCGACCCCAACGGCCACGTGGCGACCTGGCGCGAACGGGCCGGGGACGACTGCAAGGTCACGGTGATCAGCGAAGCCAACGAGACCAAGATCCAGGACGTCATCGCCGAGGCCGCCAGCCGCTTTGCCCTGGTGTTCGTGGACCTGGAGGGGGCGGCCTCGCAGTCGGTGACCTACGCCATCGCCGAGAGCGACCTGGTGCTGATCCCGACCAAGGTCTCGGGCATGGACCTGCAAGAGGTCTATCGCACCTACGAGGTGGTCAAGCGGGCCGAGAAGATGCTCAAGCGCCGCATTCCCGCGCGCGTGATCTTCAGCCAGATGGCGACGCTCAACAGCCGGGTCGCCAGCCATTCGCGGCAGGAGATTCGCGAAAACGACATTCCGGTGATGCGCACCGAGATCATCCAACGCGCGGCCTATCAGCAGATCCATTTCACCGGCGACACGCCCAGCGGACCCAACGGCGACCCCAAGGCCGCTCGCGAGATCGCCGCGGTGCTGGCCGAGCTGCTCGAGGCGTTGGCCAACCAGGCTCAGGCCGCCTGAAGCGGGGAGGGAAGACGATGAACGACAAGGTCGCACGCCCGATGTTCCAGCCGGCTCCGCGCCCGCGCCCGATAAACGACGGGGCCGCGACCGCGGCCCTCAAGGAGGCCACCCGCGACCTTGGGTTCGGGCGCACCTCCAGCGACATGTCGGCCGTCGAAGCCGAGCCTCAGGCCAAGCCCGCCGCGCCGGTTCCGCCCCCGTCGCCCGCCCCGTCGCCCGCGCCGACGCCCAGAGCCGTGGCTCAGCCGCAAGCCAAGCTGAAGATCGCCAAGCGGGCCGAGGCCATCGCGCCGGTCGTCGCGGCCGATCCGGGTGACCGCAGCACGTCGATCAAGTTCGAAATCGACGAGGCCCTGTCGACGGCCCTGAAATTTGAAGCGGTTCGCCGCCGGGTCACCGTCAAGTACCTGATCCTCGAGGCGCTGGCGGCCAAGGACTTCCCCGTCGACCTGGCCAATCAGCCACAAGACGGCCGCCGGGTGAGGCGATAGGCCTGGGTCCGACTTTTGGGGCAAGTGGGCAAATCCCCATTTGCCCACTTGCTGGCTAATACGGAACGTGGGTCCGGCGGCGCGCCGCCGTCAGGGCGAATCGCGCTAGTTCGACAGACCATTCGAGTAGGGCAGGGCGCATGACGGCCCCCAAGGACCGCAACAACCAGTTCGACCTCTTCATCCCCCTCATGCGGGATCTTTCGCTGAAAGATCAGCGCGAGACGATGGAGCGCCCGTTCTTCTCGCTGCAGAAACGCAAGCGTCTCAAGCCGATCGAGTACAAGAGCCCGGACGGGGAGGTCTCGGTGAAGGTCGAGGCCGTGCCCGCCTACGGCATGGCCACGATCTGGGACGCCGACATCCTGATCTGGGCGACCAGCGCGCTCAACCGCCTCAAGGCCGAGGGCAAGAACGACGTGCCCCGCTCCCTGCGGGTGACGGCCTATGACCTTCTCCGCTCGATCCAGCGCGACACGGGCGGCAAGGGATACGCCGACCTCAAGGCCGCGCTCGATCGCCTGCAGACCACGACCATGTCGACCTCGATCCGCGCCAAGAAGGGCCGCGATCGGCGCTTCAGCTGGCTCGACAGCTGGGAGGTCGAGGTCGACCCGATCACCGAAAAGCCGATCGCCCTGAAGATCACGCTGTCGGACTGGGTGTGGGAAGGGATCATGGGGGAGAAGGCGGTGCTGACCATTCACCCCGACTACTTCCAGATCTCGGGCGGCCTGGAAAAGGCGATCTATCGCATCGCCCGCAAGCACGCCGGCGACCAGGACGAGGGTTGGGCCTGTCGGGTCAGCACGCTGCACGATAAGACCGGCTCCGACAGCGCGCCCAAGGAGTTCGGCCGCATGCTGCGCAAGATCGTCGAGACCAACGAACTGCCCGAATACGACATGTCGTTCCTGACCATGGGCGACGGATCCCTGGGCGTGAAATTCATCCGTCGTTCGGTGGTCGAACGGGTGCAGCTGAAGGCTGAACTCGAGGCCGAGGACGCCGCGCTGCGGCGGCGGGAGCGGGAAGATCGCCGCGCCGACCAGATCGATGGTCGCGCCGAGCCTTGGGCCAGGCGCCGAGTCCCGTCCGGCGAAGCCTAACGGTCTATCACACACCATAAGGCGCAATTGCCCTATAATTCATGGGCTTGCCGGGATATTCTAAAGCGACCAATCGGCCTCCGATGACGGTCTATTACCCACCGGAGTCGCGGTCGGCGCCCGCCAAATTGGTAAACACACGGTTAAAAACGGCGGCGAACAGCCCTTTTGGTCGCTGTTTTCGAGCCGTGGACGGCGATTGTCGGCCTTCGGGGTTTCGCCCACCGACTCAGGGGCCGGCCTTCGGGGTTTCACACACCGCCAGATCCGCCGCGCTTCGGGGTTTCGCCCACCGGCTCGACCGCCGAGGGGCGGGGAGGGGGAAAGTCTCGGGGTTTCACCCACCGGAGCCGATCAAGCTTCGATGAAACGGCGTCACAGCGCCCGGCCGGCCTGGGATCGGGGCCAAAGCGTCGGGGTTTCGCCCACCAGCGGCCGCCTGGGACCGTCGGTCTATCGCCCACCGGCGCAAAACCCCGTTGACCTGTGGACGGCGACGGGGGAACGCCCACGCCGATCGCGGGGGAACGCCCACCGCACGCTCGGGGGATCAGACACCAACTGACGGTCTATCGCACACCCGGCCTCGTCGTAAGTACTTGTGGACGCTCACGAAAATCGCCCCCTGAGGCCCCTTAACTTAACTAACTTCTTCCATAACAATATCTCTAACGGCGCAGCGGAGGCGCCGCCGGGAAAACAGGGCCAAAAAGACGGCCCTGATCCCCCGGCTTGTGCGTGCCAGCCCAAGGCGGGGGAACGCCCACCGCCTCCTTGACCGTTTCTGGGCCGCTTGCGTGGGTCAGGGCCTGGCGCGATAGAGGATCTGGCCGGCCCGTATGGTGTAGGCCACCTGGGCGAAGGCGGCCGGGTCCCCCGCCGGATCGGCCGACAGGACCGTCAGGTCGCCATCCAGCCCCGGAGCGATCCGGCCCTTGCGCGGCGACTTGAACCTCTGGGCGGGGGCGGTCGTCAGGGAGGCCAGGATCTGGGTCCACGACAGGCCCGCCCCGGCCATCAGCCGATATTCCTGCGTCGTGTCGACGGCATCGGTGTAGCCGACGTCCGTTCCGAACAGGACCTGGCCGCCGGCGTCGGCGAAGCTCTTCAGCTGCACCTGCGCCACCCGCGTGAACTGCTGAATCTCGGCCGAAGAGGCCTCGCCCTTGCTCAACTCCAAGCCCCATAGGGTCAGGGTCGGGGTAAGGGCCATGCGGTGGCTCGCCAGGCGGGCCGCCAGGCCCGTCGGCCAGGGTCCGCCGTCGGGCGTCGTGTGGGCCAGCACATCGACGCTCGAGGCGACGGCGACGTCCAGGCCCTGCAGATTGGAAGGATGGGCGAAGGCCGGCTTGCCGGCCCTGTGGGCCTCGCCCACCACGGCCTTGGCCGTCTCGAGCGGCATGGGCAGCACGCCGATCTTCCCGCCGACCGCCGAGCCCGCGAAGATCTTGACCCCGTCGGCCCCGGCCGCCAGCTGGCGCCGGGCCCGCGCCGCCGCTTGCCGGGGCGTGCCGGTCTCGAAGGACGGCGCTCCGATCAGGGCCTTCCTCACATAGATCGGCACGCCGTCATTGGGATAGAACGGCGCATCGACCGTGAGGATGTTCGGCCCGGTGACCTCTCCCGCGGCGATCCGGCCGCGCAGGGCGATGGCGTCGCCCGGCAGCGAGGCGATGTCGAACACCGTGGTGAAACCCCAGCGCGTGAACATGCGCTCAAGTTGGCGGGAGGCGACGATGGGATCGGCGGACTTGACGAGCGCAGGGCCCATCAGGTGCACATGGCTGTTCCACAGCCCCGCCACGACGACCAGGCCGTGACCATCGATCACCTCGGCGCCGGACTTGGGCGCCAGCCTGGCGGTGGGGCCCACGGCGAGGATGCGGCCGTCGCGAACGATCACCGAACCGTCCTCGATCGCCGGCGCGCCCGGCGCGACGTAGATCCTGGCGTGCACGACGGCCAGGTCGCCGGCGAGCGCCGGCATGGCGATCAGCGCGGCCAGAACGGCGATCCAAGGGATCCGAGCCATGGTTTTGCTTCCTCTAGCCATCGCGCCCGCGTGTCCGTTCGGCCGCGAGCCAGGGCGTCAGGTCGAGCCGCCAGATCCGGCTGACGCCGCTGGCCCCGCCGTCCAGTGTCGGCGCGGTGCTGTCGAAATAAACCGATGCGGCGTCGGCCCCAAGATGGGGGCCTTCGGCGCCGTCGTGATTGACCTTGTCGCCCAGGTCGATCGGATCGCTCCACCGGCCGCCGCGCCGGAAGCTGATGTACAGGCGATTGGCCTGGCCCTTGGGGCCGTAATTGGCGCTGAACACCATGAACGACTCATCGGGGGCCACGGCCGGATCGCGCTCGTCGGCGTCCGCCGGGCCGATGGTCACCGGCGTCGGCGCTTCATAGCGCCCGGCGCGATACTGGGCGCGCACGACACGGAAGGTCCGCGAGATCGGATCGGGTCGCTGGAAATAGACGCTGCCGTCGCCGACCACGCTGGGTGAAAACAAGCGCGTGCCGTCGTTGACCACGTCGGGCAGCCGCACCGGTTCGCCCCAACCCGAGCCCTTGCGGTCGACGCGCCAGAGCTGGTTGCCCTGGCCCGGACGCACCGTGCCGTCGGCCCGCACCAGGTCTAGCGCCTTGCCGCCCGCCGCCGCGGGGCGGTTGGAGTCGAAGATCATGAACGCGCCGTCGGGGGCCATGGCCGGATCCTTGTCGGACCAGACGCCGGAGAACGGCGCGGTCTGGGGCGGCGACCAGATCCCGTCGCGCAGTTGGGACACCACGATGCGGGAGCGATCGCTGTCCAGACGATCGAAATAGACCGTACGGCCGTCCGGGGCGAAGGTCGCCGCATCGGCGTCCGCCGGACCGGAGATCACGCCGGGCGCGAACACCTGCGGCTCGGCGGCGGATTGGGACGGGTCTTGGAGGCCGGCGGCGACAACGGCGGCGGCGACGAGCAGAACTGTGACCATGGTGATCTCCGGGTCGATCTTCAGGGATGGGATTGGGGCTGTCGCCGGACCTAGGGCTGCGCGCTGAAAAAGCGGTCCTTGACCCGATCGACATAGGCCAGCAGGGCAGGGCGGCTCTCGATGCGTTCGCGCAGACGGGTCTGGAAGACCGGCACCAGAAGATTGGCCAGGACGCCGAAGACGAAGCCGTCCACGGCGGTCGGGGCTTCGCCCATCAGATAGGCCTGATCCCCCAGCAGGGTGGCGATGGCGTCGATGTCGCGGCCGGCGATGTCCTCGACGTCGGCGCGGGGCAGGCGCCCTAGGCCCTGCAGGTAGAGGGTCTTGTTCATGCGACCGCGGCCGACGCGCCGGACCAGGGGTCGCACGGGCGCGGGCAGACGGTCGAAGAAGTGCGCGGGGCCGGCGGCGAAATTTCGATCGTCGCGCCAGCGCAGGTCGATCAGGGCGAAGTACAGGTGCTCTTCGGCCATCTTCTCGACGGCCCAGGCGCTGGCCCGCTGGCCCGTGGTCAGGCCGGCGTCCAGATCAACCTGGTGTTTGCGCTCGATGTGCTCGCGGATCAGGGTCGAGTCCGAAACGACGACGCCGTCGTCTTCGATATAGGGGACCTTGCCGCGGGGAGCCTTGGCCACGCCGCTGGCCCGATGCTCATAGGCCAGCCCCGCCAGCTTCAGCTGGACCATGGTCTTGATCACGAACGGACTGCCGTCGGGAAGGCCAAAATAGGGGCCAAATCCATGGACCACGATCATCGCGTCGCCTCCTTGTCGCCAGCGCCGCCCAAGGCGCGGCGCGCGTTGTCTCGCTCATCCCTAATTAGGTAAACAATATGTAAAGTCAATCGAGGCGCTGACCGGCGCGCGACCCTCCGGATTTCTGCGGAATTGCCGCCTGACCGGCGGGCTGAGACTCTTTGGCCATGCGCCGCTGGGTCCTCATCGCCTCGACCGGACTGATCCCCGCGCCCCTGGCCTTGATCGGCTGGCTGGCGCCCGGGCCGCTGGCGCTATGGAACAGCTCGCCCAGCGAGCCTGTCGGCCTTTATGTGCGCGACCGCGCCGCGCCGGCCGTGGGACGGCTGATCGCCTTTCGCCCGCCGCCCGACGCCTGGCCCTATGTCGGCCAGACGATGCCCGAGCGCGCCCGCACCAGCATCCTGAAGACCGTGGTGGCGAGCCGCGGCGATCTGGTCTGCGCGCGAGACGCGCGCCTGCGCCTCAATGGCCGGGACATCGCGCCGATCGCCGCGCGCGATCGGCTAGGCCGGGCCCTGCCGCATTGGACAGGATGCCGCCGCCTGGGCGTCGACGAGTTCTTCGTCTACTCGGCGCGGATCGCCAACAGTTTCGACAGCCGCTACTACGGTCCTGTGCGCCGCCGCGACGTGATCGGCGTCTATCGTCCGGTGGGCCGCGTCCGGTGGGCCTTGGTCGGGGCGCGGGGCGCGTGAACCGGGTCGGGCGATTGGCCGTGCTCGGCGGACTACTGACCGCCCTGGCGGCCCATCCGGGCCAGGCGCAGAGCCTTGAGCCTGGCCGAGGGCCGCCGACCGCCGTATTTTCCGGGTTGGCGCCGTCCATTCAAGCGCCGGGGGCGCGGGACGCCATCGCTCGGGTCGCGCAGGCCGAGGCCGCTGGCCAGGGCGACAGCGGACAGGCCGCGGTCGTCTACACCATCCTCAATCGGCTGGCCTCGGGGCTGTGGGGCCAGAGCGTCGACCAGGTGGTCAACGCCAAGGGCCAGTTCGAGCCAGTCATGCGGGCCGGAGGCGACTGGCGGGCGTTGCCGCCCGCCGGCGCGGCGCAACGCGCGCGCGTCGACACCATTCTCAACCTGGCGCTGGAAGGACGGTTGCCCGATCTCACCGGCGGCGCGCTCTACTTCCAGAACCCGCGCATCGTCGCGGCGCGGGCCAAGGCCGGCGCGGTCTCTCCGAACCTGGTGCATTTCGGAGGTTCGGCGCCAAGCGCGGTGATCGGCGATCACGCCTTCTATGCGCAGCTCGCCGGTCGACGCGCCGTCGCGCCGGTCGACGCCCTGGCCCGGGCCGGCGGCGGGATCTTCGTTGGGAAGGCCAAGGCCGCGCAGGTCGCCGCTTCGGCGCCCGAGTCGGCCTCCGGCGGGCGAGGCCTGTTCGTCCTGCCCGACGGAACGATCGTGGAGGAGAGACCCTGACGCCTGGACGGGGCCGCCAGCGCTGGCTCGCCCTGGCGGGGCTCGCCGCCGCCAAGGGGCGACGGGGCGCTGGCGACTGAGCCTGGTGAGCGACGTCGTCCCATCGTGTCACGGCGCCCCACCTGTCAACGGCTGCGCCGTTGCCCTCCACGCTCGCGGGCGAGCGTTGCGGTGACAGGAGGGGACCCCGCCGTGTCCCGCCGGGTCAACGCCGCTCACCGGGAGCGGCGAAACGGAGGATCTGGCGATGTTTGATCTGATCAACACGGTGATGGGCTTGTTTCGGAAGACGGGGCCGGACGCGCGAACGCGCCTGGGCGAAGCGGCCGACAACCATGTCCACGCCTACTGGGATCACCTGGATGAACGGCTGTGGGCGGAAGGGCGCGCCGAGTTCGAGGCCGAGGAAGCCGCACGGGCGGCTCGCGACGAAGCCTGGGCCAAGCTCCCGGACGAGGAGCGTGATGCGGTGATCGCCTGGTGCGACGGCCTCAACGCTCAGGGGCGACTGGTGGATCACCCTTTCTACGACCAGTGGCTGGCCCTGCGGATGGAAGGCTATGTTGGCGACTGATCTCGGGGGGCGCAGCCCCCCTTTTTCGCCGGCCGGTGTTTTGGGCGTGGGCCTTGCGCGCACCAGGACCGGGCGGCCTCGCGGGCCTTGCGCCGCGCCGCCATCGTCCCTCGTCCGACCGCCGGGCCCGCCTCGTGGGTTCGCGCCGCAAGGCGCTCACCGGCGCCGCCTTGCGACGCCGGGGCTCTGGGCGGCCGGATCGGGCCCTGGATGATGGACGCCTGCGGGGTCGTCATCGGCGTCGACCTGTTCTGCCTCATGGTCTTCGCCATCTTGCAGGCCATCGTCGAGGGCCGGCGCTGAGGGAAGGGGGCTTTGGCCCCCTTTTTTGCGCGTGACGGCGGGTCTGGGCCGGGGGCGCGACCTGTGGCGCGCGACCCTACTGGGCCGCCAGGGGCGCTTGCCTCGGCGGGCCCGGGCGCTGTCGCGCCAGGGACCCGGTCGGCGCGCGTCCGGCCGATGGGCCCGCCTCGCGGGTTCGCGCCGCAAGGCGCTCACCGGCGCCGCCTTGCGACGCCGGGGCTTCGGCTACTGAGCCTGGGGGCGCCTCTTCCCATCGTTCCATGTCACCCGGCCCGTCAACCCGCTGCGCGGGTTCCCCTCCGGGCCCGCTGCGCGGTCCCTGCGGTGACTGGCCGGGGCCCGACATGGACCTCGAGATCAAGGCGCTCGATGGGAGCGTCGTCGAGGAGATCTTGTCATGACCATCGGTCCCGATCACACCCATGATCCGGTCAACGACCAACTGCGCGCGGCACACATCGCCACGGGCGAGCCGCGCTACAGCCTGCAGATGGACCGGCTGAGCGGCGGCTATCATCGCCGCTGGACCAATGATCGCCGGCAGGCTCTGCAATGGCATCGCGACGCGATGGCCGACCCGCAGATGAAGGCGGTGTTCTGCTTCGACCATATCGCCATCGACATGCTCGCCTTCGACTTCCGCCAAGGCGGTCGCGACGGCCAGGTCTCGATCCATTAGGGGAGGGGGGCTCGTCCCCCCTTTTTGCGTCCTGGACGACCTGGCCCGCGCGCTGCGTCGCCGGACCCGGCGGCGTCGGCGAGCGAGAGGGCGGCCTGGGTCAGGGCGTCGAAGTCGGGCAGGGCGGGCGCGGCGGCGTCCTTGATCGGCGTCAGCCTCAGACCGAGGGTCTCGGCGATCGCCAGGCGGTCGCGCGGCCGGTCGATCCGCCGATCGAGAATCTCCAGCATCCGGGCCAGCAACGGGTCATCGGGGTCGCCTTGCGCCTCGGCCAGCAAGGTCGCGCCCAGCACGATCTTGGCCCGGGTCTCGCGCTTGCGTTCGGTCTGGTCAAGCAGGGCTTCCAGCAGTTCGACCCGGGCGCGCCAGACCTCCAGACGTCGGGCTTCGTCTTCGATGTCCGAGAGGCGGATGACGTGACCGCGCGCCCGAGGCAACGAACCGTTGAGGGCGGCCAGCGCGGTCTTGGCGCGATGTTCGCGGTCAGCCAGGCGCACGGCGAGGTTTTGCAGCCGACGGGTTTTGGCCGTCTCCGATTCCGGCTTTCGGCGCGGCGTCCTGGCGGGCTTGGCGGGAGCATCCATGGTCGGGTCAAGGCTGCGGCTTGAAAACGGGACAGGATGAGGTTACCCCTTAGGATCGTGAGATGACAAGGGCGCAGTTATGCATTGCCGCGCAACGCCTGCGGTCGGGAGGGCCCGACACCCCTCGACGCCCTGATCCCGGGCGTTACCGGGGGGCGTCGAGCCAAGGGGCAAGCCCCTTAGCGATCCCTTTCGCCTGACGGCGTGTGGCCGGCCTGCCAGCCGGGGCGATTGAGTAGGTCAAGGCGAGGACGCGGTGGCGCAGTACCGGCTCGAGATCCAGCCATTCAAACGCAGCGAGGGGCGCTCATCCGTCGCCGCCTCGGCCTATCGCTCGGCCTCGGTGCTGCGCGACGAGCGCCTGGAGATGGTCTTCGACTATTCAGCCAAGGGCGGGGTGGCCTTCACCGGGATCATGGCCCCGGAGGGCGCGCCCGCCACGTTGCTGGACCGCGAGCGGCTGTGGAACGCGGCCGAGGCGGCCGACAAGCGATCGGACTCGCGGACGGCCCGGGAAATCCTGATCTCCCTGCCGCACGAGCTGTCGGACGATCAGCGCCACGCGCTGGTGCGCGCTTTCGTCGCCGAGAGCCTGGTGGCCAAGGGCATGATCGCCGACTACGGCGTGCACTATCCCGACAGCCATGGCGACGCCCGAAACCACCACGCCCACATCATGGTCACCACGCGCCGCGTCGGGCCGGAGGGCTTCGGGTTCAAGGCCCGTGACTGGGACAATCCCGACGCGGTCAGGGCGCTGCGCCTGGAGTGGGAGCTGATCCAGAACCAGCATCTGCGCCAGCACCTTGGGCCCGACGCGCCGCAGGTCAGCAGCCGCAGCCTGGCCGACCAGGGCCAGGGACGCGAGCCGTCCATTCACCTTGGTCCCGCCGCCTCGGGGATGGAGCGGCGCGGAGAGCCGTCCGATCGCGGCGACATCAACCGGCGGATCCGCGAGCGCAACAGCCAGCGTCGCGACGGGCCCGCCCAGGTGCGCGCCATCGAGGACCGTTTGGCCGAGGGGCGTCCCCGCCAGGCCTATCCGATCGACGCGGTGATCCGCGAGATCGAGGCCATCCACCAGACCATGGTTCGCGAGCGCGACGGCTGGGCGCGCGATCTGGGACGGCTTTCCGCACCCGCTGCGCCGACCGGGCGGTCGATCACCGCGGAGGTGCTCGGCGAGGCCGCCCGGCGGCGCGCCGAGGCGGCGCGGCGGCTGGAGCGGACCGAGCGGCGGATCGAGCAGGGCAGGGCGCGTCGATCGACCCTGCTGAGATGGATCCGAAACCCCGCCCGAATGATCTGGGCGGCTCATGCCGAGCTGAACGCGCTGGACCGCGCGCGAGCCCTGGCGCGTCAAGCCGAGCTGGACCTGCGCGTGCGCCGCGACTGGCTGCGCAGCGACCCGGGGCGCGCCTATGTGGCCTCGCGCCTGGATCCGGCCCGGCAGGCGGTCGAGGAAACGCGCCGGTCCCGGCGCACCTTGGAGCGCAAGATCAAGCGTGCCGACAAGCGGATCGAGAACGTGGCCCGCACGCGGGTGAAACTGCTGGTCGCGCGGGAGCTGGGGGAGGCGACCATGACCGCGCCGTCCCGAATGGACCTGGGTGTCGGCCAGGCGGTGCGCGAGGTGGATCGGCGTGTGGTCGATACGGTCGCAGCGCATGCGCCGGCCGCCCAGAAGGCGGCGCTGGCCAAGGTGATGGCGCTGGTCCAGGGCCGGACGCCGGGGCTTGGCCCGGATCGGTAGTCGACCGGGCCGATCCGCCGAAGGGCGCTCGACCGTGCCGGCCAGATGGATCCGCCGCGCCGAGCCTCCGCAATAATGCTCCGGTAGAACCGCCGAATTGGCGCCGGAGCGGCGGCGGTCTCTGCTGAGGGCTCCCAGGAGCCCCGGCATGACCCCCCTGATCGCCAAGGCCCGCTGGCTCGTCCCGCTGAGCGCGGCCTTGGCGCTGGCGGGCCTGTGGGCCGCCACCCAGACCGCGGGCCATCTCTTCGCCTACCCGCCCGCCTTTGGCGCGGGCTGGATCCAGATCGGCGCGGCGCGTCTCTACGCCCCCTGGTCGTTCCTGGTCTGGTACGGCCGCCACGCGCAGGCCTATCCGCAGGCGTTCGACCAGGCCGCCCTGGTGGGATTGGGAGTCTTCGCCTGGCCGCTGGCGATGATCGCGGGCCTGACCCGCCGGTTCATCGCCCGCCCCCGCCCGTTCGGGACGGCCGCGTGGGGCGGGCTGGCCGAGGCCCGTGCGGCGGGCCTTGTGCACGGGGAACAGCTGGGCGGGCGGGTGCTGGGCCGACTGAGGGGCCGCCTGCTCAGCTTCACCGGCGTCGAGCACTGCATCATCGTGGGGGCGTCGCGCTCGGGCAAGGGGGCCGGGCACGTGGTGCCCACCGTGCTGTCCTGGCCCGAAAGCCTGTTCGTCTACGATCGCAAGGGCGAGCTTTGGCATATCACCGCCGATCACCGGCGGCGGTTTTCCCACACCTTCTATTTCGCGCCGACCGACCCGGACACCGCGCGCTGGAACCCGTTGTTCGAGGTGCGCAGGGGTCCCATGGAGATCGCCGACATCCAGAACATCGTCGGCATCTTGGTCGACCCGATCGGGCTCAAGCAGGGCAATCTCGACTTCTTCGACCAGAGCGCGGCCAACTTCTTCACCGGGGTCATCCTGCACGCCCTCTACACCGCGCCCGATGATCTGAAGAACCTGACCTATGTGCGCCGGCTGCTGATCGACATCGAGCCGACCTTGGACGCCATGCTGGGGACCAAGCATCGCTGGCGGCCGAGCCGCGAGACCGTCGACGGCCTGGCCCGCGACGCGCGCGGCGAGCCGATCGCCGAGGTTCATCCGGAGGTCTGGCTGGGCGCTACGGCGTTCCGGAGCATGGAGCCGCGCGTGCGCTCCAGCGTCCTGGCCACGGCCCAGAAGTCGCTGGCCCTGTGGGCCGACCCCCTGGTGGCCAACGCCACCTCCTGGTCGGACTTCTGCATCGGCGACCTGGTCTGCGCCGAGGCGCCCGTCAGCTTCTACCTGATCACCCCCCAGGCCCACGCCGACCGCCTGGCCTTCCTGGTGCGCGTGATGCTGCGCCAGAGCCTCAACAGCCTGATGGAGACCATCGACGCCGACGGTCGCGGCCGCAAAAAGCGCCACCGGCTGCTGAAGATGCTCGACGAGTTTCCCAAGCTTGGGGCCCTGCCGTTCCTGGAGAACGCCTTGGGGGAGATGGCCGGCTACGGCGTCTCGGCCCACCTGATCTGCCAGAGCTTCAACGACGTCTTCAAGCACTACGGGGTGCACACCTCGATCTTCGACAACTGCCACGTGACGGCCGCCTTCGCGACGTCCGAGCCCGGCAGCATCGAGCGGATCGTCAAGCGGGCCGGCCGCTCGCTGGAGATCCGGGAGAGCTTCAGCGATCCGCGCCTGATGTTCGGCAAGGGCCAGCGCAGCCGCAACCAGGCGGAGGTCGAGCGCTACATCCTGGCCGAACAGGACGTTCGGGCCCTGCCGGCCGACAAGCAGTTCCTGTTCGCCAACAACGCCAAACCGTTCCTGGCCGAGAAGATCCGGTACTTCGAGGAGCCGCTGTTTTCGGCTCACACCCGCGACTTCTTCCATGGCGAGCGGGCGCGGTTCGTCCAGACCCCTCAGACCCTCGATACGCCCGGCAAGCCGCCGATCGACTGGTTGGGAGTGACGGCGGTGGAGGCCTACGCGCCGCCGATGCAACCGGCCGTCACGGCCATGAGCCTGGCCTGCGCCGACGGGCTGAGCGTCGTTGACTTGATCTACAACGAGGAGGACGAGGTTTGAGCACGGTGTCCCAGGAGGCCCTGGACCGCAAGAACGCGGCCCTGCGCCAGGCGATGGGCCCGGTCCTGGCCGCCGCCCTGGCCGAGCCGAAGGTGGTGGAGGTGATGGTCAATCCGGACGGCGCGATCTGGATCGAGCGGATCGGGGAGGGCAGGGCGTTCAGCGGCCAGCATATGGCGCCGGCCGACGCCGAGCGGATCCTGCGCCTGGTCGCCGACCATGTCGGCGAGGTGGTGACGCGGGACCGCCCGCTGGTCAGCGCCACCCTGCCGCGCTCGGGCGAGCGGTTCCAGGGCGTGTTCATGCCGGTGGCGAGCGCCCCGGCCTTTTCGATCCGCAAGCGGCCGGCCGTGGTGTTCCTGCTCGACGACTATGTCGAGGCCGGCATCATGACCCTGGACCAGGCGGCGGCCTTGCGAGCCGCCGCCGTGGACCGTGACAACATCCTGATCGCCGGCGGCACCGGCAGCGGCAAGACCACCCTGGCCAACGCGGTGCTGGCCGAGCCGGCTTTCGCGCAGGACCGCGTCCTGATCGCCGAGGACACTCCCGAACTGCAGTGCTCGGCCAAGGACCAGATCACCCTGTTGACCAAGCGGACGGATCCGCCGGTGACGATGGCCGACCTTGTCCGGGCGTCCCTGCGTCTTCGACCCGATCGCATCATCATCGGCGAGGTTCGGGACGGCAGCGCCTTGGACATGCTCAAGGCCTGGAACACCGGCCACCCCGGCGGTCTGGCGACCCTGCACGCCAACAGCGCGCGCGAGGCGCTCTCGCGCCTGGAAGACCTGATCGGCGAGGTCTCCGCCAGCGTGCCTTGTCGGGCGATCGGTCAGGCGATCGGGCTGATCGCCTTCATCCGTCGCGCGCCGGCCGGCCGCCGCCTGGAGTCGGTGGTTCGCGTCAAGGACTGGTCGGGAGGCGACTATCGGCTGGAGGTCATCGCCTAAGGCGGCGGCGCGCTGTCGTCCTTGGCCTCAAGGCTCGGCTCGCCGCCCAGTAGAGCCGTCTGCCGGAGGCGTCCTTGAACCGGTCCGAACCCCCTCGGACGGGTCGTCTCGCCGACCGGGCGGTTCGTCATCCTGGGCGATCTCGCCCCGCTTCAGGGCTTCGGCGACGGCCTGCGCGCGATTGCGCGCGCCAAGACGTCGAAAAGCATCGAGAAAATATTGATCGACGGTGCGTCGTGAGAGATCCAACTCGATCGCAATTTCCGGCGAGGTCAGGCCACGACGCGCCAAATCCAGACACTGCCGTTGCCTTGGGCTTAGAATGTATACGCTCAAAAACCGGCTCCCATGCAAGCGGAGACACGGCCGCACTCCTACCCGTCTAGGTTACTCTATTATCGTCACCAGCCGTTCTCACGCGGCGCAGCTATTTCACGCTAGTCAGCGGGATGATCGGCGAGTCCAACACCCGATACGTAGCGTCTCTTCTCAGGATCTCAACTCTCGGGCGAGGAATAATCTCCATAACCTAAGGTTAAGCTTCGTTGCGATCCTGAACGCTTCTTAGCGGGGCATGGAGAGTATCTCGAAGAATGGTCCGTTCATCGGGCGTTTGGCGGATCAAAGCCCTCGGTCTATCGACTATTCAGGACGGTATGTTTCGCCGAAGGGAGGCGAAATATCGATCGGTTTGCATCGCATTTTTTGTCACGCGGACGCCACCTGATCGGCTGGCCGCCGCCAGAGACGTCCTTGATCGCGTTCCCCGTGCCCCATGAGCGGCCGCCCGCCGTGACGAGGCGGACGCCGTCAGGTCAGCCATACTGGACCCGCGTCGATGGCGCGGCAGGCGCCCTGCTGGCAAGCCGATCAATCCGGTGCTGGTGCTGGTCCGGATGCGGTGGAGGGTTTGGCGAGGCGACTGGAACCCTTGTCCGCGCGTGCAGGACCTTCAGTACGCCCGGCCGTTCACCTTGCGCACCGGGACGACACCCAGGTCGAAATCGTCGAACAGCCGCGCGTTCACGCTGATCCGGGGCTTGTTGAAATCGGGCTTGCCGCTCTCGAAGCTGGGGAACTCCGAATAGGTCCCGCAGCCGCAGATGGCGCAGTGGTGGTGCTGGCCCATGTAGTGGCCCCACTGGTAGGTCGAGACCCGATCGCGGGCGGTCGTCAGCTTGAACTGGTCGGGCCGATAATAGGCCCATAGCGGTCCGTGCTTGGAACAGAACGAGCAATTGCAGGCGGTGACGTCAGCGGGAGCCTCGGTCACCTGGAACCGGGTCGCGCCGCAGTGGCAGCGGCCTTTGAGGACGGGGTCGGTCATAGCGGCCTCCCAACGTGCGAAACGCGAACGCCTATACGCCGGCTACAGACCCCGTTCTGTCAGCATGCGGCGACCCGTCGCTGGCAAGCGCCCGCTGACAGCTGACGCCCTGCAAGGCGGCGGCATCGCTTCTCGCATGGAACCGTCCGCCGACCTCTGATGTCCGTCGCCAGGCGCCGACCAATCCAGCCGCCGTTCCATGCCAGGGCGACGGCGCGTCAGGTCAGGCGATACCGGATTGGCGTCAAGGGCGGCGACAAGTCCGTTCGTCCCAGCGCAAACAGCAGTTCGCGCTCGATCGTGCGCACCATGGCGTCCAGCGGCAGATCGTTGTCGTCCTCGCCGAACGGATCCTCCAGCTCGTCGCCCAGGGCGTCCAAGCCAAAGAAGGCGTAGGCGATGAACACCACCAGCAGCGGCGTCCACCAGCCCAGGCTCGGGGCCAGGGCGAATGGCAACAACAGACAGAACAGATGCGCCGTCCGATGCAGCAACAGCCAATAGGCGAAGGGCGTGGGCGTCGACTTGATCCGTTCGCAGCCGGCCTGGACATGGCTCATCTCGGTCAGGCGGGCCTCCAGTACCGAATAGTGGATAGCGCTGATCCGCCGACCGGCCGCCAGACGTCCACAGGCCGCGCCAACCTCGGCCAGCACCGCATCGGTGGGGTTGGGCGCGGCCTCGTCCCGACCTGGCCGCCAGGGTCGGATCGCCGCGGCCTCGTCCCGCTCGCGCAGACGCGCGGCCAAGCCATGGGCGAAGGCGCAGAGGCCGATCAGCAAGGGCTCGCGCTCGCTGGCTTTCAGGCGATCGGTCTGGCGGGCAAAGCTGCGCGTGGCGATGATCAGCTCGCCCCAGAGCTTGCGCGCCTCCCACCAGCGGTCATAGCAAGCGCTGTTGCGAAAACTCATGAAGATCGACAGGGCCAAGCCAATCAGGGTGAAGGGCGCCGCGCCCAGAAGCCGCATCGGACCCGGCGCGTGGCGTCCCAGCAGCACCGCGCCGATCGAGATCACCGCCAGCACCGCCAGTCGGCCAAGGATCTTGGGTACGATCGAGCCGTGCAGGATCAGGGCGATCCCCAACAGGCCGGGCCGGTCTCGAACGATCATCGCGTCCCCACGCTCGCCGGCTGATGTTGAAACCGCATGCCTTAGTCCCTCCGCATCCAGCCGGCTTAAGGCCTTTCGATACAGATCTGTACAATGGCCCAAGGCCGGCCACCAGGATCGACGAAGCCGGGGCAAGCGAGACTTTCGCCGTCTAGGGCGACGGCGTGCATCGAGAATGGCGCCAGCGGCGCCGAAACAGGCCTTGGCGAGGACAGTAGAGCGGACATGCGAACGCCGCGAGCCCACGCACTTGGCGAGACGGGAATTGCGCCGCCGGCTCAAGCCAGCTTGCGCGCCGAATCCGGCTTTCGCGGTCCTGAAGCTTTTGCTGGCCGACCAAGCCAAGGCGATGTCGGCCGCCCCGACGGTCTTCACGCCGCAGGCCGGCGGCGCCGGGACGCGAGGGGTCACTTGCGTCCGGCTGACCCTGGCCAAGCCCGAGATCGTGCGGCCCTATCTCGTCCTGGCCGCGCCAAAGCCCGCAACCGCCGATCGACCTTCACGCAGATAAGACAAAGCTGACGGCAGGATCGATCAGGCGGCCGACGGGGCCGTCCCGGCGGATCGCCGCGCGGCCGCGCCGTAGGCGTCGATCACCTGATCCAGGAACCGTTCGATCACCTCGCGCTCGGCCGACGCCAGGCCGACGACGACATCGTCCAGCCCCTGGATCAGCGGGGCCAATTGCCTGAAGGCGCGATCGACCGAGGCGTTGATGGGCACGACACAGATCTTGCGCCGGTCCTGGGCCTGGCGCTCGCGCGCGACATGGCCCGCCCTTTCCAGGCGATCGACGATCTGGGTGGCGGCCGCGGTCGTCACCCCCAGATGCTCGGCCAGTTGGCCGGGCGTCATCGGGCCAAGGTTCAAAAGCTGCTCCAGCGCGGCCATGTCGGTGACGTTCACGCCCAGGCTTTCGCCGATGTTGCGGCCGATCTGGCGCGTCAGCGCGGAGATGGTCTTCAGGCGCTGAGCGATCGGGTCACAGGGGTGGGACGGCATGGCGGTGTCTCATACGATTGACGGCGCGGCGCTTCGCGCACCGGGCTTCGTTGGGCGCGCCCATCGGCGAGGGGCAAAATCCAAGCCTAGCTGTCGCGTGTTCTGAACGGCAGCCGAATCTGCATCCGGCCGATATGGTCGCCGAGCGGCCCGGCAGACGTCGGCTCGCGCCGGCCGCTCGGCCCAGGGGCATGATGTCAGTTGAGCGAACCTTTCGCCCGCATCGATCGACAGGTGACGCAGCGCGGCGAGGGCCTGGAGGCCCAGCGCATCGCCGCCATCAGCGAACTTGCCGACCTGCCGGGTCTGGTCTTGCTGGGCGAGCCAGGCAGCGGCAAGTCGACCGCCTTTCGCCAGGCGGCCGCCGACGCGGGGACCCGCGTCGTCACCGCGCGGGATTTCGTGGGCGGCGAGCGCCCTGCGGGCCAGGTGGTGTTCATCGACGCCCTGGAGGAGTTTCGGATCGGGGAGGCCGGCCGCGACCGCCTGAGCGATCTGGCCGACGCCCTGCGCGACGCGCCCTACGGCCGTTGGCGCGTCGCCTGCCGTGCAATCGCCCTGCCGCCGGCCGAAACGCGGTTCCTCAGCGAGCGTCTGGGCGATCTGCAGGTCTGGCAGCTTGATCCGCTCGATCCGATGCAGATCCGCGCGATCCTCACCCATGCCGGCGAGGCCGATCCCGCCGCCTTCGTGAGCCGCATCCAGGCGATGGCGGCCGCGCCGCTGATGGGCAATCCCGCCACCCTGCTGCTGCTGAACCGCACGGTCCTGACGACGGGCGCGCCGATCCACACCCGGGGCGAGCTGCTCGAGGCGGCCACCTACCAGATGGCCCACGAGCTGAACGAGGATCTGCCTGAACGCCCCGACCGTCCCGAGCCGAGCAAGATCGTGGCCGCTGCCGAGGTCGCCTGCCTGGTGCTGCTGCTCAGCGCGCGCTCGGACCTGTGGGCCTTGGACAAGCCCGCGCCGAGAGCCGACCTTGTGACGTTCGACGACCTGGTGCCGGCGGGCGTCTCGACCCTGGCCCTGCGGTTCGCGCTCGACACGGCCATGTTCAGGGGAGAGGCGGGCGCGTTCATCCCGACCCATCGGATGGTCGCCGAATTTCTCGGCGGTCGCGCCTTGGCCCGGGCCACCGATCCGGAGGATCCTTCGCAGGCGGCGCTCTCGGTCGAACGCGCCATCGCCTTCCTGAGCGGCGACGACGACCGGCCCGCCCCGGCCATGACCGGCGTCTACGCCTGGTTTGTCTCGGCCCTGGCGCGCACGCGACACGCAGCGCGCGCCATAGACCTGGTTCGGCGTGATCCCGAGAGCATCCTGTTGCATGGCGACCCGGCGATGTTGCCGGCGCGACATCGTCAGGCGCTGCTGGACGCGGCTGGCCGCGGCGATCCGTGGTTCCTGTCGACCGCCCGCGGATCGACCGCCGTCGGCGGCCTGGCCGGCGAGGACCTGGCGCAGGCCTTTGTCCAGATCCTCCAGGATCCCGCCGAGGACGATCACCGCAAGGGAATGGTCCTGGAAGCTTTGGCGGTCGGACGGCCGGTGGCCAGCCTGACCCCGGTGCTGCGCGCCCTGGCGGTCGATCCAAACGCGCGCGAGTGGCTGCGTCAGCGCGCCATGGACGCCCTGCTAGGCGGTGTGGGTGATCCTCTCGCCGAGCGCAAAGCCCTGTTGGCGCAGCTGGAAAGCGAGGCCAACGCTGGACCGGTGATGATGCGCCTTTCGCTACTTCGGTTCCTGGTCGGCGCCGGGGTCAACGCTGAGCAGCTTGGCCGGGCCATCGACGACTATGCGAACCTGACTGAAGGACCGATCGGGCATTTGCGCGGTCTGGCCGACGCCCTGATCGCCCATCCACGGCCAGAACTTTTCGATCAGCCCTTGCCGGCGGGGCCTGGGCGCACCGCCAGACGGTCGGAAGCCTCGCGGATGATCCACCGGGTTCTGGCCGCGACCATCGCAAGCCAGGCGGACCTCAGCGCCGAGCGCCTGGTGTCGTGGCTCGAAAACGCGGGCCTTGCCCGGTGGGCCGAACTTGGGGAGGGGCTGCAGGAGGCCATGGCCGCCTGGGCCGACCAAGCGTCGTGGCGGCCCGCCGGCCTGTTCGCCGCGATCCTGGCCGCGCCCCAGACCGACGTCTGGTCCGCTGCTCATGATTACCGACGCTATACGGGGCGCGAGCTCCCTCTGTCCGTGCGCGAAGACAGGGTCGAGCGGCTGGAGGCCCTGGCCGGGTCGACCGATGTGGAGAGCCTGCGGCGCGCCGCCGAGATCGCCTGCCGCCTGACCACGCCATCGGACGCCTTTGCGGCGCTGCGCGCCCGGGCGCTGGCCGTTATGACGCCGCGCGCCGCGCTCTTCGAACAGACGTTGAGCTGGGCCAACTTCGTCCCGGATGGGCGCTGGACCGAGGAGCTGGAAGACGCCGACGCCAAGCGGCTGGCGCGCGACGAGGCGGCTCGAGCGCGAGATCGCCAATGGATGGCCGAGCATCTGGAGGGCGTGCGATCCGGCGCGCAGCGATATGCGCTGGGCTACGCCGCTGCGCACCTCGCCGAGAGTGACAACGGCGACATCGACAGCGAGGGGGGCGAGGCCGGATCGTCCGACCGGATGGCCGCATGGTGGGGGCCGGACGCCGCGGCGGCGATCCGCGAAGGCTGGGCCCGCCTGGTGGAATCGTTTCCGCTCAGCGCGGCTGAGCAAGGCCAAGAGGCCGCCACCATGCATGTCGCCTGGATCAACACGGCCGCGGCCTTTCACGCCGAAAGCGTCATGGCGCGAGGCGGTCCTTTGGACCTGTCGACCGAGGCCGCCCTGGCGGTGCTGCGCGGCCACTATCAGATTGCCAACAGCGCGCGCCGCGACGCGGTCGAACAGGCGGCCGTGCGGCGTTTGCTGAGCGACGCCGACGGCCGGGCCGTGGTGTTGGACTACTGGCGCTCGGCGTTGCGCGCCGGGTCCGCCGATGTGCCGGAGCTGCACGCCTTCGCCGCGGGGCCCGGCGATGTGGCGCCGATCCTGGCCGAACTGCTGCGCCTGCGGCCGATCCTGCGGCAGGGCGCGCTGCAGGCGGCCATCGCGCTGGCGGTCCAGCGCCTGGATCGATCGACCTTGGCCAGGCTCAGCCAGGCCGCCCTGGCTCGCCGGGGCTTGCCGCTCTACGCGCTGCGGCTATGGACCTTCGTGGCGTTCATGCTCGAGCCCGAAGCGCACCTGGACCTCTTCGACGGTCCGTTCCACGATGAAGAGGGGCGCAAGGTGTTCGCCTTCCTCTATCATTCGCGCCTGGACAGCACGGTCGCGGCCTTCGCCGACGTCCTGCCGACAACCGACACCCTGGTGGTACGCCGGCTGGGCGCGATCTATCCGCCGGGCGCGCGGCCGCGTTCCTCCGGGATCGACGACGTTGTGGCGGCGGCGATCGAGCGCCTGGCGCAATCGCCCTCGGCGCAGGCCGGCGCCGCGCTCGAGGCCCTGACGATCGATCCGGGCCTGGCGGCGTGGCGTAACCAGCTGCGCAATCGGGCCGCCGCCCAGGCCGCGCTTCGGCGGACCGCGCAATTTAAGGCTCCGCACCCGCGGGCCGTGGCCAAGGCGTTGCGGGCCGGACCGCCGGCGACGCCGGCCGATCTGCGCGCGGTCGTGCGCGAGGTGCTGACCGACCTGGCCGTGGAGATCCGCGACGGCGACACTTCCGCCTGGCGCGGGTTCTGGAACCGACCGCATGGCGGCGACAAGTCGCCCAAGGACGAGAACGACTGTCGCGACCTGATCACCGATCGGTTGCGCGATCGGCTGGCGCCCTATCGCATTCCCGCCCGGCGGCATTTGACCGAGGCCCGTTCGGGCAATGACCGCCGCGTCGACCTGGTGGTGTTAGGCGAGGGCGAGGCCGCCGTGCCGATCGAGGCCAAGCGCCATTCCAACAAGGACCTCTGGACCGCCGCGGTCGAGCAGCTGGGCGACTACGCCAAGAGTCTGGGTACGGCGGGACACGGCGTCTATCTGGTGTTCTGGTTCGGAGCCGCCTTCAAAACGCCCCCCAGGGCCGGAGGTGCGATCACCACGCCGCAGGCCCTGGCCGTCGCCCTGCGGTCCGATCTGCCCGAAGATCTACGCGACAAGATCGACGTGGTGATCATCGACGTCGCCGATCAGGAGACCGTCACCGCCAAGAAGAAACGGCTCCGAGGCAAGGGGAAGATCGAGCCGTAGGCCCTCTGTCGGCGGATCGGCGAGGACGCGCGGGCGGCTGAACGTTCAGGCGCGTCGACCGCTTACAGCGCCAGGCTTCGCGACGGCTGGGCCGGGTCGATCAGGACGATCTTTTCCCAAGGTCCCTTGTCGACCTGTCCGATCAGGGCCGAGCGCTCGAACCGGTTGAGGTTAGGACCGATCCGATCGACCAGCACCAGCCACCATCGCGGATATCGGTCCTTGCGCGCGGCGATCTTGCCGGACTTTTCGATCACGCAGAGACGAGTGTTGCGCAAGATCTCGGCGGCGACCGCGCCGCCAGCGTCCAAGTCGCTGTAACCGGCCAATACGAAGCGGTGCGGCTCGGCGTTGGTCTTGGGGTCCAGGCAGAGTCGAAAGCCGGGCGCGAGATCCAGGATCATCGGTATGGCGGTCGGCGGCGCGAACGAGATCAACGCCTCCCGGATTCGGCGTTTGATCCACGGCCAGTCGAGCGGTCGGCGAAACTCATAGTGCACCCACCAACTCTGGCCGTCGGTTGGCTCTCCCAGTTTGGGCAGCAGAGTCTCGACGAAGCCGATCAGCGGCGCCTCGAGCGTCTCCAGACCGACGTGTTTTCCATTGCTCTCGAAATGCTGATTGAGGCGTCGCGCCTCCACGGCGATCTGGCCGCCGACCACGAAATCGGGCGGAACGTTGCCGTCGGGTTCGTGGACGACGGGGCCGAGCGCCAGGCCGATCAGGTAGCGTTCGACCAGCGCTTCATCGCGTCCCATCACACCGCCGCTGGCCATGTCAGAAGACCAGGGCGCCGACCAGCACTTGGCGGAAGGCGTCGGTCTCGGCCGCCGGGGGGCTGTCGGCCAGGCGCTGAAGCATGGGCCGCAGATTCTCGGCGAGCGACGGGCGACGCGCGATCAGTCCGGAGACAAAGCGGGCGAAGCGTTCGGGTCCCTGGCCGTCGAAGTCCGTCGCCGCGGCCGCGCCCGCCTCGATCAGGTCCTCGACGCCGACCGCCGTCGCGCCGTCCAGCAAAGCGTCCAGACTGTTGAGCATCGCCGTCAGGAAGGCCTGGCTGGCGGCGCGAGCGGCGAGCCGGCCGGCGGTCTCGGCGACTTGGCGAAGGACGACGCCTGGATCGGCGGACAGAACGGTCAACGAAACCGGATCGACCGCTTCGATGATCCGGGACAATCGTTGGGCCTGGGCTTGCGTCAGCGCCGGAGGCCCAAACACGAATAGGAAACGCCAGGCGTCGGCGGTCGGCGCGGGGCTTTCCAACGCCTCAAGCGTCTCGTCGATCATCGTCTCGAGGCGGTCGCCGCCTTCGTCGACCTGGATGGGGTTGGGTCTGTTGAGCCAGGTCTCCAACCGAGGGTCGGCGTGGGCCAGGCAACGTACCGGTCGGGGGACATAGGCGCCCTCATTGTAGGCGCCCAACTGGCCGCGCAGGCGCTCCAGCTGCTCCGGCGACAGCTCCAGCGTGTCAGCGGCGGGCCCGAGCGCATATTCCAGGCCCGCCAAGAGCAACCAGCCCGGCGACATCGAGGCCGCCGCCGCGGCGCTGTCGTCGTAACCGCGCGTCAGGTTCAGGGCCCGGGCGCTGGAGACCGCGGGCATGCCGTCGACGAACGGGGGCAGCATCGCCGCCGGATCCGCGCCGATAGTGGCGAACATGTCGATCAGGCCGTCAGAAAAGCTCCAGACGGCCGCGTGACGCGCTGCGGCCGACAATTGGACCCACGCCGGCTGAGCCTGGAACGCTCGCGCTGACCAGCGCAACAAGGTGCAGAACAGCTCGCCCCAGGCTTCGAAGGCGGCTAGCACCTTGTCGACCTCGCCAGGAAGATCCAGGTCGGGTTGGGGCAGGGCGCCGGTGCGCAAGGCCCGCAGCCGGTGCAGCCGCGCCAGCGGCGTGATCATGCGTGGCGCGCCGCCCTGCGATTGGGCGAACAGCGCACCGGGGATGGCCACCGGTTGGGAGGCCAGTCGCGCGATCGCGCCACGGGCGCCGACCTGTTCAGCGAGCGCCAACGCGCCGTCCTCGGTCCACCCGCCATCGTCGCTCCAGCGCAGGGCGTCCAGGAAGACTTCGACGGGCGGGGGCAGGAAACGGCCGACGGTCAAGGGCTTGGGGCCTTGCAGCGCCGAGGCCAGGCCCTCGAAGAAGCCGGGCGGCGACTGTTCCACCAAGGCCCGGACCCGGGTCATCAGGCGTTCGGGCGGCGCCGGTTCGGACAACTCGATCCGCAACGCCTCGCGGCGCGCGGGCGAGGCGTCGATCAGCGTCAGGAAGGTGTCCAGGCTCTGGCGGCGTCGATCCGCCTGCACGCTGAGCAGCCCCAGGGCCGGGACCCGGATCTGGCCATCCAAGGCCCCGCCGAGCAGGATGACGTCCGCCTCGCTTGGCGAGGCGCGAAATTCGCAGTCCGCCCCGTCTTCGCGCGCCGGCGCGTGGCCGACGCCGCCGTTGGTGGCCTTGGTGAGCGCCGCCCAGAACACCGAGGCCAGAAAGGTCTTGTCGTGGAGCGAGATAATCGTCGTCTCTTGGAAGTCCAGCGCGTCCATGAACGCGCGATCTTCCCGCACGGCCTCGCCTAGTCTGCCAGGGATCTGGGAGACGACGACGCGGCTTTGCCGTAGAGCCTGGGCCTGTTCGGCCGTGTCGAGCTGGGCGACATCGTCGCTGTCCAGGCTCAGAAAGCTGCGGGCCAACCCGGCGGTCTCTTCCAGCAGGTCCGGATCGCGCTCGAGGCGATCGGCGATCACCGACCGCTCTATCCAGGCGAAAAAGGCCGCGCGGCGCGCGAAGCTCTTGGCTCCCGAGCCCATGGCGATATTGAAACCGCAGGCCACCAGGCCGGCGAGGTTGAGCGCGGCCATCATCATCCCGCCCGGATCGGCGAGCTGGGCGGCCTTGGGCCGCAGGACGGTGTCCGATCGCAGGGCGCCCCAGATCCAGTCGGACCTGGCTTCGGCGATCTGCGTGGTCGCCGGGCTGTTCCAGCAGGCCAGCACGGCCAATTCCGCCAGGCGGCGCGCGCTCATCGGGAACTGGAGTTCCACCGGGCGGTCGGTGCCGGCCTCCGGGGTGGCGGGATCATCCGGGTCGAGCTTGAGACGGTCCTGATGCAGCAGGGCGAAATTGACGCTGCGGCGCAGGATCGCCAGCTCGCGCGTCTCGATCACCACGCCGTCGCGAAGGGGCGCGGCGGTCAGATGGTGCATCACCTCCTCGACCGAGAGGGGGAGGAACAGCGCGCCGGCCTCCCTGAGCCGCAGGCGCTTGGCATAGGCGTCGTCGCGGTCCAGCAACTGGGCCGCGACCAAGGCGTCCAGGACCTCCAGAACTTCGATGATCTGGGCCTGGCCGCTGGCGGGGTAGCTGCTGAGCAGGCGGTCCTCGACCCACAGCCGGCCGGCGGGGTCTTGGCTGACGGCTTGCAGGATCTCGCCCAAGGCCCGGCCGGGCGCTCCGCCGCCGGGGCCGCGCGACGGTTCCTCCAGATCATCGGCCGCCGGGGAGAGGACGACCACTTCGTAACGGCCCAAGCGCAGTTGACGCGCCAGGCGGCGTCGCAGCTTGGCGACGCGCTCGCTCAGCCGCTGGCCGCGGTCCAGCGCGGCGACTTCCGCCTTGGCCTCGGCATGGGCGTCCGCATCGATGGCGACGCGAAAATTGGAGAGTGTGGCGTCCAGCAGGTCGACGCCGACCAACAGGTCCAGCGTCTGGTCCCTGAAGGTCAGCGCCTGATGGCGGCCGGGCAGGGGGCGGGCGGCGGCCGGCAGGTTGAGGTGTTGGCGCAGCCGGCGGTGGCGGGTCTTGTCGATGACCCTCAGCGCCAGCAGCCCATCGACGACCTCGGCCAAGCCTATGGCGGCCGGTTGGCCCGAGGGATCATGAACGACGCTCCAGGCGTCGAGGGCGGGGCTGGTGGAGAGGCGGCCGCCCAGGGCGTCGAGGATTCGGCGCGCGGCGCGCCCTCGACTGGGCTGGTTGTGGCGCGCGCCGGTCTCGATCTCTTGCAGCGCGGCCATGGTCGAGGCGGCGATCCGCAGCGGCGTCTCCAGGGTTTCGAGGAGGGGCAGCAGGCCCAGCTGGTCGCCGATCAACAGCGCCGTCACATCCAGATGGAGCCGCCAGGTCTGGATGGGGCCAAGTTCCGCGGCGGGCTGGGCCGCACGCGCGCCGCTACGCAGGAAGAGGGGACGGGGCGGTCGCTCGCCAGCCGGCTCAAGGCTCAGTAGCTCGGCCAGATTGGTCCCTGCGCCCGTAACCAGCAAGTGGGCGGGCAACCGACCGCGGGTGTAGAGATCCACGATCTGGTTCTGGCGCTCGCGACCCTCGACGAGCCGCGCCAGGACGTCGTCGAAATCCAGGCGTTGGACGGCGGCGTCGCCCTGATCGGCGAGCCGGTTGAGGGCGGCCATCAGTTCGGGACGTTCGTCTTCCAGCCCCAGGGCGAAGCCGAGATTAAGCGCGGTGACCGCGGTCCTGTCATCCAAGGGCGCCTGCGTCGCGTGACGCCAGAGGGCCTGGGCCAGATCGGGCTCTTCGCCGATCAGCGCCTCGGACCAGGACAGGGCTTCTTGCGGCCCGATGGCGCCTTGGTCCAGAGCGCCGCGGACCGCGGGCACCGCCCCGCTCAGGTCGCCGATGCCCTGCCGAAACCGCGCCTCGCGCAGGATGTCGTCGGTGGCGCGGGTCTCCAGGGCGATCGCGGCGGCGCGGTCCAGGGCGTCGAGAGGCCTGCCCAGCGCCGCCAGAGCTTCGGCCTCCAGGGCGCGCAGGTCGAAGGGCAGGCGGCCGCCGGAAAATTGGTCGAGATGTTGCTGCAGAATGCGATGGCAGGTTTCGGGCTGACCGGTGTTGTAGGCGACATAGGCCGCGACGCGGATGGCCCTGGCCGTGCCGAAGGCCAGCAGGGTCGGGACCGCATCCTTCAGGCTAGGCCAACGACTCGCGCCGGCGAGGGCTTCGGCGACAGCCAGGACAGGGGGCGCGGTGGGATCCCGCGTCGCCAGGGCGGCGTAAGCCGCTTCAACTGGGCGCCAATCGCCGCTGCTCAGGGCCTCGACGATCAACAGGCCATCGGCGCGCGAGGGATCGGTGTGACCGGATTCAAGTCGCGCCCTGAGTTTGGCGATCTCGTCGGCGACGTCGGCGGGCCAGCCGCCGCGCGCGATGGCCGCGTTGACCACGATCGAAAGCGTCGCCCGCTCGGACGTCGGCGTCAGCCATTCGAGCGCGCGCGGGCCATTGACCTCCAGGGCGCCCTCGCGCAGGCCCGCTTCCAGCGCCGCGCGACTGGGGGAAAGATCCACATCCAGATCGCGCGCCAACACCCAGCCCACGGCATAGACGCTGGTGGGTCGCAGGGACAGGATCTGCTGGGCCAGGCTCTGCGCTTCGGCGCGGCGATCATCGAGATTGGCCAGGCTGGCCAAGCTCCACAACACATCGAGCTCGTGGGTGGCCAGGTCATGATCCCGAGCGGCAAGATCCGCGAACAACAGGTGGGCGCGCGACAACCGCCCGCGTGCGGCGTCGTCTTCTCCCACCAGCGCGTCGTTGACCGGCTGGGGGTGTAGATAGAGGTCTGGCGGGGCCAAGGGCGACAGGGCGTTGGCGTAGAGCGCCGTGGCCAGCATGCGTTGAACGGCGGGCGCGTCCGGGGCCTTGGCGAACGCGCGCTCGAGGGTGGCCAGCGCTTCGGACGCAGCGCCGCTCGAGAGCTGGCTGTGGCCCAGCAGCCGCAGGGTTTCGGGGTCGTCGGCCGGCAGGTGGGCCAGGCAATCGTCGAAATCGTCGAGGCGACCCAGGTTCAGAAGCAGGCCAGCCCGCAAGGACCAGCCCTTGGCCGTTACCGGCGCGCCTAGGACCGTTAAGGCCGCTTCGTTTCCGGAACGGTGCATGGCCAGGAGGGCGCGCAGGCGCGGCTCTTCGGGCGCGGCCAAGGCGTCGGCCTCCCGGCTGAAGGCCTCGGCGGCCGGGACGTCGCCCCGATTGAGGGCCGCGGAGCCTTGAAGTCGGACGATCCGGGCCTGCTGGCCGGGGTCGAGCGTTTCCCAGGCCGAGCCGCCGCGTAATTCATCAAGCAATTGGTCGAGCGGCTCGGCCTGACCGCGCTCGACGGCCAGGGTGACGGCTCTCAGGCGCTCTTCCAGCAATCCTGAAATCGCCGCTCCCAACTCGGCGATCCGTCCGCCCAGGTCGCTCTCCACGGTCGCGGCCATGGCCTCGGACGACGAAACGGGGCCGCAGAGGCGCTCAACCCAATCCGCGCCCCCCAGATACTGGCTGACAAGTCCTCGATGGGCGCGCATGCGCTCCTGGATCTGGCGCTGGGCCCAGACTTCGTAGATGACGTCGATCGCGGCGAACCGGGCTCGCTCGCGTTCGATGTCCTCCAGGCGCGGGCGCGAGTTCATCGGCGCGGCGACAACCAGGATGAACTTGCGAACCCGGCGCTGAGCCCAATAGGTCGGCCAATGGTCCAGGAAGTCCTGGGACCATTGGGCCACAAGGCCCTTGCGGACGACGCCGTAGCACTTGCACGACTGGACGATCAGCCCTTGGTCGGTTTCCCCTATGGCGTCGACGCCGTACTGGGCGTCGAAGGTCGTACGAAACAGGTCCGCAGTGGCGACGCCGGGCTCCTTGTCCAGCAGGGCGCAGGCCATTTCCTCGAACGCCTTGGCGTCCATCCGCGAAAAATCAGGCGGATCATGGCGGTTGGTGCTGGGCGCAATGTCGGCGGGCGTCGAGGCGACGCGGTGCTGCGATTTGTCCCGACTCGATCCATTCACCCCTGTACGATAGCTCAAGACGTCAAGCTTGGCGCGCCTCTACCCCGGCGTGAACCAAGCCTTGGAACGCGCGGGATCAATAGGGCTCACGCGATCGATCGTCAGCCCGGCCTTCCTCCTTGTCGATGTTGTCTTCCCGCTTGCCGACGGCGGCCTCGACGCCGACACGGTAGACCGGCGGCAGGGCGTTCAGGACCGGTTCGAGGTGGAGCGGCCCGTTCTGTTCGGTCAGCAGGCCGGGATCCACCGTGTCGATCAGGGCCAGCAGATGTGACCAGCGTCCGAGATGATCGGCGCCGGGCGCGGCGCTGAGTAAGGCCACGCCTTGGATCTCGCGATCGCGGCGCGCGATCGCCTCGACGGCGATCCTGGCGATCTGCTCGTCGGCGTCTTCGGCGATGGCGCAAAGAAGATCGGATAGGCTGGCGTCGTTCTGCCAGCCTGCGAGCGCGGCCGCGACGCCACGGGCCGCGACGTCTCCGGTTCGCGCCAGGGTTTCGAGGCGGTGGCCCAGGGCTTGGCGATCAGCAAGGCGGCGCAGGCCGCGCCCGACCATGCCCAGGACCGAGGGTCGCGGGTCGCGCAGCGCGTGGTCGATCAGGAAATCGATCCCGCCGGTCCGGTCCTGTGAGAGGAGGAACTTGATCAGGGGCCAGGACGGCGCGGTTGTGAACCGCCGCTCGGCGATGACGATCGCCTCGTCCGGCGCGCTGACACCCAACGGCTCCAGGAGTTCCACCAGGGGACCAGGGGCGAGTTCGTCCTGGGCGTGGAGGGCCTCCACCAGGCGCGGCGCCGCGATCCGGCCGGCGACGAGCAGACGCCTGGCGATCTCGGAGAAGTCGCGCCGGCTCCAGAACTGGCCCAGGGCGGCCTCCAGCACCGGCAGGGCCGCCGCGGCGGTTTCGGGGTGGTCGGCCAGGACCAGGGCGACGTCGAGGACATCGTTCTGACTCAGGTCCCCGGGGGCCGCGAGCAAGGGCGCTATCGCCAAACGGGCCTCGCCGTCGCCGAGATAGGCCAGATAGCGGGTGACCATGCGGCGGTGCGGTCCGGCCAGCATGGCCTTCAGCCTGGGCAAGGCCAGCGGCGTGTAGACCCGCCGGCGCGCCAGGATCCTGACGATCCAGGCCGCGCCCGGGCCGGCGGGATCCATCCGATCGAGCGCCTGGCTGAGCGGCTCCAGCGCGTCGGCCGCCGGCGCATAGGCCAGGGCGGCGATCGCGCCGCCGCGCCGCATGGAATCGTCGCCGACCACGTCGGCCCGCAGGCGGTCCATCAGTTCCGGCGCCATCGGCCCCATCTGGGCGCGAAGTTCGATCCCGGACGCTGACCAGGTGGCGGTGCGGTAGGCGTGGGCGATCAGGGCCTCGTCGGCGCCTTGGGCGGCCAGGGCCAGACCCAAGGCGCCGTCCTCATGATCGGGACGGGCGTCTGGCCCCGGGTCTTTGGCGCGCGCGGCCAGCGCGTTGGTGATCGTCGTCGATGGCGGAAGGTAAAGGGCGTGCCGATAGCCGTCGAGCCGGGCGAACGGCGATGGATCCTCGATCTCATGCGCAACCAGGCGCAAGACGCCGGGACCGCCGACCGACATCAGGGCCCGTAGGTAAAGGCCGGTCTCCCGGTCCTCCGAGAGGCTTTGGCGGGCCTGGCGACGCACGGCGCGGGAGGCGAGCAGTCGGTCCAGGTCCTGGCCGGCCCGGCTGGCCAGCAGCGCCAGATGTTCGGTACGCCCGGCCTGGGCGACGAACCGCAGCAGATGGGTTTCGCCCGTGGGACGCCAGGCGTTGTCGTCGTCGACCTCGACCAGGCGCGCCTCCAGGGCGTCGAGGACGGCTTTGAAAATCGTTTTGTCGACCAGGTCGCTTGCCTCGCTGAAGATCAGGGCCAGGTCGCGCATGCCCTGCCAGCCGCCCGCCTGGTGCCTGGCCAGCAGCGCCGCGGCCGCGGCGTCGGGCGCGGCTCGCATGATCCGGCGCAGCCACATGCCGGTGGTCGGGCCAAGCTGGTTGTCGTCGAGCAGGCCCAGCAGGGCGACCGCGCGGGCCGGCGCCAGGCGCACCAGGGCCAACAGGCGCAGCGCCGGTTCGGCGCCGTCGGCGTCGTCGCTGCTGACCTCGAGCCTGTCGAGCTCCTGCAGATCGTTGAAACGGGCGATGGCCCGGGCCACCGCGTGGGTTCCAGGGCGGATCTTGGCCAGGATGGCGGTCTTGGCGGTCCGCCAGACCTTCGCGCCGGCTTCGACGTCGAGCGTGAGCAGCAGATAGAGCAATTGCTCGACCTCGGCGGTGGTCTTGGCCTGGTCGATCATCGGCCCGAACCAGTCGGCGCGGGTCGTCGCGGCGCGCTCGGCGGCGGCGAAGGTCATGCGGGTCAGGGCGCGCAGGCTACGGCTTTCGCTCGAGACCCAATCGGCCTCCTTGGCGACGTCGAGAGCGACCTGGCGGGCGATGTGAATGGACCACAGGCGATCCAGCAGGCCGGGGAAGGCATGGCGGATGCAGGCCTGCAAGCCCGCGCGCAGCGTCGCGGCGCCGGCCAGCAGGCGCTCGACGATCGGCGTGCCGCTCTGCGGGTTGAGCTTGGCGATTTCGCCGATCGCGCGGCCCAGGGGGGCCAGCCGCGATCGCAGCGGCTCTTGCTTGGCGGCGGTCCCGGCCAACGCTTCGAGCGCGGGCAGCAGCGGCGCGCCCAGGCCCGCCAGATCGTCTTGGATGAACCGGTCGGTCGCCGATCGGCCTTGCCAGTCGGCCAGGACGCCGTCGATAAGGTCGGCCACGACCTGCGGGGGTTGAGACCTGGCCAGGATCCAGAGCAGATCCATCAGGACATACCCCAACCGGCGGCTCAGCGGCGCGGGCGGGTCGGCCTTGCCCGAGAGCTTGGTGAGCTCGACCTGGATGTCGGCCGGGGTCGCCTGACCCAGGGACAGACGTTCGGCCAAGGCGTCGGCGACCAGCCAGTTGAGGATGCGGTCATGGACGATCTGGCTGCCGGCGGTCAGGCGCTGCAGGACGCCGGCCCTTTGCAGCCGGCCTCTGACCGCATCGGTGATCCCATGGGCCTTGGCGACGGCGGTCGGCCAGGGGTAGAGCGGCGCGGGGCCCAGCAAGGTCAGGGCCAGGGCGCGAAGATCAACTAGGTCGTCTTGATGCTCGGCCATCTCGCCGGTGGTCGTGGCCTGGCTCCAGTATCGATCCATCAGGCCGTATTCGTCGGCGGGGCGCCATCCTGTCGCGTCGATGCTCAGATAGAGCCTGGCGAAGATCGGCGTGCGGACCAGCTCGAAGACGTCGCCGGGCAACATCGCGCCCTTGTGGCCGTGGGCGTCGAGAAGACGGTTCAGCTCGGCGGGGGAGAACCTCTGGACGGTGACCGGCGCGGCGTCGGGGTTTCGGCCACGCAGTTGATCGATCAGGTCGGTCCGGGAGGACAGCACCAGCCGCACCCCGCACGCGGCCCAGTCATAGGCCAGGACCTGGTTGGCCAGTGCAAGATCCTGGATGTCGTCGATGAAGACCGTCAGCCAAAAGCCGTGGATGTCCACGAAGCGTGGTCCGACCCGTCTCGCCAGCACGGGAAGCTCGACCTGGGCGTCGTAGGACGACAACCAGGTCTGCTCGACGATCAGCCGGCGGATGTCCTCGATCGAACCGACATTGGCGGCCAGCAGCGCCAGGCGGCCGGCGCCGCCTTCGCACAAGGCCATCGCGCACAGGGTCCAGCTCTTGCCGTAGCCGCTTTCGCCCCGCACCAGGGTCACCGCGGCGCCGGGCTCCAGGGGCGGGCAGGCGCGCACGTCCTTGGCCGGATCGTAGCCGATCGCCTGGGCTTGGCGGCGCACCTGGCTGTCGAGTTGGGCCGCGAGCTCTCCAAGATGCCGCAGGCGGCTGAGCTGCACGTCGACCATCTGGAGGAAGGCGTCGACAATCACGGTCTCGCCCTTGATCGCCAGGACAGCCAGGCGGCTGATCAGTTCATGGCGCTTGGCCTCGGCCGCTTCCTGGTGGTCCAGGACCGTGCGCAGCACCGTGTCGATCTGCCTGACCAACTCGGGCTCGGTCGTGTCGCCCTGGATCTTCAGTCCGGCCAGCACCCGCCACAGGGCGGCGAAGTCCTTGGTCCCGGCGCGAGCCGCCAGACGCTCGAAGAAGGCGCGCTGCGTCAGGCGGGCTCTATAGAGGTAGGCCTTGGCGACGTCATCGAGCGCCTCCAAGGGATGCGGCGGCGGTTCGCGCCCGGCCAGCGAAGCGGCAAGTTCCAGCAGGGGCGCGCAATCGACCGCGCCGTCGGTGGTGAACTGATAGACGGTGGCGATGTCCGCCTTGGCGGTGCGCGCCGCGCGCAGCAGGTCGGGCAGGACAAGCTCGGCGATCTCGCCGCTCGTCCAGCCCTTGCCCGACGTGCGGATCTTCAACTGCTCGACGATGCGTTGCCGGCCCTTGAGATGCTGCTGGTCGCCGCCATCGGGCGGTTCGAGGGTCAATCGAGCGGCGGCGACGTCGCCCTTGGCCCGTTGCAGGTCGCCGACCACCATCTGCAGGCCGGCCGCCAGGCCCGACACCAGCTGATAGACAAATCCGGTCAGGGCCAGGCGCCCGCCCAGGCTGTCGCTGAGCGCCTGGGCCGGCGTTCGCGTCTTGGGTTTGGCGTTGCGCGCCATGGCTTGATCTCTTGGCGTGGCCGTGAAGCGGCTGGCCCTGGAGACCCTATCGAGGATCGATTCGGCTGGGCGCCCCAGAGCTTTCCGTCCCGCGCGGCGCAAGGATCAGGCGTACCGCGCCGGCGGCTTGGCCGGTGCGGTCGCGGTCGGGAGCGCCGGTCTGGCCGAGCGCTCCCAGGTCGCGGGCCCTTAGGCCCCCGTGACCGTCTTGAGCAGGGCGTCGGCCTCGGCCACCGAGCCGATCCGGCCGCGCCAGGCCACGTGCTCATCGGGTCGGACCAGGAAGAGGTCCTCGCCATAGAGCGCCTTGGCCCGTTCGCCGGTCAGAACCAGTTCCTTCAAGGGCACGCCGGCCGCCTGGGCGGCCTGATGGAAGAGGCCGCGACCTTCAAGGTCGCCGACCGTGTCGATCAAGGTCAGACCCCGGCCGAAGCGGTCATAGACCGACACGCCGGGCTCCAGCCAGAAGTGCGGCGCCATCGCGCCGGGCTCGGCGACGGGATGATACTCCTCGGCGACGGGGCCGGGCAGGTCCTCGCCCCCGACCACGACCGGCGAGCCGCCGTAGTGGTAGCCCAGCACGATGCCGATGGTGTGGAACTCGCGGCGTTTGACCGCGATCACCGCCTGGCCCAGCCCTTGGCGGATTTGCGCGCCCATCTCTGTGTCATCCTCCAGGCCGGGGATGTCCAGGTCGCGGGCCAGGGTCTTATAGTTCTCCAGGGACTCGTCGATCGTCCAGCGATGGACGCGCTTGCGTTCCCACTCGTAGCTTTCCAGCAGCCGCTCGCCGCCCCAGCCGCCCAGGACCGCGTCGAGTTTCCAGCCCAGGTCCACCGCGTCGGCGATGCCCATGTTCATGCCGTAACCGCCGAACGGCGGATGCAGGTGGCAGGCGTCGCCGACCAGGAAGGCGTTGCGGTCGCGGTAGCGGTCGGCGACCAGCTCGTGGGCGTACCAGCGGTCGGTCGAGACGATCTCGAAGTCGAGATCGCGGCCCGTGGCCGATTTGAGGAAGTCGGCCACCTGGTCGCGGGTCAGGTCGGCTTCGCCTTCGGCCAGGGTCTTGCCGATGTGCCAGTGCGGACCCATCGGGCCCATCACGCACGGCGTATCGCCATTGATGATCCAGTGCATGATGCCCCGGACAGGCGGCTGCAGGGTGTCCAGTTCAGGGATGCGCATCACGACGTTGAAGTGGGAGGCCATGGCGTGACGGCCGACCATCTCCGCGCCGATCAGCGCGCGCACGCGGCTGCGGGCCCCGTCGGCCCCGACGATGAAGCGTGACCGCAGGGCGATGTCCTCGCCCTTGGCGTTCAGCGTCGCCAGGACCTCTCCAGGCGTCTGCTCGAAGTTCAGCAGTTCGACGCCGTAGCGGATGGAGACGTTGTCCAGGGTTTCCAGCTTGGCCTTCAGGGCCTGCTCGACCAGGTATTGCGGGATCCATTCGCTGGGCTCGGGGAAGCGCTCGTCGTGCTGGCGCTCGTTGCCGCGGAAATAGATGTTGGGCAGGGTCGCCAGGTGGTGGCCGAACAGGCGCGTCTGGAAGACGATGTCGGTGGGCAGGTCGGGCGGATTGGGCGAGGCGGCGCGGACGGCGTCGGCGACGCCCCAGCGACGCATGTGACCCAGGGAGCGCATGTTCAGGGTCTTGGCGCGCGGCTGCGGCCCACGGCTGGGGTCGCGCTCGATCAGCACGACCCGGCGGCCGCGAAGGCCAAGTTCCAGGGCCATGGACAGACCGACGGGGCCCGCGCCGACGATCAGGACGTCGGCGTCTAGTTGGGAGGCGGAAGACATGGAAATCCTATGATACGGGAGCGCCGCGGGTCGCTAAGCGCCCGCCTCGATTTCGTGATTGCGGCCAAAGTCGCCGGGCGTGGGCGGGCCCCACTGGTAGCGGGAGTCCTCGCCGGGATGGTCCTCGGCGGGCCAGGCCACGCCCTGGGGGATGTAGTCCATGTCGGCCGAGTATTCGGCGTAGCTGCCCCACGGGTCGCGGACATAGTGGAAGTAGTTGGAGCCCAGGACGTGACGTCCAAGTCCCCAGCCCTGATCGTAGCCGGCCGCCGCCATCTGCATGGCGCCCAGGCCCACCTCGGCCAGCGAGGCGACGTCCCAGCTGGAGTGATGCAGGCCAGGACCGGTGGAGCGGGCGATGGCGATCAGGTGATGGTCGCTGCCGTGGGGGCCGTGCAGGAAGGCGACATTGTCGCCCGACCGGTCGGAGAGCTTCAGGCCCAGGCGCTCGGTGAAGAACGTCAGGGCCGTGGGAACGTCGGCGGTGAAGACGGCCAGATGCGCCAGGCGCCGCGGGCGCACCTGGGCGGCCTTGCTGCGCGGTCCGCAACCGCGCTCGTCGGTGTACGGCGCGGCGATCTGGAACGAAACCTTGGCGTCCGGCGAGGTCTTGGCCACCGCGGCGATTTCGATGGTCAGACCGTCGGGCGTCCTGGCCCAGACGCCGTTCGAGCCGGGCTTGGGGTCGATGCGAAAATCGGCCAGCCGCTCGGCCAAGGCCGCAAGATCGCGCTCGAAGGCGCCGAACCGGACGGCCAGCAGCTTCTTGCGCGGCCCCTGGATAAGGTCCGCCCAGACATGCTCATCGCCGAAGGCCCGCAGCTCCAGTCCCTGGCCGGCGCGCCGCACGTCCAGGCCAAAGCGCTCGAAGAACCGCTGGGCCTCGTCCAGGTCGGGCACGGCCATGTCGAAGTGATCCAGGGAGTGGATCCCGAACGGCTGCGTCGTCTCAAGGGTGCTGGCGCTAGACATCGGCCACCACCGGGTTGCGCAGGACGCCGATGCCTTCGATCTCGACCTCGCAGACGTCGCCGGCCTTCATGAAGACCTTCGGGTCGCGCGCGCCGCCGACCCCGGCCGGCGTGCCGGTGATGATCACGTCGCCCGGCTCCAGCGCCAGGGCCTCGCTGATCGTGGCCACCAGGGTGGCGACGTCGAAGATCAGCTGATCGGTGGAGGACTTCTGCATGACCTCGCCGTTCAGACGGGTCTGGATCGCCAGGCCCGAGCCGCCGGCGGGCAGGGCGTCGGCGGTCACGAACACCGGGCCGAACGGTCCCGTGCCGTCGAAATTCTTGCCGATCGTCCATTGCGGCGTGCGCAGCTGGTAGTCGCGCAAGGTGGCGTCGTTGAACACCGAATAGCCGGCGACGTAGTCCAGCGCCTGGTCCTTGGAGACGTAGCGGGCGGTCTTGCCGATGATCACGGCCAACTCGCCCTCGAAGTCCAGGAACGTGGAGACGCGGGGCAGGCGAATGGGCGCTTCGGAGGCGACGATCGTCGAGGCGAAGCGCGAGAACAGGGTCGGCAGGGCGGGAACCTGCATCTTGGATTCGGCGGCGTGGTCGGCGTAGTTGAGGCCCACGCAGAGGATCTTGGCGGGCGACAGCGGCGGCAGCAGGGTCACGGCGGCCAGATCCAGCCGTTGGCCGGCCGCCTTCACGGCGGCGGCGCCCTGGGCCAGGGCTTGGGGGCCCTTGGCGATCAGGCTCTTGAGGTCCCCGGGGTAGTTGGGATGGTCCTGGGTCAGGCCCAGGAAGGATCCGTCCTGCTCGACGGCCAGGCCGGCCTTGCCGGCGGTTTTATAGGTCAGGAACTTCATCGGGGACTCCGAAAGGCGCGCGCCGGCGGACCGGCGCGCGCGGGGACGCTTTAGCGGTTGATCTTCAGTTGCAGCATGATGGTGCGCGCTTCCTCGGGCGTGCCGATCGCAGCGCCCGGCAGGTTGGGCGCGGCGAAGGCGAAGGACAGCGACTTGGCGTTGGTCAGGTTGCGGCCGATCAGCGACAGCTCCACGCCGGTCTCCCGGTCGCGCAGGCCGATGATGCCGTTCCAGGCCGGGAACGCCTTGCCGAACGGCACCGAGGTGGCGTCCAGCTGGTGGGAGATCTTGGAGCGGTAGGTCAGGTCCGCCCCGGCGTTGAACACGTAGCGCTCGCCAAGATCGGTGTTGTAGAGGGCGGCGATCTTGCCCGACAGCTTGGGCGAGCGCGGCAGGCGATCGTCCTTGCCCGGGGTCTGGTTGAGATTGCGGGTGTCGGCGTAGGTGCCCTCGACCGTCAGGCGAAGCGAGCGGGTGGCTTGCAGGAGCCCGTCGAACTCCACGCCCTTGGACGTCAGGTCGATGTTCTGGACGACGAAGTTGGCGCCGTTGAACAGGTTGTTCTGGAAATCGTCGACCTTGGTGTGGAACACCGCGCCGTTGACGTGCCAGACGTGGCCCTCGCCCTCCAGCTTGAAGCCGGCCTCGCCGGTGCGCGCCACTTCCTTGCGGTAGGGGGCGTTGGCCGGCAAGGAGAAGTCGGAGAAGCCGCCGCCCTTGGTGCCCTGGCCGTAGGAGGTGTAGAGCATCAGCCCGGTCTTGGGCTTGTACTGCAGCGTCACCGACCCGTCGGCCACGGTCTCGCTGCGGCTCAGATGGGTCATCGGGAAGGGCGGATACTGCACGGTGGTGTAGCTGCCGGCCACCAGCCTGACCCGCTCCATGTCGACCGCCTTCTTCTCGCCGGTGACCCGGACCCCGCCGACGATCGACCACTGGTCGGTGAAGTCATAGGTGGGCTGGGCGAACAGCGACCAGGTCTTGGTCGTCTGGGCGAAGGTGCCCTCGAAGGCGCCTTGCGGATTGATCGGATAGTGGACGCTCTGGAAGAGGTCCTGGAACAGCTCGTTGTGAACGTAGAGGCCGCCCAGAATGTAGTGGAAGGGCTTGGCATGATCCGACGAGAGCCGCAGCTCCTGGCTCAGCTGGCTGCCCTTGATCGACGCGCGGTCGTCGAAATAGTTGCCGGGGGTGTAGTCGTAGTCGATGTAGCGTCCCTGGCGGAAACGCGACCAGGCGCTGATCGAGGTCAGGGTGACGGGCCCCAGATCATAGTCCAGCTGGCCGGTCGCGCGGTCCGACGTCTGGTTCAGACGCGAAGGCCCGTTGGCGCTGCCTGACGCATAGTGGAAATCGATGTCGGTCTCGAGCAGCTCGGGATGGCCCGCGGCCGTGAAGGCCAGGACCGCGGCGGGCGAGCTGACGATGAACTCGGACGGCACCCCGGTGCTGCGCAGCTTCTCGTGGGAATAGCTCAGCGTGCCGGTGACGTCGTCATTGGGCCGCCACACCCCGGTGATGCGGCCGGCGTGCTCGCGCGTCTGGCGCGCGTCCTTCTCGGCGGTGGGGCTCTGGAAGCGGTTCTTCATGAACCCGCCCAGGTCCTGGTACTGACCGGCGATCCGGATCGCGAAGGTCGAGGACAACGGGATGTCGACGCCGCCGGAAACGATCTTGGAGTTGCGCTCGAACTCGTAGTCGGCCAGGGCGTCGAAGGCGAAGACCCGGCCGGGCTTGCGGGTGGTCAGGGCCACCGCGCCAAGGCTGGTGTTCTTGCCCAGCACCGCGGCCTGAGTGCCCTTGACCACTTCGACCCGGTCCACGTCGAACAGGGCCGACAGGAAGTCCGCGCCCCGCGGGGCGTAGACGCCGTCCACGAACAGGGCCACGGCCTGGTCGAAGGCCACCGGGCCGGGGGCGGTGCCCACGCCGCGGATCGTAGCGTTGGCGGTGTTGTTGGGCGGCCGCTGGATGATCACGCCCGGGACGACCGAACCCAGTTGCTCGATCGAGGAGATGCCCGCCGACTGCAGTTGCTGGGAGGTGACCACGGAGATGGTCGCCGGCGTCTCCTGCATCGACACCGATTGCTTGAGCGCGGTGACGACGACTTCCTCGATCTGGAAGGTGTCGGCGTCCGGACGGGCCGGCGCGGGTTTGGCGTCCTGGGCCCAGGCCTGGCTGGCGCTGAGCGCCACGAACGCGGTGGATGCGGTCAACAGAACTCTTAGGCTGCGCGTGTTCATTGTGTTTCCCCCTAACGATTTTTGGCTCGTTTTATGGTGAGGGAAGTTGTCGAGCCGCCGAGCGCTCATTGACAAATTGATACTGACGTCCATCAATATTCACGCTGGTGATGGACGGAGCGATGCCATGATCAATATGCGGACCTTCGATCTGAATTTGCTCCGGGTCTTCGAGGCCCTGAGCCACGACCGCAGCGTTTCGCTGGCGGCGGCCAAGCTGGGCATGTCCCAGCCGGCCCTGAGCAACGCGCTCAATCGCCTTCGCATTGTCTTTGATGATCCGCTGTTCGTGCGGACCCGGCGCGGCATGCAGCCCACGCCCAAGGCCGAGCAATTAGCCCTGACCCTGCACGAAGGCCTGGCCACCATCCGCGCCGGCCTAAGCTCGTCGGCGGCCTTCGACCCGGCGACCTCGGAGCGGCGGTTCACGCTCCTGATGACGGACGTCGGCGAGTTGTCCTTCCTGCCCGTGGTGCTGTCGACCCTGAGCAAGAGCGCGCCCAAGATCGACCTGTGCGTGCGGCATCTGCCGGTGGAGCGCTACGGCGAACTGCTCGAGAGCGGCGGGGCGGACCTGGCGATCGGACGGTTGCAACTGGCCGATACGCTCAAGAGCGAACTGATCCATTCCAGCCCGTTCGTGGTGCTGGCCAGCCAGACCAACCGCTATTTGACAAAGGACGCTGAGGGCCGCGCGACGCTCTCCTTCGAGGACTACATCCGCGCCCCCCATGTGGAGATCGAGTCCTACGGGGCCTCGGGAAACCCGGTGAAACAGGCGCTCGGCAGCCTGGGACCGCGCCGCCGCGTGGCCTTGATCCTGCCGCACACCACGGTCCTGCCACGGCTGATCGAGGGGACCGATCTTCTGGCGACGATCCCCAAGGTCTGCGCCGACAAACTGATCACCATGGGCGCGGTTTGCGCGGTGTCGCCGCCGTTCCCGATCGAGCAGAACTTCGTCTATCAATGGTGGCATCGGCGCAATGACAGCGACAACGGAAACCGGTGGCTGAGGAAGCTTTTCGCCACCGCCGGGGTCTAATTCGGCTATATTCACCAACCTGATAACACCTAAGATCCAGATCAATTTGATCGTGGGTTGCCGCCCCGACACCTTGCCCGAAGGCCCGCATGCAAGAAGGGGCGAGGAGGGCGTATGGACGGATCGATCGGGCGCACGGCGGCCAAGCAGGCCAAGGCGCCAAATTGGGTCGCCGTCATCGCTTTCGGGTTTTGCGCCCTGGTCGCGCTGCTGGACGGCGCCGACTCCCAGTCCCTGGCGATCGCCGCGCCGCTGATCGCCAAGGATCTGCACATCTCGGCCGGCGGGCTGGGGCTGGTGTTCTCCACCGGGGTCCTGGGCGGCGCCCTGGGCGCGATGATCAGCGGCACGCTGGCCGACCGGTTCGGCGCCAAGCGGATGCTGGTGGTCTGCACGATCTGGTTTGGCTGCTGGCAGCTGGCCACCGCCTATGTCGACGCCTACTGGCCCTTCGTCATCATTCGGTTCCTGGCCGGTCTGGGCCTGGGCGGCGCCGCGCCATGCTTCCTGGGCCTGGCCGCGGGGCACATTCCCGAGGCCCGCCGGGCCAGACTGCTGGCGCTGCTCTGGGCGTTCTTCCCGGTCGGCGGCTTTTTCGGCGGCCTGGCCAACGGCTGGATCATCTCCAATCTGACCTGGCGGTCGGTGTTCACGATCGGCGGGGTGATCCCGCTGGTCGTGGCCCTGGCCCTGGCGCTGATCGTGCGCGAGGCGCCCAAACCCGCGCCCGTTGTCCCGGCCGGGACGGACGCTGCGCCGCGGGTCGGCGTGGGGAGCCTGCTGTCGCCGGCGCTGAGGACCAAGACCCTGCTGACCTGGTGCGTGTTCTTCGGCGCCTTCGGCGCCCTGGCCGCGGCGGTGGTGTGGACGCCGTCCCTGTTGGTGCGGGTCGGCGAGCCGGCCGCGCACGGCGCCCAGGTCCTGTCCTGGCATGCGATCGGCGCCCTGATCAGCATGGCCGCGGCGGGCGTCCTGCTGGAGCGGTTTGGTCCCAGGCTGCTGGCGATCGGGCTGGTCGGCGGGGCCCTGGCCATCGCCGTCATGGGTTTCAACCTGCATGACTACGGCGCGGTGATCACCTGCATGGTGCTGGTGGGAGTGTTTCTGGGCGTGGCCGGATCGGGCGCGATCGCCCTGGCCGGAACGCTGTTTCCGGGCCAACTGCGCGGCACGGGCCTGGGCTGGTCGATGGGCGTGGCGCGCCTTGGGCAGATGCTCATCCCGATGGCGATGGGCGTCGGCTTCGAACACGCCACGCCGTGGGCGGTCCTGCTGGGCTGCGCGGCCCTGCCGGCCCTGGCGGCCCTGGCCGCCGTGGCCCTGGCCCGGCTCCACCCGCGCGCCCAACCCCTCGCCGCTGTCTCGTAAAGTAAAAAGGACGCCATCTTGCCTGTCGCCATCGATGAAACCCACGCGCCGGACCTGACCTCCTGGGTCGAGAGCGCCGCTGGCCATCAGCACTTCCCGATCCAGAACCTGCCGTACGGGGTGTTCTCACCGCTGGGCGGCCAAGCGCGCATCGGGGTGGCGATCGGCGAGACGATTCTGGACCTGGGCGGCGTGAGCGATCTTCTGCCCGCCGAGGCGCGGGCCCTGGTGGACGAGCCGCAACTGAACGGACTGTTGGCCGCGCCCGCCGCCGTCCGTTTGCAGCTGCGCCGGACCATCTCCGCCCTGCTGTCCGATCCGGCCCATCGCAAGGACGTCGAGCCGCATCTCCACGCCAGCGCCCACTGCGCCCTGCATCTGCCGGCCCGGATCGGCGACTACACCGATTTCTACACCGGCATCCATCACGCCACCAACGCCGGCAGCCTGTTTCGGCCCGATGATCCGCTGCCGCCCAACTACCGATGGATGCCGATCGGCTATCACGGCCGCGCCTCGTCGATCCGTCCCAGCGGCCACCCGGTCGTGCGGCCCAACGTCCAGCGCGGCGGCATGATGAGCGCGCCGGCCCTGGGCCCCAGTTTCGCGCTCGACTACGAGATGGAGATCGGCGTGTGGATCGGGGCGGGCAACAGGCTGGGCCAACCGATCCCGATCGCCCAGGCCGGGGAGCATATCGCCGGCCTGTGCCTGCTCAACGACTGGTCGGCGCGCGATGTCCAGGCGTGGGAAGCCCAGCCGCTGGGTCCGTTCCTGGCCAAGAATTTCCAGACCTCGATCTCGCCTTGGGTGGTGACCATCGAGGCCCTGGCCCCCTTCCGCATCGCCCAACCGGCGCGCGCGGAAGGCGACCCGGCGCCGTTGCCCTATCTCGCGGACGAGGCCGACCAGGCCGGCGGAGCCTTCGCGATCGAACTGGTGGTCAAGCTGTCGTCCGAGGCGATGCGCACGGCAGGCTTGCCCGCCCACCAGGTCAGCCGGGCCAGCGCCAGCAACATGTATTGGACCGCCGCGCAGATGATCGCCCACCACACCTCGGGGGGCTGCGACCTGCAGACCGGCGACCTGTTGGGCACGGGCACCATCTCCGGACCCGATCCCGACGGCCTGGGCTGTCTGCTGGAAGTCACCCGCGGCGGCCAGGCCCCCTTCAACCTGCCGGACGGCGAAACCCGCGCGTTCCTGATGGACGGCGACGAGGTCGTCATGACCGCCACGGCTCAGGCCGAAGGCTTCGTGACCATCGGTTTTGGCGAATGCCGCGGAACCATCACGCCGGCCCTGGCGGACTAGTCCACCTCGAAGCCGCGACGCCCCATGCGTCGCGGTGAACTTGAAGGCCCCGTCGCGCGAGCGACGGGGCCTTTCCTTTTAGGGCGTCAGGGGCGGGCGTCTCAGCGCGAGCCTTCCTCGACGACGAAGTTTCGCTGGCGACCCAGGTCGATCGCGCCGTCGGGACTGGCGATGACGGCCTCGACGATGTCGCCGGGCTGTAGATACTGCGTCCGCTTGGCCTGGGCCTTGAGGAACAATCGCCACTTGGTCGCCTCGGGCATCAGGGCGGCGACGCGCTGGATCGCGGGCGAGGGGATGGCCAGGGCGCAGCCAGACGGCGTCCCGGTGGCGATCAGATCGCCGGCGAACAGGTCCTGCACGCCCGACAGCTCGCTCAGGGTTTCGGCCGGCCGATAGACCATGTTGGCCGTGGTGTCATCCTGGCGGATCTGGCCGTTGACCGTCAGCGTCAGGCGAAGGTCAAAGAGCTTGGGCAGGTCGGCGGCTGTCAGCAGGCACAGGAACGGGCCGACCGGCCCGAAGGTCCGGAAACTCTTGCCCTTGTAGAACTGGCTTTGCGGCAGCTGGATGTCGCGCGCGGAGTAGTCGTTGACGATGACCAGGCCGGCCAGGAAGTCGAGAAGGTTGGCGTCCGTGACCTGGACGCTCTTGCGGATGTCGCGGCGCAGGACGATCCCCAGCTCGATCTCGTAGTCGAGAAAGCGCACGGAGGCGGGTTTGACCAGATGGCTGTTGGCGGCGCAGAGGCAGCTTTGCGCTTTGGTGAAGATCATGTTGTAGCGCTTCTGATCGGGGTCCATGCCGGACTCGATCATGTGCTGTCGGTAGTTGGCGCCTTGGCAGAGGAACTGCTGGTTGCCGGTGATCGGCGACAGCAGGGCGACCTCGCCGAGCCCGATCGTTTCCCCCTCCAGCGCGGCGAGGGCCTCCACCGAGGTGTTGGCGATGAACTCGCCGGTGGTGGAAAAGGCGCCGGGCACGCGGACGAGCTTGTCCCCGCGCACGACGCCCCAAGCGATCTGATCGCGCCATTCAAAACGTGCGACGTTCACGGCCAAGGTCTGTTCCTTCCTAAGAGCGCGTAGGGTTCAACTGAAGATCTTCGCCAGCACGCGCAGCTTGCTGAAGGTCAGATCGGGAGTGTTGCGGACGTTGCGCAGGACCGTCAGCACGAACGGCAGGCTGAGCTTGGGGGCCGAGAAGCTGGTCGGCATCGGCTCGCCCCATTGCGACATGGCCGCGCGCGAGGTCGGGTGCACGCCGGTCGGCGCCGCGCCGGTGAACAGATCCCCGTCGGTATAGTGCTCGTGCTTGTCGCCGTAGGGGTCGTGCCAATAGTCGAAGACCTGGCTGCCGAGGATATGGCGACCGATGCCCCAGGCATGCTTCCAGCCGCGCTCGCGCAGCACGCGCTGGCCCATCCCGACCGCGTCGGCGTCGACCACCTCGAAGGCGCTGTGGCTGTAGAGCGGCGCGACGCCCTGGGCCAGGGCCACGGTGTGGTGATCGGCCGGCTGATCGCCAAGATCCAGTCGCATGAACGCTACGGCGGGCGAGCCGTCCGGCAGAACCTGGATGTCGGACGGGATCAGACCGAACGTCTGGGTGTACCAGGCCGAAGTCGCCTGGAAGGCGCTGGCCTCCAGCACCACGTGACCAAGGCGCAGGACCTCCGGCGGTTCGGCCGGCGAGCGCTGGGTGGCGTCGATCCGCAGGCGGGCGTCGGCGACGTTCCAGAGCAGCGGCGGGCGATGCGGCGAGGTCGCGCCGGCGGCCACGCCGTGGACGGCGTCCACCACGAACCCGCTAGGGTCTTGCAGGCGAACGCGCTCGCCGCCGCCAGGCCAGGGACTGGGCTCGATCAGGCTCGCGTCGGGCAGGCGGGACAGGCGCTTGAGGTCAAGCTGACTGGCGACCCTGAAGCCCAGTCCTACGAACCGGGCCTTGGGGGCCTTGAGAACGACGTAGCAGAACGGCTCCTCGCCCGTGCTGCGCATGAATAGCGCATCGGGGCGGCGCTCGGCGACCTTCAGGCCAAAGTCGGTGAGGAACCGCTCAGTCAGGTCCAGGTCCGGCCGCTCGAAGATCAGATAGGCCAGCGCCTGGGCCTTGGTCAGCGGATTGGGATGGCGCGCCGGCTGCGGCGTCAGGAGGGTTGGCGTCGGGCTCTGCATGGGCAAGATCCAGAAGAGATTGGGACGTGGCTGTCAGACCGCCGTCGACCCGGCCAGGCCGTGCGTGAACGGCACCAGGCTCAGGTCGATTGGCGGCAGCGGGCTGGCGACCATGTCCAGGATCTCGGCCCGGGGCACGCCCAGCAGCGTCATGAGCAGGACGATCACTTCGTCCGCGCCGGGCCGGGCCATGATCTGGTCGGCGAGGCTGGCCACCGTCGAGATCACCGAGCCGCCGACGACGGCCAGGACCGCTTCGAGGTCCTCGGTGGCCAGCACGAAGCGGCCCGAAGCCAGGCCGGCGCGAAGATCGGCCAGCATGTGAGCGCGCAGTCCCACCTGCAGGGCTTCCTCGGACATGAAGAACCGCGGCAGGACGCGGCCCCAACGGGGGTGCTCGCTGGCCCAGTCGAAGTGGCGGCGCAAGCCGTTGACCACGCGCGCGGCCGGGTCGGGCTGGCCGAGATTGGCCTTGTCGACCGCCACGCTCATGGCCTGCACGAAGTCGGCCGCGAGGCTCTCGAAGACCTCCTGCGGCGTTTGGAAATAGTTGTAGATCGTACCGCGCGAGACGCCCGCGGCGCGGGCCACGTCCGACATTGATATGCCGCTCAGATCGCCGGCCCCGATCAGGCCCAGCGTGGCGTCCTTGATCTTCCGCCGGGTCGCGAAGAACTTTTCCGTGCCTAGAACGAGCGTTGGATCGACCATGAACGACATTTAAGTCATCTGACACATATGTCAATTAAAAATGACGTATGTGTCAGGTTTGATCCGGGCTAGTAGAGATCCTGACAGCCGGCGGGCGATCGACGGGAGGGAACGATGAAGGTCTGCGTACTGGGGGCGACCGGAAACCTTGGCCGCCGGCTCGTGGCGGGGCGGTGGGGCAGGGCCATGAGGTCACCGCGCTCGTCAGAAGGGCGCCGGACGCCCAGGCCGTGTCGGCAAACCTTCGCTACGCAACGGTCGATTTCAGCGACGCCGCCGCCGTGGCGGCGGCCGTCGCCGGCCACGACGTGGCGATCAACGCCGCCGGCTACATCACCGACCAGCAAGGCTTCGCGCCCCTCGTCCAGCGCATCGTGCGCGCGGCCGACCAGGGCCTGGGCCCCGACGGGCGCTTCTGGATGCTGGCCGGCGCGGCGATCCTGGATGTTCCCGGGACGGACCAGATGGCTCTGGGCCTGCCGGGGGTTCCGCGACTGTACGAGGCGCACCGCGCCAATCTGGAGGCGGTGCGCGCAAGCCGGCTTGACTGGTCGGTGCTTTGCCCCGGCCCGATGATCGACGCCCCCGATGGCTTGCCGACCCAGGATCTGGTGGTGTCGGCTGAAAGCTGGCCTGTCGGCGCCCCGCCTTTGGCGCGCTGGCTGCCCAAGCCGGTGTTGTCGATCGCCTTCGTGCGCGCCCTGCCGCGGATGACGCTCTATTATGAAGACGCCGCGTCGGTGATCCTGGCCCATCTGGATCGCGGCGGGACCTTCAGCCGCAAGCGCGTGGGCGTGGCCTTGCCCCACGGCCTGCGCCGCTCAAAGCCGCGGCCCTCCGGCGGCTGATCACGCTTGGCGCTCAGGGCCGGGCGATCATCAAGTCTCGCCACGGCGTGTCCGCGTCTGGATCGGCGATCCGGTCAAAGTTGCAGCCGTCGAGCGAACAGCGGACAAACGCCGCCTCCCTGGGGTCGAAGCCGAAGGTGAACCCGACCTGGCGCCGTGTGCCGATCGGGTCCTCGTAGGTCAGCAGGCCGTAGAGGAACAGCACGCCGTGAATGAAGTTGAACGCTTCGAGCCGATGACCCTCGCGAGCGTCCATCAGCCGTTCGATTTCGAACGCCGCCGAGGTTCCGGGCGCGATGACCGCGCCGTCGTCTAGGCCCTCCATCGACCAGACGGGATCGAAGGGCCGCACGCCCGGCAGGGGCGGGCCGGCGCGCGGCGTTTCTGGCAGCAATTGGACGGCGCAATCGATCACGAAGGCCGGCTCGCGTCCGAAATTCTCGACGCGAATGGTGGCTGCGAACCGGGTGAGATGGGGGTCACTCTTGTAGGGAGCTGTCTCCAGATCGCCGATCGACAACCGAAGCAAGGGGCGTTGGACGCCGACCAGGGCGCGTTCGGCGACCTCGGCGCTTTTGCGCGCGGCGTTGGCCGAGTCGCGCGCCAACTCCACGCTCGCGCCGAGCAGGCGGGTCTGTTGGCGGGCCAGGAGCCACAGGAAGACGGTCACGACACCGACCACGGCGGCGGAAATGGCCTGGATCCAGTCGGTGAGCGTCATTGGTCTGGCTAGCCCTTGATCGGCGTCGCCTGTGGCGGGGGCCGGTGAGCCTCAATCATCGGATGTCGGCGAAACGTCAACCAAGGACCGCCGGCTGCGTGCGCCGGGAATTCTCAGCTGCGTTCAGATGTCCTGGTCGTCGAGTCCGACACGTCCGTACCAAGCCCGCTTGGCCTCGAGCATCTCGGCGTTGCTGAGGGAAAAGGGAAACGTCGCGCCAGCCTCTCCCAGCGTCCGCATTTTCGCGTTGAGTTCGGGGTTGGCGATGATGTCGTCGATTTGGCGGTTCAGGGCCTCGAAGTCGACGACAGGCTCAAGCTCGGCCTCCGCCAATTTGCCGCGCCGGAGCCGTTCGGGCAGTCAAAGAGCACGGGATCCTCGACGAAGGCCTCATATGGACCATTCGTTAGACTGAGGCGAAACGGTGAGATGAGGTTCTCAACTTTCGTCTCGCCTCTTTGCATGACTGCGCGGTGACGCAGGCGGGCTGGAGCAAAGCGCCCCGGCCGACACTGTACGATCCCGATGATCGCGTGCGATAGACGCGCATGAGCACTGAAATCCGCGAACTCCACATCGCGATGATGGATCTGATCGGTCTGGCCAACGGGCCCCAGGCCGACGTGGCGCTGATCCGCGAAGCCGGCCTTTCCCTGGATCGCGCGCTTTTCCCGCTCCTCAGTCGGATCGAGCGCAAGGGACCCATCGGGGTGGTGGAGCTGGCCGACCTCTCGGGCCGCGATCACTCCGTCGTCAGCCGGCAAGTCGCCAAGCTCGAGAGTCTGGGCTTTGTGGATCGCCGGCCCGGGGCGCAAGATCGCCGCGTGCGCGAAGCCGTCATCACCGACAAAGGCCGCGACATCATCGAAACGCTGGACGCGGCGCGCGCGCGCCTGGTCGGCCCCATGCTCGAAGCCTGGACCCCGGAAGATCGGCAGAATCTGATCCGTCTTCTTCGCCGGTTCGTCGACGAGGCCAGCCTGAGCCTCAAATCGTCCTAGGCCCGACGCCCGACAGGCTTTTGGGCGGATCAAGCCGGCCTCGCTCATAGCCTGGGAGCCTGATGCGCCCAAAAAAAAAGAGGCCCGGCGTCAGGCGCCGGGCCAGTCATAGGGAGGAAACGCCCAGGAAGGGCAGAAGCGAAAACGCTTCACGGTTCTTACCTAGCGGGGGCTAGGTCTTGCTCAAATCGAGAAAACCTCAAAGCGGCCTTAGTGAAACATCGGATCCGGAGGGTACGACCGTGCGGACCTCCAAGAGCGATCGCCAACATCCAGTCTTGGCGCCGAATGGCGCGCGGTTTCAATTGGCCGGGCAGACTACGGGGAAGGGTCGCGAGCCGATCCAGATCAGGGGGGCGCGCATGTATCGGAAAATCATCCTGGCGTTCGACGGCAGCCAAGAGGCCCGTTTGGCGTTGCGGGAAGGGGCCTTGTTGGCCCGACGCTACAACGCAAGGGTCTGGCTGCTCTGCGTCCTGCCCGACAGCGCCGCCCTGACGATGGCGGAGGGCGTTCAGCCTGGCGCGGCCGAGCACCTCCTGGCGGCCAGCGGCGAACTGGTCGATGAGGGATTGGCCAAGCTTCGGGGTCTTGGACTTGAGGCCTCAAGCCATATCGCCCGAGGCGATCCGGCGCCCACGATCAGCGCGTTCGTCCGCGAGGTCGGCGCCGACCTCGTGGTGCTTGGCCATAGGCGTCGCAGCTTCTTGGAGCGCTGGTGGTCGGGACCGTCCGGCGCCTATATCGTCGACAGCACCGATTGCAGTCTCCTGGTCGCGCGCAGCCCGATCAGCGACACGGAATTCGCGGCCGAGTTGGCGCGGTGTTCCTGACAAGCGAGCGCGCTCGCGGCCATTGGCGGCGGACCGGTCGCACCTTGGCGCGGCGGGATCAATTGGTTCGCGACAGGGCAGGGCGGCAAAAGCGTGAGGATCGTCTATCTCGATCAGAATAAATGGATCGCGCTGGCCCAGGCGGTGAAATCGCCGTCGGCCCATCCGGCCGCGCGCCGCGTGCTCGAAGCCGTCGTCCCGGCGATCGAGGCCGGCGAGCTCCTGCTGCCGTTGACGGCGACGAACCTCTACGAGACCCAAAAGGTCAACCGTCTCGAGCGTCGGTACGATCTGGCGGTCACCCAGGTCACGCTCAGCCGAGCCTGGGTCTTTCGGGGAATGCATCGCCGGCTCGAGCACGAGGTGGCCACGGTTCTGGCCGCGTTTTTCAACCGGCCGACGCCCTTGGCCGAGGACCGCTGGTTTCTGTCGCAGGTCTTCTTTGAATCCATTTCCGAAGCCGACGACCCGCGCCTGGACGGACCGTCCGCGGCCCTGGCGCGGGCGGTCCGCGATGACCCGCAAGAATGGATGATGCGCTATCTGATGGAGACGCCCGACGAAGTGCGCACCGAGGCGATCCGGCGCTTCGACGAGGGTTGCGACGCCCTGCGCGCCCGGATCGAGGATCGCCGAGACAAGCATCGCGGCCAGTCCGCCAGCATGCGCCGCAAGATCTATCGCGCGCTCACCGCCATGGAGCAGCAGGACGTTTTCATGGGCGTCGCCGAGCGGATGGGCCTGTTCAAGGTCGACCTAGGGGCCAACAATGGCGCGGGCCTGCGCGCGGTTCTGCGCCAGACGCCGACCTTCGACATCGAAACCGAGATCGTGCTGCGCCTGGAGGCGCAGCCACGGCCGATCTACAACAACGACATGCGCGACCTGAGATCATTCAGCACGGTGCTGGCCTATAGCGATCTGGTCATCGCCGAAAACCAGTTCACCAATCTTGCCCGTCAAGCCGGCCTGGACCGCAAATATGGCGTGCGCCTGGAGACGGACCTCGAAGCCCTGCTTGAGGTGATTTGAGCCAGGTCGTCGCGCTAGGGCGCGGGTCCGACCTTGGCGGCCGGCTTTGCTGGCGCTCTCGCCGGCGCCAGGAGCGTTGTTGCCGCCGGCGCAGGCGGCGCCAGCAAAGGCGAGGCTGCGGCGGTCGCGGGTGTTTGAGGCGGCGGTTGCAGTCGAACACCCAAGGCATGGCCCGCGACGATCACCACCATGCCGCCCAGGAGGCAGCCGAACGACGCCATGGCCCAGCGACCCAGGCGGCCAGCGCGGGTCTGCTTTAGCGCGGCGTACTGGGCCGCCCGCTTTGAGACGAACAGGGTCACCTCCTCGAACCGCGCCCTGGCCTCGTTCATGCGCCTCGGCGTCGGCTTGGCCTCGCCATAGAAGCGCGCTTCGAGGATGGCGAGCGTCACCTGCAGATCTTTGAGCGAGTCCGATACAGCCGCCGGCAGTGCGATCTCGTAGAGCGCCGCGTCGGTCGCCACCAGGACCTCCAGCTCGGCGATGACCGCCAGATGGCCGCCGGCCTGACCGCCGGCGAAGGCGCCGGCCGCGAAGACCAGCAACGGAACGCTCAGGGCGGAAAGCGCCACGTCAGGGACAGGAACATTGCCGATCAGGCCGACAAGAGCCACCAGGGCCGCGCCATTGGCCAGGGCGCCCGCCCACATGAACCGGGCTACGCGTCCCTCGGCGGCGGCGAGCTTGGCGTTCATCGTATCCCGGCCGGCGCTGATCGCGATCGCCATATCTGTTTCTCCATTCCGTCCGCCTGAGGACAGGTCGCCGCCTAGCCCTTCGCCAGAAGAGGGTCCGCCGCCTCCATTCGGGTGTCGACCTGTAGCCGTTCGGCGAAGCGCAACAAGGCGTAGCGCACGATCCGCTCCAGCCCAATAAAGGTCGGCGCCGCGGCCAGGGTCTTGGCGAACGCCTTGTCCTGGACCATCGGGCGTCCGGACTGGACTTCCTCCGTGGCCCGCCCGCGCGGCGCCACCCAATCGCCGAAAGCCTCTCCGCTGTGCACGTACCGGCTTCGCAAGTCGTAGGCCGCGCCGAGCACCTTTGGAAAATCGGCGCGTCGCAAGCGCGCATAGGCGCCTTCGGCCTCGGCGCGGTCGAAGAAGGATGTGTCGACCAAGTGGCGGAACGTCGCCACGAAGCGCGCCTTCACCGAGCGCAATTTCTTGCGCATGGCCCGAGCGATCGGCGCGCCATCGGTCAGTTCGCTTTCGATCCGCGTCAATTGCTCCCGGGTCTTGGCGTCCAGGAGCTGGTCCTGCGGGATGTCGATCGCGTTCGATAAGATCTCGCCGGCGGTGACGAGATGCAGATAGGCCACTTCGATGTCGGGCTCGGCCGCCTGCAGGGCTCGCAGATAGTATTTCGCGGCGCTGCGGAAGATGGAGCCGTCGTGAGATCGGCCGGCCTGGCCGAACATCAGGGGCGTCAGGCGCGCGACCTGGCTGAGCGACAGCTCAAAACCCAGATCGGCGCGTCGGCCTGCGGTGTTGAACGGGAAGGCGCTGTCGGCGGTCTGGTCCATGACCCGCAGGTTGGGCAGGCCAAAAAGGCCGCTGAACTCCATCGCGCCGTGGTTGTCGAAGCGCTTGCCATAGAGGACGGCGAGATAGGCGCACATCATGTCGGCGACATGCTCATAGGTGGGAATGATGATCCCGCCCTGATCCGCCGCCGGCGTCCCGAACGCCAAGGTGAAGGCGTAGCGCCCGCCGCTGGCGGCGGTGCGCCGCTGATATCCGGCGCGGTCACGCAGACCAGGAAGGGCCTCGGCGATCAGCAGACCGGACGACTGGAAGCGGTCGGCAAAATCGCAGGTCGAAGAGATCAGAAATTTGGCGATATCCCGGTGAGGCGCCAGCGGCCTGGCCGGATCGATCGCTTCCTGCGTTTCCCGGCTCACGCTCGGATCTCCCCCGCCGACATCGTGGCCTGGCCGCTTGGTTCGACATAGCGCATGGCGAGGCGCTGCGGACAACTATAGCGTGCCGGTCAGGGCGATCGGGCGGGAAAGCGTAGAGACAATGGCCAAGACCTGTTTGGTGTGCGGCGAGAAGGCCGGCTCGGCGGAGCACATCTTTCCGGCCGCGTTGGGCGGACGACGCACCAACCGCGGGATCTACTGCACGCCCCACAACAAGGGCTACGGGCCCTTGGCCGAGGCGCTTACCCGTCAGTTGGAAGTGTTCAACGCCCAGCTCGGCGTCGTTCAGGATCATTCCAGGCGCGTGCGGCCGGCGGCATTCACCGAGCTGTCCACCGGACGCCGCATTGAGATCACCGACACGACCGCCGTCTTTGGCGGTCCCGACACGATCGAGCCGGGCGAACATACCCTGGCGTTCTCAAGCCTGGAGCAGGCGCAAGCCTGGGCGGCGCGGCAGGCCCGCAAGGGCATGAAGGTGGATTTTATCGGCCAGGGCCAGGCCGACACCTATCTGCCCGGCGTCCTGCACGCGCAAATCACCTTGGGCGGCCCAACGGGTCTGCGGGCCATCGGCTATATCGGCCAGACCTTTCTGGCCCATGCGTTCGGCGACATCGCCCGGCATCCGGGCCTCAAGCCCTTCATCGACTTCACTTATCAAGGCGGCGGCGATCCTGTGGTGTGGTGGGATCACGCGCCGCCGCCCCAGGCCCTGACAAGCCATTTCCCCTTTGGCCATCGCATTGTCGTGGGCGTGGACGCTGCGCAAGGCGTCGCCTATGGCCGGGTCTCGCTGTTTTCGTCTCTCCATTTCGCCATGGTCTTTGGTGCGGTCGCCGGCTTCGCCGATCAGACCCGGATCTTCGACATCGACCCCTTGGCGCTGAAGGCGCCGGCGGATCTCCATGAGTCCGTGCCCGCCCAAGCCTGGCTCGCGCCCACCAGGCCCCTGGACATGGCGTCGGAGATGACCGACGAGATCACAAGCGGACGCGCCTTGGCGCGGATCGAGACGCTCTTCGGGCGTATCCAGGATCGCGAGCGCGAGTTCGCCGCCGCGGCGCTGCACGACCAAATCACGCGGTTGGGCGCGATCGCGCCGCACGAACGGCGTGAAACGCTCTTCGACCTGGTCTGGACAGAGCGTCAGCGGGTCCTGGGCATGTTGCGCAGGATGGTGGACGAGTTTTCGACATCGGACGCGGGCGCTGGCCTGCGAAGACTGGGACTGGATCCGGGCCGGCTCGTCGCCAGCGACCCGGCGGCGAGCGATGGCCTGACCGAGGACGCGCGCGGCGCCTTGCTGCGGGCTTGCGTAGCTCTGTCCGAACAGATGGCCGACGACATGGCGGGGGAGGGCCTGACCATGGCGCGGCTCAGGCATTGGATATCAAGCGGCGAGGCCCATGCCGTCGTGCTGCGCGCCGCCCTGGAGCCAATGTTGCGGACGCTGGTCTAACCCCGGCGGAATACAGCGCCGCCGTGGGCTGGAATGTGCGCGGCCTCTGGCGTCTGGTGCGATGGAAGACCTTGGCTGGTGCGCGTCGACCTCTTGGGTCGTGAGTGATGAGACCTGCGCCAACTTCCGCGAGACCTATAATCCCGCCGGCGAACCTACGCCCCCAGCGCACCACGACCTGCCTGTCGGCGCGAGGGTGGCGCATCGTCTAGCGCGGTCTTTCTTTGATGACCCGGGCGGGCAGGGCCTGGGTCATCCTTGTTCGACACCGAAGCGCGCTGCTGCGAAAAAGCCCTCCCCATCCGGGAGAGGCTTTTCTGCTATGCGGCCTTGGCGGGGAGAGCAGGGCGGCGCCATCCCGACAGGCCTTTAGCGCGATGCGAGTGTCTGGTTGGCGGCGTTGTAGGCGACCAGTTCGGGGTTGTTCAACCTGCTGACGGCGTCGTTGACCGAGGCGCGCACGCACGGGGCGTACATGTAGTTCGCCAAGGTGTCGCCGCGCACGTCCCGCCAGCACACGGCGCTAGCGGCCTTGACGATTTCGGCGCGAAGGGCGGCTGGGGACTTGCCCTGGGTCTGGATGCGGATTTCGGCGGCGCCCGCGGGAGCGGCGGCGAGCAGGGCGATGGCCGAGGCGGCCAGGGCAAGGGTGCGGATCATGGGACGGCTTCCAAGACAGCGTTGGGGTTCAACCCGTCCGAGATGCGTCTCCCCCGCGATGGTCGACGGGATCTCGCCCGCTCACCAACATGGTTCAAAAAACCCTACACTTGAGCTTCTGGATTATCAACGGTTATATTGCGGCGCAGCAAATTATTTGATCGGGTGAACGCGAGCCCGTCCTCCTCAGGAGCCATGCAGGCCTATCCGCGAGACGCTCACGACCGACGCCATTTTTTCAATAGCGTTTCATGGGGTAGAGGATGTGAGGGCGCTGGGGATCGCTCCTGCCACTGGCCTTCAGCGCTTCGGGTTTCCAGCTATGAGTGCGGATCGGTCAGGTTCGCTGCTGGACGACAGCAGGTTCCGACGGCTCGCCGAGCGCGTTCTCGATTGCGGCATAGAGAAGCTCGACGGACAGCGGTTTGGCCACATGACCGTCCATACCCGCCATGAGATAGCTTTCGGCCTGATGCTGTAGCGCATCGGCCGTGATCGCCAGGATCGGCGTCTTGCGGCGCCCCTCTTGGTCTTCGATGGCCCGGATCGCCTTGGTGGCGGCCAAGCCATCCATAATCGGCATCTGTATATCCATCAGGACGATATCGACCATGTGGTCGCGAAAGAGCGAGACCGCCTCCTGGCCGTCCCGGGCTAGTATCAGTTCCGCTTCGAGCGGCGCCAGCAGCGCCTGCAGGACGAGACGGTTCGTGGCGTTGTCCTCTGCGGCCAGGATGCGCAGCCCCTTCGAAACAGCCGGTTCCGGCGAGGCGATCTCCCTCGCCGCTTCCCTAGCAAGCGGCCGCGCGAGCGGCAGCCGCAAGGTGAAGGTAGAGCCCTGACCTTCGGTGCTTTCAACGCTGATGTCGCCTCCCATAAGAGCAGCCAAGCGCCGGGAGATCGCCAAACCAAGGCCCGTGCCGCCGAAGCGCCGGGTGCTGGAGTTATCGAGCTGGGTGAATGCGTTGAAGAGTTCGCCCAGGCGCTCGCGCGCTATACCGGGGCCATCGTCGCGGATCCGGACGACCAAGCCGCCGTCAAGGGCTTGGGCATCCATCTGGACGACGCCGAGATCTGTGAACTTTACGGCGTTGGAGACCAGGTTGAGAAGTATCTGGCGAATACGGCCCTCGTCGCCGATCCAAGAGCCGCCCGCGTCGCCGGCGCGCCAGTCGAGCCTTATGCCCTTGCCTTGGGCCACGGCCTCATAGGTCCGGCAGACCTCCGACAACAAGGGCGCCAGTTCGAAGGGCGCATCCATGATCTCCAGCCGGCCGGCCTCGATCTTGGAAAGATCCAGGGCGCTGTTGAGGATGCTCAGAAGCCCCTTGCCCGATTGCAAAATGATGTCGACGCGATCGTGCTGGGGCGGGGGGAGAGCATCGCGCGCCATGACTTGGGCCATGCCCATGATCCCGTTCAAGGGCGTGCGGATTTCGTGGCTGATATTGGCGATGAACTCGCTTTTCGCGACGCTGGCGGCGCGGGCGTCGTCCCGCGCGACGGTGAGCGCGTGCAAGGTCTCGTGCAGCGCGTCCTCCTGAGCGGAAAGATCGCGGAGCATACGCGCGATGCACATGCCCAAGAGCGTGAAAACCAAGGCCATGACCAGCCCGGCGACGATCGCGGGTTCGGCGAGCTTGCGCAGCGCGTCGGCGCCGGGCTGGCTTGGCGTCCAGACGAGCGCCCCCAGACCTCGTCCATCCGGATCGATCAGCGGCACAACGCCGGGCCCCGAGGTTAGCGAAGGGTCGCGCCGGAACCCCAGGTCCGGCACGCCGATGTCCTGGGAGAGCTGGGCGAGGAGTTGTCGGTCCAGAAGCCAGCCGGTCACCACCACGCTCGCCGCTTGCGGATCGCGCATCAGGCCGTTGCGCGGCAAGATCGCCGCCACCGCGAGGAAATAGACACGGCCGTCCGGAGCCACGATGATCGAACGCTGCGCCGCGGCCTTCGCTCGCCGCCCGCCCTGCGATGCATAGAGATCACGTTGCTTGAGTTCGCTTCTTTGCACCGAGCGAACGGTCGAAAGGATCGACGCCTCGAGATCTTCCTCTTGGCCAAGGGCGACCCGTTCGCCGTCCCGGGCCGCATACTGGAGGCGACCACGGCCATCGAAGAGCAGCGTGACGTCATGGTCGAAGGAGAGGTGGTAGTACTCGGTCAGCTTCTCGTCGATCCAGTCAGGATCGATCGAACCCTTGGTCTTGAAATAGGCCTCGTCCCAGGCCGTCACCGAAACCGTCTCTTCGTGCAGGCGCGCGAGGTTCCTGTCGACCTTGCGATCGACCAGCAAGGTCTCCTGGCGCGCCTCGGCCTGGTTCAGGTCCGCCCAAATATAGGCGAACAAGGCGACCGCTCCGGCGATCACCAGCCCGACGGCCAGCAGCCCCAGCTGCAGAATGTCCCATCGTGTCTTCTGCGGTGTTTGCCGGCGCATGGATGACCTCTCGGGCACCTGCTAACCGTGTCGCGTAAAGAGAGGAGTTAATGTCCATGCGAACGCGACCTTAGGTCGCATGGCTTCGCCGCGTGGCTTTATCCGTGACGATAAAATAAAATCGGCATGGATTGTAGATAAGGTGAGGAAATTATATCAAATAATTTCAATGTTCTACTGTATGTGAGTCGATATTAGGGGCCAATGCATCGGGCGAGTAAGCAATGATGGCGGCGTCCACCCAGTGCAATGCGCCCTGGTCGCGAGGTTTGCGACCCGCCATGACCTGGGACTCGATCCTCGACGCACAAACCCCGGAAGAGCATCCGCTTCCGACCGGCCGATTCAATCGCTTCAATTTAGCGCGGGCCACTATCGCTTGGCCCATGATGTGCTCTTATAGGTAGCAGGCGTCACGGGGGTGAAAACAGTCGCATGCAGTCCAATATGGTCGGCAAGAAGGCCGCTTGTAATGTCGACTAGGCAGCTATTTTCATTGCTGCGCGGGCAGTCAACGACGCCATATATCCGTCAAGAAGCGACACATCGCAGCATCCACAAATGGATTGACTCTGCGACAGGCGGCGATGCGCTCGTCGTCACCGCGCCCTTACCAAGGGCCGGGGTCACTCGCACCCTGGAAGAGATGTGCCGTGAGCTGGGAGTTGTACAGTTCAGGGGGCGTTCGGAAATCGCGCCGATCGTTCTGGATCTGGCGAAAATATCACATCTTCAAACACCCGAGTTCCTGGTCGCGACAAGAAATGCATTCATTGAAGATCTCGCCGCTCATCCGAAGTTTGAGTGGCACGGTTTCGATCGTTACTTTCTGGCTTTCGACGCCGTGTGGCTCCTCTGGGTTGCTGCAGAGTTCGCCAACGACCGACCGCCCCGCGAACTGGCGTTGTCGCCGGCGATTCAAAAGGCCAAGATTGGTGGAAAGTTGGGTGTCTCCTTCCTGACGCTTGGCGCTTTCGACGCGCTCGTGGCGATGATCTCTGGGGTCGGAGCCGCAGTACAACTGAGCGGCTTCGCAAAAGATGCGGCCGAGGTGGGTTTTGAGGCCAAGAAGGAAGGTTGGACCAGCAGCCTAGCCTCCAAAATCTCGAAGGTGGCCATCAAATCTGTTGGGTCGATGCTCGATCCCAAAACACGTCGGCGCTTGGCGCTGGGCAAGCTTTCGCGATTGGATCTCGAGGCGCTGCTGCCCGAGCTGTTCGTCGAGGCGACGGCCAAGATTGTTAGCTCGTTCAACAGCAACACTCGTTGCCTCTTGATCGTCGATGCGGCCGACGAAGTTGAGGGCAGCTATCCAGAGTTGGACGAACTTCGAATGGCGATCTGCGCCCTCATCACAGGCCTTAAACAGGAATCCATGAACTTCGTGGTTGGAACGCGAGGCGGCGCCCCACCATGGCCGGGTGAGCTGGAGCATGCTATATCTCTCCACAGCCTGGCCCTGCCGGACCTTGGTGCTTCCGTGGTCCGCACGAGCTGGAGAGATACTGTCGATGATCAAATCGTTGAGGACGTAATTGCGGAAGTTCTTCCGCTCGGCCGCTTGGCGGCTCCCGCCGGTGAGTTTTCGGCCGCGTATCGGCGTGCAGTGGTGCATGCCCACGAGAAGAAGGCGAGCTGATGAGCGACAGCCTTGACCTAGAGAATATCTACGCTCCGCTCATCGAACAAGTCGATTACGAGCCGATGAATGCGCTCTCAAGCTGGCGAGATTCTATTGAGCCGAAACTGTCCAACCGGCCGGTAGAGCTGAGGGCGCACGCCCAGTGGCTGGCAAAGCTACGCCGCTTGGCCCTCGCGAGCGCTGGCAAGCAAGATGAAGCACTTCAGGTCCGTGAGCTCGCTGATTACCTGATCTCAGGTTTGCGCCGTCGTGTGGACGCATCGCGTGACCACATTCTGGAGCGGGCCGTCCTCAGTGGGATAAAAGCGGGCGCCTCCGACTTGGCTGCCGCTGAAGCTGCGGAACTCGACTGGTCGACAATAAAATCCGTCGCGGAACTTGAGCGACAGTGGGCGACCTTCAGCGGCGCTTTGCGTCAATCCACGACTTTGCGAGACACTACGGCATTCGAGAAAGCCTTGCTCGCTGCGGAGGGGCGCTTCAGAACCCTCAATGGTTCAGAGCAAGATCATACTCCAATGGCGGCGGCGTTTGCAGCATCTCGGCTTTGGCTCGCCGCATCCGTTGGGGATCTGCCGACCATGAAGTCGACTTATGCGGATTGGCTCAAATATACTGAGGGCATGCCGATAAGCGACGTCGAGCGGCTTCAGATTGGTCGTCACTATATCAGAGGCCTCAGTGCGGCGTTGAGTAGCCGGCCAGGGCTTCTGGCCGAGGTTCGCACTCAAGCGCAGCGGTTTATCGAGGGTCGGCGACCGAGCGGTGACGGTGCCGTGCGCACTGCGCGGTTAGTAGCGGGCATCCGTCGAGATCTCGCCTATTCTTGTCTTTCCGAGCGGCCGGTGTCGGATGAAACCGTGAGGCGGATCGAAGACCAAATCGTCGCAATTGATGGTCTTTGGAAAAGCACCAATGACGACGATGTCGCCCTGCAGTCTCTGAAGGCGCGTCGAGATCGTGTTCAAGCCATCGCCGTTTTGGACAGCGGCAGTGGCCAAATTTCCCAAAACATCGACCACGCCATTTCTGAGGCATTGTCGTTCGCTGAGCCGTTCCAAGGCGCAAAATTCACTGTGGAAACGTTTCAATGCAAGTTGATACGCCTTGATAGGGCTTCTGATGTAAGTCCGCCGGATGTATTCTGGGACGGATATAACGCAATCCTAACCGAAATTGGACCATACAAGGGCCTGTATGATTTTGATATATTGCGATTTAAAGCGAAGAGCGTAGCTGTTTACGCGAGCTGTCGTTATGCGGCATTTGGTTATGGCAGAATTGATCGGGTTGAAGAGCTTTTGGTTGATTTTCAGCTCGACGCATTTGGTTATCGGTCAGAAAAAGATGTTAAATACTGGTTAGAAATGGCGTCGGAAAATCTACGGAAGATCAAAGATATCCAGCGTAATGTAATATCTATCAACACTCTAACACTGGGGCATACGAGTCCACTTGCCGACTATCAGTAGCGCGTCGGACGGCCGCAGAAGGTCGATATCTAAGCGCCCGAGCGTGAACGTTCGCAGGGTTTCGAGTCAGAAAATTGGCCGGCAGGGCGTCCAGATTGCGCACCACAATCACCACGTCGACGGAAAAATCAGTACACTGATGGTCAATATATTTGACGTCTAACATATCTTATCGGAAATTGATCAACTTAATTGACCTTCTGACCTCTGACAGTCCTTAGAAGATTTCCGGCGAGCGCGCGAGCCTTGTCGGGGTTTTGGACCAGGTCCTCGATCTCCCTTCGGCGTTCAGGCGACAGGCGTTCCATCCAATTCTCGTCGCGCATTTCGAAATGCAGCGAGACGTGCACGTTGTGGCCGGTCTGTTGAACATGTCTCTCGGCCCAGAGCTTGGCGTTGTGCCGGATCACCTCATGGCAGACTTGGCATTCCGCCTTTTGCGCCATCAACTCCTCGGAGCAGACGAAGGGTGTGTTGGTCGGCGGCGGCGGGATCTCGGCGGCTTCCATCGCCTCCCCGATCAACTGGATGATTTCGGCCGCGAGGGCGCGTCCCGACTTGGCACTCTGCGATTGGAGGAAGGCCTCCAACTGCGGATGAAGCGCCACCGACACGGTGGTTCGGTCGTCCACGGTCACGTCGTTTGCCATCGGTCGAGCCACCGTCTGATGTTGCGTCTGGAGATCATGACCCCGAGTCGGGTGAATCCCAAGTCGCCTTCCGCTAAGTCCAGAGCGCCGAGAGCGGCACGGCCGCCAGGTCTTCGCCAAACGGCACGGTGTCGGAGTGGTCATAAAGGACCGCGCCAAACCTAAATCGATCGCCGACCGCCCCGCGCAATTTTCGCAGGCCGTTGAAGTCCCCGCCCCGTACGGTGGCCGCCGCCTTGATCTCCAGGCCCACGACATCGCCGGCCCGGTTTTCCAGCACGATGTCGACCTCGTCGCCGGACTTGTCGCGAAAGTGGCTGATGGCGTAGCGATCGGCGTCCCAGGAAGTCAGCTTCAGCACTTCCCCGAAGACAAAGGATTCGAGCACCGCTCCGAAGGGCGTGCGGTCCGCGGCGATACGTTCGGGGGTGAGGTTGCGTAGGGCGGCCAGCAGGCCAGAATCCAGGAAGTGCAGTTTCGGCGTTTTGATCAGCCGGCTGAGCGCGTTGCTGCTCCAGGGTGGCAGTGTGCGCACCAGGAAGAGCTGCTCGAAGACGCCAGTGTAGCGCTGCGTGGTGACGTGGTTGAGATTGAACGGCGCGCCGACGGCCGAGTGGTTGATCAACTGCCCCGAATGTTCGGCCAGGGAGCGCAGGAGTCGAGGCATGCGATCGAGCTGGTCGATCTGGGCCACGTCACGGACGTCACGCTGGATCACTGCCTCGACATAGTTCAGGTGCCAGTCTTGCCGACGCGGCCAGGATTTGCGCGCCAGGGCCTCGGGGTAGCCGCCGGCCAGAACGGCCTCGACCAGATCAGGGCCCAGCCGCATCACGACGGCTTTCGGCGCCTGGCCGGAAAACAGGCCGGACAGGAAGCCAGGTCGGGCGTCGCCGAGGATTTCGGCCTGGGAGAGCGGCAACAGGCGGATAGTCTCCATGCGACCAGCCAAGGAATCGGCGACCCGCGGCAGGGTCATCAGATTGGCCGATCCGGTTAGGAGGAAGCGCCCGGGCCGGCCGTCGCGATCGACGGCGTCCTTGATCGCCAGCAGAAGGTCGGGCGCGCGCTGAACCTCGTCGATGATCGCTGCGTCCAGGCCTCGCACCAGGCCTGCTGGATCCGCCAAAGCCGCGGCGAGGGTCGTGGCGTCGTCGAGTGTGAGGTAAGTTCTCCCCTCCCCCGCCAGGTCGCGGGCCAAGGTCGTCTTCCCAGACTGGCGCGGGCCGGCGAGCAGAACGACACGTGTGTCGCCCAGCGCTTCGACGATGCGGTCAGTGGCGAAGCGAGGGCGTAGGCTCGACATGGCGTCGGCGTCCAGTTGAAAGCAAGGCCTTGTCTAATTGAAATTATATCGACGTCCAATTGAAAGTTTGCCAGCGTCCAATTGAAAGGGATCGAGTCTGCCGGGGCCGCTTCAACGAGCGTCGCCATCAGGCTTTCCCGGCGCCTGAGGAAGACCATGGAGCCTCAGCGGGCGCCGCCACGCCTTTCGAACGCTAGAGTCACTGCCGGACCGCCTCGCGCATCAGGTCTGTGAAGGTTAGGCGGCCAAAGCGGACTTTCCCGACGGGAACAAGGAGGCAATCGAATTCAATAGGGCCTGAACGCCGCGAAGCCGCCACGATCTAGGGAGCTTGCTGCACCGCAACATTCTGACGATGGCCGCGTTGGTCATCGTCGTCCCCGGAGGGATCCCTGATGCGCCTGCCCCTGATCGCGCCCGCAGACCTGACGCCCGAACAGAAACCGCTCTACGACGACATGAGAAAGGGGATTGCCGGTCACTTCAACGCCTTCAAGGTCGAGCGCGAAGATGGCGCGCTGATGGGCCCTTGGAACCCCTGGCTGCACGAGCCGGCGATCGGCAAGGCGATCTGGGACTTCACCCTGGCCATGACCGCCAACGCCGTCCTGCCCGACAATGTCCGCCAGATCGCCATCCTGGTGGTGGGAGCCCGCTACGACGCGGCCTACGAGATCTACGCCCACATCGCCGTGGCCGAAAAGGAAGGCATGCCCGCCGAGCGCCTGGCCACCCTGGTCGCCGACCTGAAGCCCAATGACCTGGCCAAGGACGAGAGCGTGGCTTTCGACGTCGCTTATGCGCTCAGCCGCGGCGGCGTGCTGCCCGAGCCGCTGTACGCTCTGGCGGTTAAGACCTTCGGCCAGCACGGGACCAACGAACTGATCTATCTGGTCGGCCTCTACGCCTTGGTCTCAGTGACGCTGAACGGCTTCAACGTGCCGGTCCCCGAGCGTGAATAGCCGCGCCCAGAAGGCGGTCGCCGCGCCGGAAAGGGCCAAGCCCAACGCCACCGCCTTCGAGAGCGTCGCCCTGCTGTTGCAGGGCGGCGGCGCGCTGGGCGCCTATCAGGCCGGGGTCTACGAGGCTCTGCTGGAGGCGAATGTGGAGCCGACCTGGATCGCCGGCATCTCGATCGGGGCGATCAACAGCGCCATCATCGCCGGCAACGCCCGAGAAAACCGCGTGGCCCGGCTGCGCGAGTTCTGGGAGATCGTCAGCGCCCCGCGCGACGGCGGCCTGTCCAGCTTCTGGTCGGACATGCTGAACGGTGACGCTGCGCGCGGCTGGGTCAACCAGCTGGCGGCCGGCCAGATCATGGCCAAGGGCGTGCCCGGCTTCTTCCAGCCCCGCGTGCCGCCGCCCTTCCTGATGCCGGCCGGCTTGGACGGGTCGGCCAGCTGGTACGACACCGCCGCTCTGCGCCCGACATTGGAGCGGTTGGTCGACTTCGACCGCATCAACGCCAAGACGATCCGCTTCAGCGTCGGGGCCGTGAATGTCCGCACCGGCAACTTCGCCTATTTCGACAACGAGACCGACGTCATCGGTCCTCAGCACATCATGGCCAGCGGCGCCCTGCCCCCGGCCTTCGACGCGATCGAGATCGACGGCGAGTTCTACTGGGACGGCGGCATGGTTTCCAACACCCCGCTGGACTGGGTGCTGTCGGCGCGCTCTGACCTGGACACCCTTATCTTCCAGGTCGACCTGTGGAGCGCCCAGGGCGAGCTGCCGCGCGACCTGTCGGAGGTGGCGGTGCGGATGAAGGAGGTGCAGTTCTCCAGCCGCACTCGCGCGGCCACCGACAGCTTCAAGCGCGTGCAGGCGATGCGCGCGGCCTTCAACGAACTGCTGGCCCAGATGCCGCCCGAACTGGCCGCCACGCCCCAGGCGCGGCTTTTGGCCGAAGCCTCCGACCCCGCCGTCTATAACATCGTCCAGCTGGTCTATCGCTCGGCCACCTACGAAGGCCAGTCCAAGGACTACGAGTTTTCGCGCCGGACCATGGAAGAGCACTGGGCGGCCGGGCGACGCGACGCCCTGGCCACCCTATCCCACCCTGAAGTGCTGACCCCGCCCACGGCGGCCCACTCGGTCCAGACCTTCGACTTCACCGCCCCCACGCCCTCCCCCGCGAAGGATTGATCATGAGTTCGTCCAACAGCCTGCAAGACAAGGTCGCCGTCATCACCGGCGCCGCCAGCGGCATCGGCAAGGACATCGCCAAGGAATTCCTGGCCCACGGCGCCAAGGTGGCCATCGCCGACCTCAACATCGAGGCCGCCAACGCCACGGCCCTGGAGTTCGACCCCAGCGGCGAGCGCACCTTCGGCGTGTCGATGGACGTCACCGAGGAAGACCAGGTCAACGACGGCATCGAGGCCGTGGCCAAGAAGTTCGGCGGCATCGACATCCTGGTCTCCAACGCCGGCATCCAGATAGTCGGCCCGCTAGAGACCTACAAGTTTGCCGATTGGAAGAAGCTGCTTGCCATCCACCTGGACGGCGCCTTCCTGACCACCCGGGCCTGCCTGCAGTACATGTACGCTCAGGGGCGCGGCGGCAGCGTGATCTATATGGGTTCGGTGCACTCCAAGGAGGCCTCGGTGCTCAAGGCGCCCTACGTCACCGCCAAGCACGGGCTGGAGGGCCTGGCCAAGGTGGTCGCCAAGGAAGGCGCTAAGCACGGCGTGCGCGCCAATGTCATCTGCCCCGGCTTTGTCCGCACGCCCCTGGTCGAAAAGCAGATCCCCGAACAAGCCAAGGAACTGGGCATCAGCGAGGAAGATGTCATCAAGACGGTGATGCTGAAGGACACCGTCGACGGCGAATTCACCACCGTGGACGACGTGGCGCGCACGGCGGTGTTCTTGGCGAGCTTCCCGACAAACGCCCTGACCGGCCAGTCGATCGTCGTCAGCCACGGCTGGTTCATGCAGTGATATGCGGCTTGGCCGCTTTGGGCTGCCTGAACGTGATGATTGTCTGACCCAGCTGAATTGGACGTAGGCGCGCGCGTTGCGGCTCCCGAGGTCCAGAAAGTCCGAGGGGGCCAGACGTAGTGACGCAGCGCGGCCGTGATGCGGTCGTCGATCGTGCTGTTGAGGGGCGTGGCGGCACGGGTCCTGTCCGAAATATGTACATAATTCGGACAGGACGGCGTTCAGGCTTAAGCGGGCGCTTCCGCATCTTCAGGGCAGGCCACGTCCTCAGGGCAAGGCCTGCCCTGAAGGGAGGAGCGGCATGACGGGCGAGACTTCGTTTCATTCGCAAGATCGACCTAGCGAAGGCGCGCCTGCGTCCATCAAGCGTCTGGTCAGCGCGGATCCGCACGCGCCGTCGACCAGATGAGTGACCTCGCCCCGCGCATGGTTCAGCACAAGAATTAATCGACCGATTTTTCCAACGACTGTTTGATTTGGGATCGGTCGATTACTTGCCGCGCACCGACGCGCAAAAATAACAACGACAACGTTGTCAGAATAAATCGACTGTTTCGACGGTCAATTGGGCCGCTTATGCTGTCGATAAAGGCGGGCGCCAGTCTCGCTATCCATGCAGCAGGACGAGACATGCAGAATCAAGGACTGGGCGCCAACGCGCCCTCGACGAAACACGCGCGCCTGCTGGCGTGGGTCGACGAGGTCGCCGCGCTGACCAAGCCGAAAGCCGTTCACTGGTGCGACGGTTCGGAAGCAGAATGGGCGGCCCTGACCGACGAACTGGTCGCCGCCGGCACGCTGAAGCGCCTCAACCCCGAGCTTCGGCCCAATTCGTTCTACGCCGCCTCCGATCCCCGCGACGTCGCCCGGGTCGAGAGCCGCACCTTCATCTGCTCGGAAGACCAGGCCGACGCTGGCCCGACCAACAACTGGCGCGATCCGGCGCAGATGCGCGGCCTGCTGAACGGCCTGTTCGACGGCTGCATGCGCGGCCGCACCATGTATGTCGTGCCCTTCTCGATGGGGCCGGTCGGCTCGCCGATCAGCGCCCTCGGCGTGGAGATCACCGACAGCGCCTATGTCGCCGTCTCGATGCGGGTGATGACCCGCATGGGCCAGGCGGCGCTGGACGCCCTGGGCGAGGACGGCTTCTTCGTGCCGGCCCTGCACACCCTGGGCGCGCCGCTGACCGACGGACAGGAAGATGTCGCGTGGCCGTGCAACGACGAGAAGTACATCGTCCACTTCCCCGAGAGCCGCGAGATCTGGTCGTACGGCTCGGGCTATGGCGGCAACGCCCTGCTGGGCAAGAAGTGCTACGCCCTGCGCATCGCCTCGGTCATGGCCCGCGACGAGGGGTGGCTGGCCGAGCACATGCTGATCCTCAAGCTGACCTCGCCGGTCGGCAAGGTGCGCTACGTGGCCGCCGCCTTCCCCAGCGCCTGCGGCAAGACCAACATGGCGATGCTGCAGCC
>OUNM010939021.1_pt1 | contig 73562 bp, 43 predicted proteins | sample 1769961 | NCBI WGS metagenome assembly OUNM01 (sample SAMEA3914820, study PRJEB12502) | metagenome | biome: forest; material: soil | place: USA | collected 2012-03-12 | depth 0.3 m
GTCGGCAGTTGTGACCGGCCGTATCCTCGGGCCGGCGCAGAGCCGTAGAGATCCTTGCACCGAGGTCAGTCCGTGATGATGCAAATTCCAAAAGGAGCTACGCTCCTCCAGGGAGAGGCGGTTTTTACCGCCTGGCACTGGGCGTGTCTAACACCACGCCCAGCCCTGCAACCGGCGCTCCGTCGCCGGAAAAGCCGCAACGTCACGGCAGCATATCCAGTTCTGAGGGACTTGGTTTGCTCATCATTTTATAGCGGTTCGCGCAAAGTATTTCGCGTGGGAGCAGGCGGCAGCGCCCGCAGCCTCGCCTGAAAATATCTCCCGCCGACGCTGAAAAGTGACGAACGAAACCAACCCGTGAGAAGTCCGAGCGCAGGGTAAGTGGTCAATGCCGTCTGGCAACAAGCCAGGCACGATCGATCAACCAACCCCAACGTCGGGACTGCTCTTCAAGAGAAGCGATCTCGAGATCCCGCACTTAGTTCTCCCCAGGGCGTGTCGGTAAACTTTTACTGCACGCCCAAGAACACCACACGTTCGCGGCGATCTTTGGCTCCCCTGGCTGTTTGCATGAGGTGTGTTGGTAAGCCCGTTTAGCGGAAGATTATCTCTCCGTAAGCGAGTTTCCCAACATGCCTCTGGCGACCAGGTGGGAGAGAGCTGGCATCCACACATACATACACTTCCGCCCGACCCCATGGGCCCTGGTTCATCCAGGTTGTTCTTTGAAATTTTAAAACGGGACACGACCTTCGGGTTGAAAGGCGTCCCATTGCCCTCGAATCTACTGAACTCCATTGACTGGAAGCCTGGCCAATTTTGCAGTTGCAAGCCCGGCGGCATGCCTGGGAGCGCGGACGAGACGTCTACGCTCGGTCCCAACACATGCCGCCCAGCGCGCTCTTGCAGAATTAACCAAACTCCAGAGTGTGGCCGCGGTGCATTCACGCAAGCAAAGTCCGACTTTCGCAACGAATTGCGAAAGTCGGGATAGCTTGCACTGATCGTCGCGGCGCTGCTGCCGCTATGGATTGCCTCTTGCCGCTACAATCGCGGATTCGGCAGACGTGCTCCGACGCTTATTGCGGTATGATCCGCACGTAGTCGAAGGCCTCGGTAAAACCAGTGCTGCTGGCGTTTTTGCCGGTGATGGTGAACTTCAGCCACTTGTCACTGGTCGAGCCGGGCGTCCAGGTGCCGATATTCAGTTCGGTATACGCATCCGCGGCGGAGTAGAGATCTTGCGGCGAGCCGATATTGGTGGGCGTCGGGCCGCCGGCGATGCCGATCGCGAGTTGGAAGATGCCTCGGGTAGAGGCTTTCTTGACGCCGACGCGCACATTGTATGTGCCAGCGGCGACGCTGGGCAGCAGCAGGGTCACGTAGTCGCCGGTCGCATCGGCATCAAGGATCGTGCCGGAGCCGCCGCTGAAGCCGCTGCCGGTGAAGATGCGATAGGTATCGCCGGAGCTGGCGACTGCGCTCAGTGACTCGGCTTCCACGGTGAAGGGCATCGGGTGGGCGAGGATGAAGTTGTGGATATCGGTCCAGCGCTGTTTCTTGGTGACGCCGTCGATTTGGTAGATGCCGAAGCCCGGGTCGCTATTGTCGTCGTAGATGGCGTAGTTTAGGACGCTCTGGATGTTGTAGGTCGACGCGATCGAGACGTATTTCCCAAATCCGGAGTTGCTGACGAGCCAGGCGGATTTCGTTGGCTCCGTGCCGTCACCGTAGGTCGGCAGCACTCCGAATTCGGTGAGCCAGATGGGCTTTCCGAAATTTGTTTTGAGGAGCTGCGCGACATTCGTGGCGCCGCTGCCGGCGGACTCGATGTTTCCCATGTTGGAGTACCAGTGCCAGGCCGTCACATCCCATGTGACGGTAGGGTGGCCGCTCGTGCCGTCGGGTTGTGTGCCGTTCCAGAGCATCTGCAGAAGGGCATAATGCAGCCACCCGCCAGTGGGAGAGACCATGATGGCGTTTGGGTCGACAGATTTTACGCCATCGTAGAGGCCGCGAATGGCGCCTCGCACGCGCATGAAGGTTGCGTTGTCGTATTGCGACGGCTTGTCCCCATTGGTCGTTCCAGAGAAAAGCCCAGGCGTGAAATTTTCCCACTCGTTGCCGAGTTCGTAGTATTTCACCAAGCCGACCAGGTTTGTGGCAACGTTTCGGGCGTTGTTGTAGCTGGAGGTGTAGGAGGTGGCTTCATCGGCCTGGGTTCCCCCGGAGAGCACGGGGTAGACTTGGACGCCTGTGCCGACGGAGGCTTGCGCCAGGGCTTTGAAGCGGGTCAGTTGCGCGCTGTTTGACGCATTGTCCCGGATGATGGTCATGCCGATGCTTTTGACCTGGGCGATCAAATCGGCGGGAGCGACGGGGCCGTAGTGGTCGAAGCCAAAGCCGTAGTGGGAATTGACTCCGTAGAAGAATTCAGTCGTCGGGGCGGCGTTGGTCTGGACAGCGGCGAGACCGAGCATCGCCAAGGTGGCGATGGAGGTCGAGAGTCGAGCAGAGCCTTTGGCGAGATTGAGGAGACGGCTGGGTGTGAATCGATGGGTTTTCATGGGTCAGGGGGAACTTGCCGGCTGCACATCCGTCGCCCGGGGTTTAGTCAAAAGGGGGATGAAATGCGAGCTGGACGGATGCCAGTATCGCGAAGTGTGAACAACCCGCCAACTTCCCGTTCGGGTGAATTCCACCCACCCATTCGGGCGGGTCTGGAATTTTGCCAATTTTGCGAGAGCGCATCCAGCGGCATCCCCGGGGATACGCGGACGTCTCGTCCTCCCGGCGCGGAAGCGTCCCTCTGGACGCCTGCTTTCACTCAAAAAGACCACCGTGAGCTCCATCCGAGAGTGAACTGCGGATGGGAGTAAGGAGAATAATGGGAGTGATAGGAGTAGCAGACCAAGGCTTCCGCGCCTGGACGGTCTGACGCCGGCGCTCCCAGGAATAGCGCCGGTCGCCATCTGGGCAACAGCGGCCGAGCCAAAGGGGTGTGCGCAACCGGCGCGGGCCGGTTGCGCACACGATCAGAATCCGTCAGTAGTTTCCTACTGCAGCCACGCCGCATCCAGATCGGCGCTCGGGCTGTTGTGATCGGCCACCTTGATGAAAGTCACAGTCAAGGTCTGACCGGCCGAGGCGGCATGGTAGGTAAATGTGCCGACGCTCAAGGTGGTGGTGCTGATCGTCTCCGTATTCGCGACATCCGGCGCGGACCGATCGGAGAGATGGGCGGAGAGCGTGACGGAGGCGCCGACCGTGCCGCTGAAGAGGACATTGAGCGTGCGCGAGGTGGTGTCGGCAGGGACGGTGAAGGTCCAGCCGGCGTCCTGCGTGTTGTCACACCAGATGTAGCTGTTATCACTGGAGCCGCTGCCGGTGGGCGTGCCGTCGCTCCAGCTCACATTCCGAGCGGTCGAAGTGCCCACGCCATACGTGCCGCCGCCGATTTGCGTGACGTTGCTGATCTTGCCGCCGCCGGACGACTTGTGAATGTAGCTGGAGTTCCAGTGCGCCCAATCGCTCGTGCCGAGGGTCGTGAGATTGTAAGGCGAAGTCGAGCCCGCGGCCACGCTGGCGGTGAGGGATCCGCCGGTCGGTTGCTTGATGAAGCGAAGGTAATCAACGGCGATGCCGTAGCCGGTGCTGCTCGCATTCTTACCTGTGATCATGAAGCGGACGGCCTTGTCGCTCGTCGTGCCGGGAGCCCAGGAGCCAAGCTCGATATCCGGATAGATCGAGTTTGCCGTGTAGGTATCGACCGGCGAACCGACGTTTGCCGGACTGCCCTGATTATCCAGACGCGAGATGGCAAGTTGAAAGGTTCCTTTGTTATTCCAGGCCTTGACGCCCAGGCCCACGTCGTAGGTCGCGGCGGCCAGATTCGGAACGTCGAGGGTGATGAATTGACTCGCGGCGGTGGCGTCGAAGAAGAGACCGTTGCCATTGCTAAAGGCCGCATCGGCGACAGAGCGGACGGTGACGCCCGCGGTTTGCGCGGCCACGGTGAGATTTTCCCCTTCGAACAGTGAGGTGGATGCCGTGAGGTAGGCGATTTCCATATAGACCGTCTGGGCGATCGCGGCTGCGCCGGCGTCGTTGGGGTGGACGTGGGAAGAATCGGCGGCAAACCATTCGGAATGATTCGCGGTCGCCGTATGCACGTCGATGATCGGCGCAACGTTGTCGTTGGCGATCTGCTCTTCCAGCGGCACGATGGTATTATTCAGGGTCGTCGTGCTGCTCCCGCCGAAGCCCGTGCTGTACATGGTGGGCGGCGTCATCACGCAGACGATGGGGTGAGTGGGCAGGCCGCGATAGTGGGCGATGAGCGCGTCGTAGTCGCTCGTGAAGGTGGAATGGTTGGCCCAATTGGAGTCCTTGGCGTCATTCGTTCCCAGCATGATCACGACGATGGCGGGACTGGAATTGCTACTGTTGGTGTATTCCGTCTGGTTTATATAGGGAAGATTGCCATTGGACATGAGCGTTGCGCCGCTGTGTCCGAAGTTGCTGACCTTATAGCCTGAGCCGAGCAGTTTGCCCAATTGGGTGGGATAGGAATTGCCGGACGATGCGCCCACTCCGGCGGTGATGCTGTCGCCGACGCAGGCGACATTGATTTGCGCCGAGGCAACGCCAGTCAGCGTAGAGGCCAGGCCCCAGGCAAAAGCGCCGAGGCTGAGGCTGCGCAGGATCGAGCCGCGCGACGAGGACGCAGCTGTTTGGAGGAGGGCGGGGGAGTTGGCGCGACGAGCCGGAAGGGCGCGCGACGCGGGATGCTTCGTTGAGTTCATGTTGGGGGATATTTGCTGTAGCTGCGGCTCCGAAAGGGAAGCCGTCGGAAACAACCTGGCGCACGGCCCCGGGGTATTGGCCGCCGCTCCAAGTCTTTCCTGTTAGACTGAGGGGTTCCGGACGCAATTGCGCTGCGCCTGGGATTTGGATATGCTGAATAGAATTGCCTGAGCGCCGAAACGCCCAAGCGCGTTCGGATAAAAAGCAAACCGTGTCGATTTGTGGAGAAAAAAGTGCATACCGCGGATCGGGTCGCCAAGGCGATGCCCGTTCGCGATGACTAATGCGCCAGAGGGCGGATATTTACGCCACGTGACGGCTCGAAAGTTTCTCGATTTTCAGTGTGACGAATTTCAGCGTGGGGGAGGGTGGATGACGAGTCGGCGGCGGCTCCTGTTTTTTAGGTATGTTTATGTCCTCCATGGTGCGACCGATTGCCTGCCACTTCTGCGGACAGGGACGCAAATCCAGGCCGCCACCCGCGCCTTTCGCGCGGCAGAGGCGCGGCGCGCCGGGTCTCGGCGCGCCGCCGCCCCTGGCTCGCTTTGAATCAAATTCGTCATCTGCGCTGGACACCCTCCGAATTCGACGTATAGAAGCGCGTATCGGAGAGATTTCTGAGCCGACCCGGTTCAGAGGCATCTCTCGTCGTGAACGCCGGTATAGCTCAGTTGGTAGAGCAGCTGATTTGTAATCAGCAGGTCGTCGGTTCGAACCCGTCTGCCGGCTCTTGTGTAAGATGCTTCTTTCGAAGCACTTAGGGATATCAGGCGAAGATCAGGGTGTCGCTCGCAAAGACCACTCCGCTTCTGCGTTTGCGGATCTCCAATCATTTGAAAAACTTGTGCCTGGCGCCGGATTTCCGTCTACTGCTCTCTTCACGCTCTCCCGCCAAAAGCTCTGACATCATTGCTGTTGGCCGAAGAACGAGGGGCGCGTCAGTTGCAACCCTATGGAAACCTCCACCAAACGTCCCACCGAGGCTTGGATGACCAAGTCGCTCTTTGAGAGCGGGATCGGCCACGTCGTCATCGCGCGGTTCAAAGCCAGCGGCGAGACCGAGGTCGGCGTGTTTCTCGTTGACGCCAAGTGTCTGGGGGTGAAGAACGCCTTCTTCACTCGCGTCTCGTTTGCGGAGTATCAAAAGAAGGTGCTGGAGCGCGTGTTTCCCTATCCGGACGATCAGGAGGCGATGGCTCCCGCCTGCGGGCGCAAGCTCGTCGAAGACGCGATCAAGTACGCTCGCGGCTTCGGTTTGGAGCCGCATTCGGATTGCCGCGAGGCGCAGCGAGTATTCGGCGGTATCGACGCGGCCACGTGTGACCGCCAATTCACTTTTGGCAACGGGGGCAAACCGCATTACAATCAGGGGCCCAATGATTCGGACGCGTTTGCCGCCCGGGTTATGACGCAGTTGGAGCGTCGTTGCGGGAGCGGAGGGTTCACCTACACAATCGTCGGAGATATGTGACCGGCGGTGCCCGTTGAAAACGGCTTCAACTCGCCAATTCCGCGCCGGTGAAGGCCAGGGAATCTTCCACCCAGCGGTCCATTTCCAGGACTTGCCCGCGTTGCTTGAAGGCGGCGGCTTCGGAGGATTGCTGAGCGCGGTCGATGAGGCGGGCGGCGAGGGGGTGAGCCCACGGGAGTTTTGCCGCGAGGGCGGTGCGGATCCGGAGGCGCAGCCAGTTTGGCGCATGCCGAAGCGTGAGTTCGTCGTCGAGGCTGACAAAGGCTTGGGCGGAGCCGGGATCGCCCTGCCGGCCGGCGCGGCCCATGAGCTGCCGATCGATGCGGCGGGAGTCGTGGCGCTCGGTAAGGATGACGTGGAGGCCGCCGACGGCCGGGACCCCCGCGCCGAGTTTGATGTCAGTGCCACGTCCGACCATGTTGGTCGCGATCGTGATGCGGCCGGGCTCGCCGGCGCCGGCGATGATCCGGGCTTCCTCGCGGTGTAGGGTGGCGTTCAGCAGTTGGAATGGCAAATTGCGCTCCAAGAGCCGCGCGGCGAGCATTTCGCTGGATCGAACGCTGCGCACTCCGATGAGCACCGGCTGGCGGGAGGCGTGACGCGCAGCAATTTCGGCGACGATAGCATCCCACTTTTCGCCCACGGAGGGGAAGATGCGATCGGGTAATTCGCGACGCTGGCAGGGTCGGTTCGTGGGAATGCGCACCACGGGCAGCCGGTAGATTTGCCAGATCTCGGGAGCCGCCTCCAGGACGGTCCCGGAGAGTCCGGAGAGCTTCTGGTAAAAGCGGAAGAAGCGCTGAAAACTCAGCCGCGCGAGTGTCTCGGCGGGTGGGGAAACGACGAGTCCTTCCTTGGCCTCGACGGCTTGGTGCAGGCCCTCGCGCCAAGTGCGCTGATGCATGAGGCGACCGGTGTATTCGTCGACGATAACAATCTCCCCGGCCTCGATGACATACTGCTTTCCGAGATGATAGAATTCCCGCGCTCGCAACGATTGTTTCACCAACTCGATGGCGCGGGCTTCGCCTCGCCACATGCCGGGAAAGGCGGCGGTGAGCGTCCGCAGGCGCGCGTGGCCGGCGGTTTTTAGCTCGATGTCCTGGAACTTTTCGTTGGCGCGATAGTCGAGATCGGGCTGGAAGGAAGCGGCGATTTTTGCGGCGGCGGCGCAGGCTTGTTGGAATGTTTCGTTTTCCTGTTTCCGGCTGATGATGAGCGGAGTGACGGCTTCGTCGATGAGGGCGCTGTCCGCCTCATCCACGATCGCGGTGTGAAGACCGCGGAGGACGAGTTGCTCCGTCTGATCTGGGGCGCCGCGCTGCAGCACCGAGTGAATGAGGCGTCGCGTGGATTGCCCGAGCGCGCCCAGGGCGAGGCGGTCGCGGAGAAAATCGGCGACCACTTCCTTGCTCGTGGTGTAGACGACGTCGCGCGCGTAGTTGTCCCGGCGCTCGCAGGGCGGCATTTCCGCATGGATGCAGCCCACGCGAAGGCCGCAGGCGGCGTAGAAGGGCTCAAGCCAGGCGGCGTCACGGGTGGCGAGATAATCATTGGCCGTGAGGACATGGCACGGTCGGCCGCTCCAGCCGGCAAGGGCGGCGGCGAGTGCGACCGTGAGGGTTTTGCCTTCGCCAGTCGCCATTTCGAGGAGAAAGCCGCCGTGGGCGGCAAGCGCGCCCATGAGCTGGACGGCGTGTGGGCGAAGGCCGAGCCTGCGGCGGGCCATTTCGGCGACTGTGGCGAGCGCGGCTTCGGTATCCTCCGAAGAGATTTTCTCGGCGCGACGGAAATGCTCACGCCAACGCTGGAGTTCCCGCCGCAAGTGAGGTTCACTTTGCGCGGCCAAGCCCGCGGCGCCGGTGTGAACGCGCTCGCTCGCCGCCTGAAAGGCGCGCCCGATGCCGGCGCGGCTGCGCAGACGGCCGGCGAGGGCGTGGGCCCGGGCGTCCAGCCCTCGAAGGAGCGGCTGTGGCGGTGTGAGACGCGTGCGGCGGTACTCCGCAGTCGTGGCCAGAGTCATAGCTGGTAGCGCTTTTGCAAGAGCTGTCGCAGCTCCCGTGTCCACTGCTGGAGCAGCGGTTCGGGCGTGAGTTCGACGCGGATTTTTCCGGAATGGCCGTGGCGGAGCCAAGTGGCCGCGGCTGGCGGCAGGGGCGCGCGCAACTCGAAAAATGTTTCGGCCGCGCGCGTGCCATTCGGATCCGCCGCCGCCACGGCGATTTCTCCACCGGCCAACCAGCCGAGCGCGGCCGAGGGAAGCTGCTCCTGTTGCGCCGGGATCGTGGTGATCGGCCCGGTGATCATGGGGCGATCTGCTGAACCGGCGAGACGCACTTCGGCGCCGCGGACGTTTCCGCTGAAAAGCTCGGCCGCTTCGGTTTGCGAGACTACCGCGGAAAACCGGAAAGCAGCCGTCTGGATGAGCTGCCCGAGCCGCTCGCCGCGCGGGAACCACTGGCCCACACCGCTAGCGAGGCGGGGGGCAAACCATGTGCCGGCGTGGGGCGCGGTCACGACGAGCTGCTCGCGCTTCTCTTCCAGGCGGCGCAGGTGACTGGCCATCACGGCGCGGCGCGCCCGGGTCGGCTCGAGCTCCGCTGCGGAGCGTTCCAGGGCGCGTTGCTCCTCCGCGACGGCCTTGTCGAGGCTGGCGCGCGCGGCGGCGATTTCCAGGTCGAGTTCCGGGCTGCGAAAACGCAAAAGCGGCTGGCCGCGCTGGACAACGCTGCCGGAATCGACGAGGGTCGCCTCGAGCGTGCCGGAGACCGTGGTGAAGATCTCGCTGTACTCCTCCGCGCGAACGATGCCCGGCGCGCGGAATCGATGGGGCATCGGCCAAAGAGCCAGGAGCGCGAGGAGCAAGCTCGCGCCGCCGATCGAAACGAATACGGCGCGAGTCCGCACCCGCGCCAGACGCGGGCTCGCGGCCAGGTAGACGCCGACCTGCCAGAGCGGCCGCAACGTAAAAGAAAAGACCAGCCCGAGGGCGAGCAGGACGCCGAGGAGAAGAAAACGATCACTGACGAAAAGAGCGATGCCGCCGAGTAACAAAACGCGATAAACAAACGAGGCCGCGCCAAAACCCAGAAGCCAGGCCGCCTCGCGGCGCGAGCGCGCCGGGTATTCTGCCGTGCGCACGCCAAAGAGGCCGCGTTCCGCCACCCACTGCAGCATGGCCGTGGCACGCTGCTGGAGATTCGGCAACTCGACCAGATCCGCCAGAATGTAATAGCCATCGTAGCGCATGAGCGGATTGGCATTGAACAGGAGCGTAGTCACCGAAGCGACGAACATCATGTTATACGCGACGCTATGCACCGGACCCGGACCGGTTGCCGCCCAGACGAAAACGGCGAGGGCGGCGAGGAAAAACTCGGCGATCATCCCGGCGGAGGAAACGAAGATGCGCTGCCATTTTCCCGGGAAGGTCCAACTCGCCGAAGCGTCGACGTAAGGCACGGGGCTGAAGTAGATTAGCGCCACGCCCATCTGGTGCACCTCTCCGCCAAAACGCCGGCAGGCAAAGGCGTGGCCGAATTCGTGCAGCGCCTTGATGATGACGAGGCCGAGGTAAAGCAGCGGGAGATTCGCCGGGGCCAGGACACTTTGCGCGCCCGCAGTCAATTCACTCGCGTGCTCGATCGCGACCTTTGTGGCGGAGCCAACCACGCCTAGCCAGAGCAAAGCGCCGAGTGGGCCGATGAGCCAGCCAAGATAAGGCAGGGCGCGGCGCAGCCACAGATCCGGGTCAAAGACCGGGATGCGCAGAAACATGAGATTCCACCACGAACGATGCTCGCGCTGGCGGCGCTGGCGGTATTGTTCAAAGAGCTTCTCGCTGTCGGCGGGCACTTCGCCCCGGAGCAGATTGGCCCGATAGAGTTGTGCGAGCAATTGAATGACGGCCTCCTGTCCGGGGGCCTCGTCGGGAATTCGCTCGAGAGATTTTTCCCAGACTTCCTGGACCGTGGCCGAGCCGTCGAGCCGGCAGAGAAAGTCGTGCGCCCCGGGAGTGAGACGGTAGTAGTCATTGTTGAGCGGATCCACGACCACGAACCATTTCTCGCCGCGGAACCATTGCTTCCGCATCGTGACCGTGGGCCGTAAGGCGAGCTTCTGGCCGGCGACACGATGCCAATGTTCGCTGAAGGTTCCGGTCATGGGGTGTGGCTGCGACGCGTTACCACCAGAGTTTCAGCCGCAGATAGTCGACGGTGCGGTGCGTCCAGATCCAGAGCAGCGAGCGTCGGCCGGCAGTCACTTTACAGACTCCGCTCATGCCGGGACGCCACCAGGCGGCGGGTTCGCTGGTCGGAAGCGCGCGCACGATGAAAACGTTCCCTTTTTCCTTCACCTCGGCCGTCGGGGCCACACGCTCGACGCGCACCGGAAAGGGAGCATGCGGACGGCTGGCAAAGGCGATCTCACCTGTTTCTCCGGGGGCGATATCCTGAACGTCGCGCTCCGCCAGGGCCACCTCGGCAAACATTGCTTCGATGCGGGCCACCTTGACGAGCACTTCGCCTTGTTTCACCGGCGCAGAGATCCGCTCGCGCAGATCTCCTTCGACGATATAGCCTGCGAAGGGAGCAGCGACTTCGGCCTTGTCGAGGTGATGGCGCGCCAGGGCGAGGCGAGCCCGGGTCTCGGCGGCTGAGGCTTGGGCGATGGTCATGGCGGCGATGTCGCCGGCGGATTCCGCTTTTTGCGCTTCGGCGACGAAACGCTGCTCTTCGGCCAGTTCGGCGGCTTCCTCCAGGAGCAGATCACGGGTATCGAGCTTCAGCAGGGTTTGCCCGGCGGTCACGGGATCGCCGGCGCGGAAGCTCACTTCATCGATGAAGCCGTCGAAAGGCGCCGGGATTTGGGCCAAGGCATCGGTCCTTATAACAAATGGCGCTTCGATGCGGTAATCGGTCTTAACAAGACAAAGCGCCAGCGCGCCTGCGAGTGCGCCCAGCGCGAGCAATTTTGGGCCGGTGTGTTCGGGGCCGAGCAGCTTGGCGGCGCGGGAGCGAATCGCGCTGAGGGCGCGCAGGCCGAACCAGCGATCGTGTTCGCGCAAATCCTGAAGCCGCCGCGTCGACTGGTCGCAAAGCAGGCGCAAGGTCTCCACTTCGCGCGAAGTAAACTCTGGTTTGGCGCGTTCGAGCAGAAGGGCGCCGAGCGGCTCGCCGCCGAGGCGCAGCGGCAGGGTGAGCAGGCAGTTGACGGATTGCGCGCGGGCGAAGGAGCCGTGATCGCGGACTACGGCTGAGCTGCTCTCCAGCGGCGGCCAGAGCAGCTCCTCGTCCTGATCGTAGGCTTCATCCATCACGGCTTCGAGGGCGCCGGCGAGGGCCATCTTTTTCTCGAAATGCTCGGTGTGGCTGATCGCCTGAAGGCGCACATAGCCGCGTCGATGCCAGCCGAGACTCACGCGGTCACAACTAAATCGGGCCGCTATTTCATTGCAGAACTGCATCGCGGCGGCCTGCGACCGGGTCTGGTTATTGAGCAGCGTAAGCAGATCGAGCGTCACGGCGAAGCGCTCCATATCCGACCGGGCTAGTTCCAGGGAGCGAGCGAGCTGAAAAGTCAACGGCGCGCCCGCGAGCAAGCGTAGCCGGGTCACGGCCTCCGCGGCGTCGGCCGCCGGTTCCAGGTGAAGAACGAGCAGGGAGGGAGCGCCCGGCTCATCGCCCTCCAGCGCGAGCGCCGCGAACACTCCATCCGCCATGGCCACGGTGCAGGCTCCGCGCTTTTCCGCCTCGTCGCAGATCCGCGCCCAGTCGTTTGGACGCGCTTGAAACCGGATGAGCTGTGGCGCCTGGGGCGGCCAGAGAGCGATCGTTTGCCGGCCGGCACCGGACTCTCCGGGCGGCGTGCGCGCGATCAGGCACGCCTCGTCTGCTGACGCCAAAGGCAACACCGTCTGAAGATACAGCAGCCAAAACTGTGCGACCGGTCCTTTAAAGCTTCGCAGCATTGCCAGGCGCGCAAGTGCCTCTTTCAAGGCGCCGGCGCGGTTTGCCGGAGTGTCTTTGGGGGAGATGGTGGGGTGTAACAATGTTAGCTGCGCGCGCGTGTCGCGTCGAGCAGTACACTCTTGAGAGGCGTTCGTCAAAAGGGAATGCAAATACGCCGCCCATCCCCAAAGGTGCGCAAAATATGGCCGCTGGGCCGATATCTCCTCGACGCCCGCGATGGTTACTGCTATCGGTCGGAGCAGGGGATATTTCCGCACTGCCGGTTCCCCGAGTCACACCCGCTCTCCAGCGCCACCCTACGTAGATTTACTATCAATGCGTGATTTACCGTTTCCCCGGTCGTTTCATAAACTCGCGTCCCGTCTTCGTTACCTAGGCTGTTGGATCAAGGCCAGAAACGCTCCCCCCCGGCAAACGGGGCGCTTGCGTTTTGAACCGCTCGAGCCGCGCGTGCTCCTTTCCGCCTCGCCGGCGCCAGACCGCCAGGACCTGCTGCCGATGGCTGCGCTGACCGTAAATCATCCGGCGGCCTCCACTGACTCGGGATCGGCTCAGATCTATCAGCCGCAGGCCAATGTGGGTTCCGGAGTTTCCGTCATTCCCAATACCGTGGGCAAGGATCTCATGGGCGTCAGTGTGCAGGTGCTGCGAAATGGCACGGCTGTCACGGGGCCCGTGACGGGGCAAATGGGCGAGACCGTGACGGTGCGCTGGACCGTCACGAATATCGGTTCGACCGATATTACGGGCACCTGGTTCGACGATGTCGTGCTTTCGACGGATACGAATATAGACTATCACTCAGACGGTTCGTTGAACTTTCGCTCGCACAATGGATTGACGGCGGGCTCGAGCTATACGCAGACTGCAGACATAGTGCTCAATAAGTCGGGCGCGCTCTATTTAGGCGTAGATGTGGATAGCGATAATGGAGTGGCGGAAAGCGACGAGACGAATAACGACGTTTATATCCCGATTACGATAACGACGCCGAATGTCGATCTAGTTGTCCAGAATCCGACCGCGCCGGCGACCGCGACCGTGGGGCAGCAGGTCAGCTATTCATTTCGGGTCGCGAATACGGGTGCAGACGCCACCACCGCGGCAAGCACCTCTGATTCCGTCTACCTCTCGCCGACGAGCACCTACAACTCCAGCACTGCGCGCTATCTCACATCCGTCACGCACAGCGGAACCGTAGCGGCCGGAGGCTTTTACGATGTCGCGGGTACTTTTACCGTTCCAGATGGTCCGGGTGGGAGCTACTACCTGATCTTCAAGGCGGACGACTTTGCGCAGCAAGGCGAGACCAGTGAGACGAACAACGTCGCCGCCGTCCCGATCAGCCTCACGCCGGTCAATGTCGATCTCCAGGTCACGAATTTGCAGATCCCGGCGACCGCCGGCGCGGGTTCGACCGTCAGCATCTCCTACACGGTAAAGAATTCCGGTACGCAGGCGGCGACCGGCAATTGGTTCGACAGCATCACGCTCCTTTCCGGCTCCACCTCCTATATCCTCACGGCGGTCGACGCCTCCGCGTATGCGCCTTTGGCCGCCGGCGCATCGTACACGGTGACTCGCAACGTGAGCATCCCAGCCGGCGCGTCGCTCGGCTCGGGAACGATCACGGTGGCCGCCGACTACAGCAGTGGGCAACCGGAGACGGATGGGACGAATAATTCACGGTCTGGGACCTTGTCGATTACCCAGGGCAATCTGCCGAATCTCCAGGTCACGAGCGCGAGCATCAGTCCTTCCGGACCGCTGATTCATGGCAGCAGCGTCACCGTCACCTGGACGGTGACAAATACCGGCACGGCCGCCGCCACTGCGGACCGCTATGACTCGATCTATCTTTCCACGAATGGAACGCTGGAAACCTTCACGGATACGGACCTGCGCGACTATTCGGTAACGGATGATCTCGCGCCCGGCGCCAGCCAAACGTTCAGCGCGACGGTTTCCATTACCGGTCAGTTCGCGGGCGCGGCGAATATTTTGGTCGTGGCGGATAGCTACAATTACGAGTTGGAGGGCAATGAAAATGACAACGTCTTCAAGCTCCCGGTCACTGTCCAAAGTCCGGATGTCGACCTCGTCCTGAGCTCGCCAGTGGCGCCGGCGACAGTTGTCATCGGCGACCAGATTCCCGTACAATTCACGGTGACGAATGTCGGCACGGCTGCGACCAGCGGATTCTGGTACGATCACGTCTACGTTTCGTCCGATGCTACGCTGGACGCCTTCGACTCGGATCAGGGTTCATTTTACAGCTCCGCGGTGTTGCAGCAGAATGGCTCTTACCAAGTGCAAAGCACGCTGCAGTTGAGCGACTTCATTTCCACGGGCAGCAAATACCTCATCTTCGCCACGAATGCCGATGGCGAAGCGGGCGAGACGAACTACGCGAATAACTACGTCGCGATTCCGGTCACCATTCAAAATCCCACGGCGGATCTCGTCCTGAGCGATTTGGTGGCGCCCGCGACGGCGCCCGCTGGAAGTGTGGTCAACGTTTCCTACAAGGTCACCAATGCCGGGACGACTCCGGCGTCCGCAAATTGGTACGACGAGATTTCGATCCGCCTGGGCGGCAGCTTCATTACCTACACGGATGTCGATCGCAGCGCCATCGCTCCCTTGGCGCCCGGCGCTTCTGTAACGGTGACCGGCCAGCTCACGATTCCGGCTTCGGCCGATCTGGGAACTCGGTCGATCTTCGTCGAGACAGATGTCTTTCGGAGCCAGCCGGAAAGCAATAACGATAACAACACCATCTCACGGAATCTGGAGATCACGCAGGGCAACAATGCCGACCTCATCGTCTCTTCAGCCAGCGGCCCCGCCAGCGCGGTGACCGGAGATACCATCAACGTCACCTATACGGTATCCAATCAGGGCACTTCATCCACGCTTGCTAATTTCTGGTATGACGCCGTCTATCTCTCCACGGACGCCACGCTCGGCAGCGGCGATGTGCTCATCTCCGGCTCCTATCCTCGCACCTCGCCCGTAGCGGCCAGCGGCAGCTATAGCGTCACTCGTTCGCTGACCATCCCAAACGGCTTCAGTGGCGACGGCTATCTCATTTTCGTCACAGATTCGGGGAATGCAGAAAACGAAACCGACGAGACGAACAACACCTATGCCACGCCGTTTTCGGTCAGCGGCCCGGACCTCGTGCTCAGCGGCCTTAACGGTCCGGCGAACGCGGCGCTGGGCGATCAAATCAACGTATCGTACACGGTCACCAATCAGGGCTCCAAGGACTTCGCCGGTTCAGCCTACGATCAGTTTTATCTTTCCACCGACAGTGTGCTCGATGCGAACGATATTTCGATCGGCTACCTCGCCGGAGCCGGCGTCCTTGCCAGTGGCGGTAGCACACAGGTCACAGGGACGCTGACTCTGCCGAGTGGGCCGATCGGAAATGTCTATCTCATCGCGGTCGCAAACACCTTTGGCTCGCCGGAGGCGGTCACAACGAATAACACGATCGCCACGCCCATCACGTTGACCGGCGCCGATCTCACTGTATCGACGGCGAGTCTGCCAAATAACAATGTCGTCGTCGGCCAGACCGCGACGGTGAACTATACGGTGCACAATAGCGGCAATGCCTCCGCCAGTGCCGCGAATCTCACGGATGGCTTTTACCTCTCGAACGATGCAGTCTTCGACTCGAACGACGTGTATATCACCACTCAGCAGGTTGCGGACAGCACGCTGGGGCCGGGCGGCAATGTTAATCGTTCTGCGACAATCACGATTCCAAATACGAGCGTCGGCGCGAAGTATATCATTGTTCGCGCGGATGTTTACGATGGCCAGCCCGAGAGTAATAACGACAACAACTACTACGCCATCCCGATCAATGTTTCCGCTCCCGATCTCGCGGTAACCTCGATCAGCGCGCCGGCTACGGCCAAACCGGGAGACTCGATTGCTGTTTCCTGGACGATTAAAAACCAAGGCGCCGCCGATGCCCTCCTCCAGTGGTCCGATGTCGTCTACTTTTCCGGGGATGCGCTCCTGGATACGTCGTCCGATTTCTTTGCTACGAGTAACAACAATTCGGGCGGCATCCCGCTGGCTGCCGGCGCGAGTTATACTGTCACCGTCAATCTCACGGTGCCGAACTACATTCCGACGGGAAATCAATTTCTCATTGTCGAAGCGGACGGCTTCGAACAGACGACGGAGTCCAACGAGACAAACAATAGCCTGGCTCGAGGGATCCAGATCGTGGCGCCGGATCTCAAAGTCGAGAACCTGACGGCGCCCACGACTGCGAACTCCGGTCAGACTATCACCGTCAACTGGAATACGGCAAATCGTGGAACTGCGCCCACAACCGGTGATTTTACCGATCGCGTCGAATTGCGCCGGGCCGATGACGGGACGTTGCTCACGACGAATTACGTTACTTACGATGCTTCGGCTCTCGGCGCTCTCGCCTTCGGCAGTTCGGTCGCGCGATCCGCGACTATTACGATCCCGGACGGGGCGCCTGGCATCGGCAATTTAAAAGTGGTGGTTATCTCGGATTACTTTGGCAATCAAAGCGAGGGAAGCGCGGGGGAACTAAACAATTCCGCCGAGACGACTTTGACGAGCGCGGCTTCTCCGTATCCCGATCTGCAAGTGACCAACTTTACGGTTCCGACCGGGCTCCAGTCCGGCCAACAGGTGACCGTGAATTGGAACCTGCTGAACTCGGGCAATCTTGCGGTATCGGCCGCGTTTTTCGATCGCTTGATCGTAACGAATCTGTCCACGGGGTCTACGATCGCCTCCGCCACCATTGCCTACGATCCCTCCGCCCCAGGGAAGGGGTCGATCAATGCCGGCGCCTCCGTAGCGCGGTCCGCCACGGTTACGCTGCCCGTCGGCGCCGCTTCCGTCGGGGATTTGCAATTCACGCTGACGACAGACTCGACGAATCAGATCTTCGAGTACAATGCGCAGAATACTGCGGAAACGAATAACGATGCCACGGTAACCCGCGCGGCGACACTCGCTCCGTATCCTGATCTGCAGGTCACGGATCTTGCGGCCAGCGGAAATTTGGAGGCGGGAAAATCCGTTACGCTCACTTGGAAGATTCACAACAGCGGCGATGGCCCGGTGACGGTTGATTTCCAAGAAGGCGTGACGGTGACCAATACAGATACAGGCGTGGGCCTGATTGGCTTTCTTCTGCCGTACTCTCAGGCGGTCAGTGGAGTGATCGCACCCGGAGCCGATATCGTGCGGCAGGCCACGTTTACGCTGCCGGACAGCCTCGCCAGCGTTGGAAACCTGACCTTCATGGTCTCTACGGACGCCTTAAATAACGTGGCTGAATTTTCGGCCGCAGGCACGGCTGAAACCAACAATTCCTCGACAGTCGCGGGAGTGGCGACGCTGGGCGCCCATCCGGATTTGCAGGTCGCTCAAATCGCGCCTCCGACCGACGCGAAGACCGGGCAGCAATCCAGTATTAATTGGACAGTGCAGAACGCGGGGAATAAGGCGGTCAGCAGCGGCTGGACGGATCATCTCCTCATTCGGAATCTCGATACCGGTGAGACAATTGGCGAATACGACATTCCGTACGATCCCTCCTCACCAGGCAATGGCCCACTTGCGGCCGGCGGCTCCATCAACCGGCAGTTTTCCTTTACCCTGCCGGATGGCCCCCCGGGCGCCGGTGCGATCGAATACACGATCACCACGGATTCAAAGAACAACGTCGTCGAGTTGACCGGCGCGGGAAATGGCGAGTCCAATAATACCGCCACGGCCACGGCGGCGTCGACGCTCTCGCCATATCCCGATCTGACGGTCAGCAACATCAGCGGGCCGGCCACGGTGGTCTCCGGCAACCAGATCGAGGTGCGCTGGACGACGACCAATCAGGGGACGATTGCCACGGCGCGCCCCTTCACCGAACGCGTCTATCTCTCGACCGACGGCACTGCGTCGGAAGATGACCTCCTGCTCGGGCAGGTCACCTTCAACGGAAATCTTGCGGTGGGAGCGTCGATCGATCACATCCAGGATTTCACGCTGCCGCTGGAGTTCTCGGGCTCATATAACATTCTGGTCGTCACCGATTACTTCTCCCAGATCACGGAAGTCAACGGGGCCGGCGATGCCGAGATAAATAATACGGGAATCGGAGCCTCTCCGGTCACGGTCACACTTGCGCCCGCTCCAAACCTGAAAGTAAGCGCGGTACAAGCCCCGGCGACCGCTTCTTCCGGCCAGCAGGCGTTGATCTCCTGGACGGTGACGAATAGCGGTCAGACGGCCACCATCCAGCCTTACTGGCTCGACTCGGTGTTCATTTCTCTCGATCAGACATTGGATCCTGAGGACATCTTCCTTGGTTCGGTCTCCAATCAAAGTTATCTCGATGTCGGGCAGAGCTATAACAACTCGCTGAATGTCACGATTCCGAACGGCTACAATGGCCCCTTCTATATTCTCGTCGACACCGACGCGAAACCGAATTTCGGCGGACAGGGCTTCAAGGGCACCGTCACCGGCGTGGTTCGGGAAACCAGCGATGACGACAATCTCACTTCCACCGCCACGCCGACGCTCGTCACCTTGACTCCGCCGCCGGATTTGCAGGTGACCTCGATTGTCGCTCCCGCGCATGCCTTTTCTGGCAAGACGGTATCGGTCTCTTTCACCGTCACCAACAAAGGACCAGGGCCGACGCCGATCAGCTCCTGGTTGGATCGGGTCTTCCTCTCCACCGATTCGACTCTGGACGTTGGCGATCTGCAGCTCAAGGAACTGGTCCACGCGCCGACGACTGTGCAGACGACGGTCAACAGCGGCGGTAGCTCCAGCACCACCACGCAACTCGTCGGCGGCTTCCTCGCTCCTGGAGAAAGCTACACTGGGACTGCGCAGGTGACCCTGCCGGAAGGGCAAAGTGGCGATTACTATTTCCTCGTGCAGACCGATGCGACGAATCTCGTTTACGAGCAACCGCTCGAGGGCAACAATGTCGGCCTTTCGGCGATCCAGGTGGCGCTGACTCCGCCGCCTGATCTTATTGTCAGCTCTGTCGTGGCTCCGGCCAATGGCTTAGGTAGTCGGAATTTTCAGCTCAGCTACACCGTCACGAACGCCGGCGCCAGCCGCACGCCGCAGCCGAACTGGGTGGACGAGGTCTATCTCTCGAAGGACCAGGTTCTCGACGACAGCGACATCCAGGTGGTGTCGACGAGCTTGAGTACTACGTTAAACGCCGGCGATAGCTATACGAATACCGTTAATTTCACGGCGGCCGATGGGTTGGTGGGTCGCTACTTCGTGATCGTGGTCACGGATGCACGCAATGCGGTTTTCGAACTGAATAACGCAAATAACTCTGGCGTGTCGGCGATTGCGACGAACTTCAGTTCCACGCCCGCGGACTTGCTTACATCTTCCGCCACCGTGACTTCGACGGCGCAAACCGGAGGAAAGGTTCGTGTTTCCTACACGGTGGTCAATGCCGGGGTCGGCGACACCGTCGCCAACAAATGGTCGGATCAAGTCATCATCTCGAAAGACGCGGTCTATGGCAATGACGACGACCGGGTTCTGGGCTCGCTGGACCACAGTGGTCTGCTGGCGCCCGGGGGCAGTTATTTTAATAGCGCGCTGATCGATATCCCAATGGAGATCGCGACCGGCGATTACCATATCTTCGTGGTCGCCAATGGATCAAACTCGGTCTTCGAGGCGGGCGCGACGGCGAATAACGTCAGTGCGCCGCAACCGCTCACCATTACCCAGGTTTCCGCAGATCTTCAGGTCACGAGCATCACCGCGCCTTCGACGATCTCGACCCGTCAGCCTTTCACAGTGAATTGGACGGTGCAAAATACCGGCACGGCGGCGACGAACCTCGATTACGTGCTGGATGCCGTCTATCTTTCACGCACGCCGACGCTCACTTCGGATGCGATCAATATCGGTTCGCTGACGCATCTCGGGGTCGTGCCGGCAGGGGGCAGTTATACCAGTTCCGCGACCTTCACGCTGCCGGTCGATCTCAGTGGGGCCTACTACGTCATCGTTCGGACCAACGAAACGCCACGCTTTCAGTCCGCAAACTTCGAAGCTGCGCCGGGCGACGCCAACAATGTTACGGCCTCTGCCGGCCTCACCACGGTCACGCCCTCGCCGGTCGCGGATCTTGCCGTGCAATCCGTGACGGCGCCTGCCTCCATCGTCGGCGGCCAGCATTTCAATGTAAGCTTCACGGTCCGCAATCTTGGCGCTGCTACAGCCGACTCCGAGAGCTCGTGGTCGGATTTTATTTACGCATCCCGTGACGGGATATTTGATCCCGAGAACGATATCTTTCTCGGCTACCGCACGCATACCGGGGGTCTCGCGGCCAATGGTGTCTATTCCGATACGGCTTCGATCACCATGCCGGCTGGGCTATCGGGCGATTACACGATCTTTGTCGTCACGGATGCAAGCGACGACCGCGTCTATGAGCGGGGAAATGAAGCGAATAACGTACTGGGCTCGCCGACACTCACCAACGTTACCGTGCCTCCTCCGGCCGATTTGGTGGCGGGAACCATCACCATTCCGTCGAATGGGGTCGCCGGACAGTCCGCTACGATCACTTATACTGTTTCCAACAATGGATTGAACCCGGCCTTGGGGGACTGGGATGACTCGATATATCTCTCGCGGGATGGCCAGTTCGACCTCGGTGATCTGTTCTTCGGAACCGTCCATCACGAGATGGGGCTCGCCGTAGGCGGCAGTTACACCGAGACCCTGACCGCGGCGCTCCCCGGGCTTGCCCCGGGAAATTACCAGGTGCTCGTCCGCAGCGATATCCGCAATCAGGTGCCCGAGAGCAATGAAGCCAATAACTTTGAGGCTACGCTGAACAGCGTCGTGCTCACGGTCCAGGGGTTGACCTTGGGGACGGAAACCCGCGCGCGCATATCCAGCGGTGTGGCGCAATACTACCGGGTGGATGTGCCTGCCGGAGAGACGCTGCTCTTCCATTTCGATGCGGCGAATAACTCGTCGGTCAACCAGCTCTTCGTTTCCTATGGGAAGGTGCCGACGCGCAGCAATTTCGATTACCGGTCGGATGCTACGGGCGATGCCGATCAAGACCTCATCGTTCCGGCGACCCAGGCCGGCACGTATTATATCCTGGCTTATGGCGTGGCCGGCGAGAGCCTAAGTTCCAACGACTTCGGACTCACGGCCAGTCTGATTCCGTTTGGCGTGCGTTCGGTGGATCCAGGATCGGTGGGAAATGCCGGCGCTTCGACGCTCGCGCTCACCGGAGCGCGTTTCGATAGCGGCACCACTTTCCATCTCATCGCGCCCGGCGGCGCGGTGCTGCTGCCCACGCGCGTCGTTCTGGTGGACGCCAGCCACGCCTATGCGACCTTTGATTTCACTGGGAAGCCGGTGGGCGCCTACAGCGTGCAGGCCATCGCCGGCGACGGTTCCACGGCGACTCTCGCGGCGGGACTGAATGTGACGGTGGGGCTTGGCGCGAATGTCGTGGCGTCGATCCATGGTCCGCAAAACGTGCTCATCGGTCACAACGCGCCCTTCTTTATCGACTATACCAATACGGGGGATGCCGATGCTTCCGTGCCGTTTTTCATTATCCAGAATGTCCACGGCACACCGCTGGTCTTCGGCCTCGATGGACTGAATCCCGACGCGGACGACGAACCGAATAACACCTCGACGTCGTTGCAACTCCTCGCGGCGTCGAACGGGGCGCTCGGCGGAACTCTACGGCCCGGTGAACACCGCCAGATTCCGTTCTATTACTTTGTGAAGGATAGCACGCCGATCGAGTTCGATCTGCTGACGGTCACGGCTGACGACACGCGCGCGCTCGATTACGGACTCATTGAAAAGATCATTCGCGACAACGATCTTGTTCCCGACAGCGTGGCGAACAGCCCGTCTGCATTTGCGACAGTCTTTTCACAGCTGAAGACGCAGATTGGCGCGACCTTTGGAGACTATGTGAAAATGCTGGGCCGCAATGCCGATGTCCTGCCGGCCTCGCTCGGTCTCGCCCGCGATGCGCTGCCGCTCCTGGCTTTGGAAGTGCAGCGCGCTTTGGCGGCCACAGGCCCGTCGATCTCCGGTCGCCTCACATCGGCGGATACGACGGTGTCGCTGGCGGATCGGTCGATTACGGCGCGGAGTGTTGATACCGGAGATGTCTACAACACGGTATCGTTGCGGGATGGCAGCTTCATTTTCGATCGCCTGCCGGCCGGGACTTACAACCTGTTTGCCGACGGAGCATTGGTCCTCAGCGGAGGAACTGCGGTTGTCAGTGATCAACCCGTCACTGGAATCAACGTTGCGCTGGACCGCGGAGCTACGCTGAGCGGACGCGTTTCCGGTCCGGCCAGCGGGCAGGGGACGACGGTCGTGGCTGGGGCCGCGCTCACCCTGACTTCCACGGATACTGTGTCGCGTATATATTCCGTGCTGGCCGACAGTTCCGGAAATTACAGCTTTGCGGGCCTCGCGCCGGGAAGTTACCGCCTTTCCGTCACGGCGGACGGCTATACGCGGGCGAACGTCGGCAGCATCACGATCGCGACGAATCGGGATGCCGTAGCCCGCGCCGTTTCGCTTACTCCGGCGGCCAGCCTGTCCGGCTCCTTTGTCTTGCAGGCGGGCGGGCCTGCGGACGCTACGGTCGCGGTGACGGCGTTCAATACCGCGGATCCGACTCTGCCGGAAAACATTTTCACCGGCACGGTGACGGACTCCGATTTCAGCATCGGAAATCTGCCGGCAGGCAGCTACAAGTTAACTTTTGTTGCTGACGGCTACCTCCCCGTGACCATCAATGCGACGGTCACCGCGGGGCAATCGCTTGCCCTCAACAGCGTGGCGCTTTCCCTCGCCAGCACAGTTTCCGGGACGCTCACTTCGACGGATTCCAACAATACCGTCGCGGACAAACTGGTTGGCCTTTATCAAGGCGACACGTTGATCGCCTCTGGGACCACGGATTCCACGGGTGCCTATCAGATTTCGGACGTTGCGCCGGGGTCTTACACGCTGAAGCTGGTGACCGGCGTGCTGACGGGCGGCTTTGTCACGCCAAAAACGCTGACCATCGTGCAGGGTAATAACCCGACGGCGCAGAATCTCTTGATTCAACCGGGCGCGGTGCTTGCCGGAGTCGTGCATAATACGACGACCGGCGCGGTGCTTCCCGGCGTCGAAGTCTTTGCCACGAACGCGAGCGGCCAGGTGGCCTCCGCTTTCACGGATGCCAATGGGCGTTACCAGTTCCGCGGCGTGGATCTCGGCGCGTATCGCCTTGCGCTTGCCGTGGGCGCGCCCGCCAATGTTTCCGTAACCTCGCTCGATGGTCGGACTTTTTCCGCCGACCTCTCCATTGCTGCCGCCGCCACCCTTGGCGGTCGCCTGCTCGACAGCGGGGGACAGCCGGTCGACGGTATGGTGACGCTGGTCGACGCCAACGGCAATCGCGTGGCGCACTCCACGACGGATGCCAACGGCAATTTCCTCTTCCTACTGCAGAGCGCTGGTGTTTACACGCTGCTCGCCGTATCTCCAGACGGCGCATTTGCTCCGGCCACCGCGATATCCGTGGGAGCTGGGCAGAGTGTCGTTAGCAATCTTACCGCGGGTGATCGCACGCTCGCCGTCACCGTGCGAGATGCGGCGAATGCCTTTGCGCAAGGGGCCGTAGTCGCGATCGATTACTTGCTGCCCGGAGGAGCCACCGTTTCCGCCGGGTCCGGCGTCGTCGGGGCAGACGGCGCCGTGACTTTTGCTCATCTGGCTCCCGGAACCTATCTATTGACTGCGGTCGGCGGCGCCAGTGGCAATCAGGCAGCCCGTCAGCAGATCACAGTAAGCGCTTCCGGCCCGGCTACGGCTTCTGTCGCGCTGGCCGTCCAGTCGACTCTCACCGGACATGTAACGGCGGCGGGCGGGGCTGTTGGCGGCGCCGATGTGTTAGTCGTCGATCCGGCGACAGGCGCCCTTCGCGGTCAGGCGCAGACCGATGCGCAAGGGTTGTACACCATTTCCGCGGTCGCGGCGGGAACCTACGATGTCTACGTTCTGGGCGCGGGCTATCAGTTCAGTTTGCACGCCGGACTGGTTGTCCCGGCTGGCGGAGTCAACCAGACATCTGATTTTGCATTGACGGCTTCGACGACCACGATCACTGGACATGTGCAGGATGCGACAGGCTTGGCGATTGGGCTGGCCAGCGTCGCCGTCTTCGACGCTCAGGGTCACCTCATTGGCCGGGCGGTCACAGATGCCACCGGCGCCTACACGGTTTCTGGCGCGAGCGGCAGTAATCTAAGCATCTACGCTGTCGCCGAAGGTCACTCCTCCCAGGTGAAAACCGGGGTCAACGCGCCGGCGAGTGGAAATACCAATCTTGCTGCGTTCTCGCTGCCGACGGTCGCGCTGGGCGCCAATCCTACAACCCTCACGCCGCATCTCACCGCGTTTCAATCGGCGAATCAAACGGCGGCTTTGACGCCGGCGAGCGGCTCGGGTGGAAATCTCATCATTCCGCTGCTCATCAGCATCAAACGCGATCCGGACGACATCACCGCGGACATGATTCCGGAGCCCTGCCCGGAGGCGGCTAAGGATATCGATGTCATCGCGGCGAAGATCAAGCTGCTAAACTCCGTGGTGCTCGAGCACGATGCGTACGAAAATGCCCAGGCTCAGCAGAGTTTGCTTCGCTATCAGTTTCTCAACTATACAGCCGTCTTCGCCCTTTCGGCGGCCGATCTTGCAGGCCAGGTTGCAGGCGCGATCGTTGCCGTCCTTGTGCCGGCCGGTGAGTTGCTGAGCCAGGCCAGTGGAAAAGTCCGCGCGCTCCAGGGCGCGTCTGCAGAACTGACGGCCTTCAACGATGCGGAGAAATTCAGCGAAAACTTCGATCTGGCGAATGACGCGGCGGGACTCTACGCCGCCTATAAGTCCGCTTTCGAAGCCTTGAATAACGTCAAGACTGGCATCGGAGAACTGTTTGCGACCGATGATCCCAGCACGGACCTGGAAATCGCGGCGGATTTGATCGGCAAAATCAATATCTTCCTTGGCGCAGCGGGTCCGCTGGCAAATAGCGCGAAGAATTTGGCCGCCCACTATGGCTCGGAAGCATTGCAGACCGCGGCCGGCAGCGGCGCAAAGATCGGCAGCTTGCTGGGCGGCGTGGGTGCGATCATTGGCCTGGTCGCCACCTTCCAGGATGCTATCGGGAAGATCAATACGCTGCAGGACAGTTTACGTGGCGTGATCAATGCCCGGGATGCCTATCTCGGCGCCAAGCAACAGTACCAAACCATTGTCGCCAGGACGAACGTCTTGTTCAGCCAGTATCTCACGCTGTTGCGGCAGCATGATTGTAATCCGAAGGACCCGCGTCCCAGTCACAACACCAGCCACTACGGCGGACCGCGTGGAGGCGGCGGCTCCGGCTTTGGCAACGATGGTCCGGGCGGCGGAACCGGCGACGGCAACGGCACCGGAGGCGGCGGCGGTGGAGGCGGCGGCAGTGGCTCCTACTCTCCCACCCCCAGGGGGTCCCGCGATCCGAATGATCTCATCGGGCCGACAGGCGTGGGTACGGACCGCTTCGTCTCGATCTCCGATACGCTTGGCTACACCATCGAGTTTGAAAATGCCGCCGACGCCACGGCGCCCGCGCAGAAGGTCACGATCACGCAGCAGCTCGACCCGGATCTCGATTACCGTACTTTCCGGCTCGACGATTTTGGGTACGGCGATCTCCACTTCGAGTTGCCTGGGACCGACAGCTTCTATTCCGCTCAGTTCGATTACTCTGCCGACCGTGGTTATATCCTCGATGTGTTCGCGTTCATCGATGTCGAGACGGGCGTGGCGACCTGGACGCTCACCGCGCTCGATCCGAAGACCGGCCTGCAATCCAGCGATCCATCCGTCGGGTTCCTGCCGCCGGACGATGGCACCGGGGCCGGCCAGGGCTTCGTCAGTTATACCGTGCGCGCCAAGTCCGGCGACATGACGGGAACACGCATCGACGCTGTCGCCACGGTGGTTTTCGATAACAATCCGCCCATCAATACGCCGGCGACCTTCAACACGATCGATGCCAGCGCGCCGACGAGCGCCGTGAATCCGCTGCCCACTCACGTGGGCAATCCGGAATTCCTCGTCTCCTGGCAGGGAACGGATCCCTCGGGCTCGGCTCTGGCGAGCTTCGATGTCTATGTTTCGACCAATGGCGGTCCGGCCAAGCTGTTTCTCACCCAGACCAATCAACGGTCCGCGACTTTCCGTGGCGAGATCGGTGATACCTATAGCTTCTACACCGTCGCGCGCGATTTTGCGGGCAATGTCCAGCCGGTAAATACCATCGCCGCAGTCTCCACGACCGTGAGCGGCGGCGGCAATACCTTGCCAACCGTCGAAGGCGATCGCACGTTTACGATTAACGAGGATTCCGGGCTCACGCATCTGGGCATCACCGCGCCTACGGATGTCGATGGCGACACGCTCCTCATCAGTGTTACCGCCGTGCCCGATCCTTCCAAAGGAGTCTTTGCCAAGGCCGACGGCTCCCCGGTCGCTCCGGGAAATCTGCTCACGATCGCGCAACTCACCGGACTCACCTTTACGCCGTATTCGAATCTGAACGGCAGCGCCGGCGTCTTCTCCTACAACGTGAACGATGGCCACGGCAGTGCGGTCTCACAGACGATCACCGTCCAGATCAGCCCGGTGAACGACAACCCGGTCGTCCAGGCGGATAAGACAATCACCCGCGACGAGGACAGCGGTCCTGTGGATCTGGGCATCACCACTCCCACCGATGTCGACGGCGACGCCCTCGCCATCACGGTGACCGCGATTCCGGCCACCGCCAAAGGCCAGGTGCGCCGCGCCGACGGCACGGTCCTCGCCGCAGGCGCGACCCTTACTCTGGCGCAATTGACGGGCTTGCAATTCTTCCCGGCGCAAGATGCCAACGGCGCCGCCGGTGTCTTCACGTACAGTGTGGACGATGGCCATGGCGGGCTTGTGAGCCAGACCATCACGCTCACGCTCAATCCCGTGAACGATGCACCCGTCACCCAGGCGAACAAGACGGTGACTTTGCTCGAGGACGCCGCGCCGACTAGTTTGGGGATCACCACACCGACCGATGTCGATGGCGACGCCTTGACTTTCACTGTCACGACTCTGCCCACGGCGGCGAAAGGCCAGCTCCGTCTGGCCAGCGGCACAGCGGTCACGCTCAATTCGACGCTCAGCGTTAGTGAACTCGCCGGTCTCGTGTTCGTTCCGGCGCTCAATGCCAATGGGGCCGCAGGAAACTTCACGTACACGGTGAGCGACGGTCACGGCGGCACGGCGACCCAGACCGTGACTCTGCAAATTACACCGGTCAACGATGTCCCGGTGGTCGATGGCAACAAGACGATCACGCTGCTGGAAGACGCCGCGGCCACCTCTCTGGCCATTGGTGCGCCGACGGATGTGGATGGAGATACACTCACCGTCACCGTCACCGGCCTGCCCACAGCCGCGAAGGGCGTGGTGCAGTTGGCCACTGGCACTCCGGTGGCGAATGGCGCGACGCTCACCGCCGCCCAACTCGCGGGGTTGGTCTTTGTCCCCAGCCTGAATGCGAACGGCGCGGCTGGAAGCTTCTCGTATTCCGTCGATGACGGCAACGGCGGGATCGTTTCCCAGACAGTGACGCTGAGTATTACGCCCGTGAATGATCTGCCCGTCCTCCAGGGTAACAAGACGGTCACCGTCCTCGAAGATGCGGCCGCGACCGCCCTGGCGATTACGGCTCCGACCGATGTGGACGGCGATACGCTGACCATTACCGTCACCTCCGTGCCCACCGCCGCAAAGGGCGTGGTGCAACTGGCCAACGGCACTCCAGTCGCCAACGGCGCCAGCCTTACTCTCGCGCAATTGACCGGGCTCGTATTTATACCCGCGCCCGATGCCAATGGCGCGGCGGGCGCCTTTGTCTATAGCGTGAATGATGGCAATGGAGGTCTGGTCAGCCAGACCGTAACCCTGGCCATCACCCCGGTGAACGATAATCCGGTCGTCCAGGGGAATAAGACCATCACCTTGTTGGAAGATGCAGCCCCGACGTCGTTGGCCATTGCGGCCCCGACCGATGTGGATGGCGATCAGTTAACAATTACTGTTACCTCCGTGCCCACGGCCGCGAAGGGGCAGATCCGATTGAGCGATAACACGGTGGTGGCCAATGGAGCCGTCCTGACGCTCGCGCAACTCTCCGGCCTGGTCTTCGTGCCCTCGCCCAATGCCAACGGCGCCGCCGGCGCCTTCAGCTACAGCGTGAACGATGGCAATGGCGGCGTCGTGAGTCAGTCGGTCACACTCAATATCACGCCGGTTAACGACGCGCCCACCGTCCCGGCAAACCGCACGCTCACCGTGCTTGAGGATAGCGGACTTACGGCCCTCGCAAATGTGGCGCCCACCGATGTCGATGGCGACGCGCTGACTATCACCGTCACAGCTGTGCCGGACGCGGCGCTGGGCGCGGTTCGCAGGTCGAGCGGCACGGTGGTTCAGCTCGGCGACGTGCTGACGATTGCCGAACTCACGAGCCTGAACTTCCAGACAGTGGCCAACGCCAATGGCTCCGGCTCCTTTGCCTATGCAGTGACCGATGGCAACGGCGGCGCCGGCGCGCACACGCTGACCATCCAGGTGACGCCGGTAAACGATGCTCCGGTCACCGCGCCGGATAAGATGCTCGCCCTCGACGAAGATTCGGGCTCCATCAGTTTGGGGCTCACTGCGCCTACGGACGTGGAGAATGACCCGCTGACGATCACCGTCACCGCCATTCCCGGCGCGCGGGGCGAAGTCCGGCTCAGCACCGGCGCTGTGCTGTCCGTCGGCAGCCGAGTCACCGTGGATCAGTTGGCCGGCCTCGTCTTTGTTCCCACGCTCAATGCCAACGGCACGGCAACCTTCGCCTATAGCGTCTCCGACGGCCAGGGCGGCAGCGCGAGCCAGACTGTGACCCTCGCCATTACTCCGGTTAACGACGCGCCCGTGGTCCCCGCGAATGGCGTCCTGAATGTGCTCGAAGACAGCGGCGCCACAGACTTGGGGATCGCCCCGCCGACGGATGTCGACAACGACTCGCTCACGATCACCGTGACAAGCATTCCCGATGCGGCGCTTGGTTCGATTCGCCTCGGTTCCGGCGGCAGCGCCGTTTCCATCGGGCAAATCCTCCTCTCTGCGCAACTCACCGGCCTCGTCTTTATCCCGGCGTCCAATGCCAATGGCGCTGCCGGAGCCTTTGCCTACAGCGTTACCGATGGCCATGGCGGCTCCGCTGCGCAGAGCCTTACGCTCGGCATCACGCCAGTGAATGACGCGCCGGTGGTGGACGCGGACAAGACGGTCAATGTGACCCTGAGCCAGACCTCCGCGACGCTGGATATCTCCGCGCCGACCGATGTGGACAGCGATCCGCTTACGATCACGGTCACGGAATTGCCCACCTTCGGCTCAATTCAAAGGGCGGACCATACGCCGATTACACTCGGCGCGACGCTGACCGCCGCGGAATTGAGCGGCCTCAGCTTTGTCCCCGGCGCCTCCACATCCGCCAGCGCCGGCGCCTTCCGCTACAGTGTCTCCGATGGCACGGACACCGTCTCACAGAGCATCTCGCTGACAGTGCAGGTCCGCCAGGAAATCGCGATCGGCAAGAAGCTTACCCTCGTGGACTCGAGCGGCGATCATGTGACGCTCAAGCTTTCCGGCCCGGGCACGCTCAGCGCGACACTCGTCAACGGCGAAGCGAATAACAGCGATCTCTATTCACTGCATTTGACCGGCGCCACCGCAAAAACGAGCGTCACCGTCACCACCCAGCATGGCGGCTCCACCAACGTGGGCTCCTTCATCTCTGATAGCTCCATCAAGGGGCTCACCTTTGGTCCGGGTGTTTCGGTGGGCGCGGGGGGGAATGGCGAAGTAACGATCGCGGGCAACCTTGGCGCCCTCAAGATCGGTGGCGCCCTCAGCGCTGAGGTCACTGCGGCCGTCGTTGGCAGTCTTAGCGCCGCCAGTGTCGACGAATCGCATGTGGAGATCGGCGGCGTCGGCAAGGTCACCATCGCCGGAGCCTTCACGGATTCCCACCTCTCGGCCGTTGGCAATCTTGGCAAGGTGGCGATCAAGGGCAGCGTAACCCATTCTGACATCGATGGCGCATCCCTGAGCAGCCTGAGCGCCGGCAGCCTGGAACAAACCTCGATCGATATCGGCGGACGGATCGGTTCGATCACGGTGAGCGCGCATGGCAGCAGCACCGGAGTGGTCGGCAGCACCGTGCTGGCCGGCCAAAGTGTCGTCCCGGCAAGTGTGAGCGGCCTAAACGCCGCAGGCATCGGCAAACTGACCATCGCCGGCGCCCTCACCGATTCGCAAATCGCCGCCGTGGGCAATATCGGCGCCGTCTCGATCAAAGGCAGCTCCACGCTCTCACTCATCGCCGCCGGTGGAAATGCCGGCGCCGACGGCCTGCTCGGCACCGGTGACGAACACTGGAATGCCGCCGCGAAGATCTCCAGTGTTGCGGTTACGGGAGCCTTCACGCAGACGAGTCTCGTGGCCGGGATCGATCCCGGAGCGGACTTTGTCTGGGGCGATCACGATGATGTGGTCGGCGCGACCCTGGCCGGCGTGACGCAGGGCAGCTCCATCGGACCGATAAAACTCGGGGCGGCCTCCGCGATAGGAAATCCGGTCTTCCAGACCGCCAGCGCCGAGCACACCGCGGCGATTATCTCCCTGCTTCTGAAGACGATATCGGTCGGCAAAACGAAGGCTCCAGCTGGCGTTCCCAGCTATATCGATGCCAATGGCGACGGCGCCGAATCCGGCGGCGAAGTGATCATCAAGACTATCGTCTGAGGCATACTCCGAGGAGCAGACCTGGCCGTGGAGCCAGTGGCCTTAGCAGTCGAAAAGAATGGCCTTCGCCTCCCTGGAGAGGCGAAGGTTTGTCATGAGATTGTAACAGTTTGGGTGGAGAAAGGCTTGCCCTAACTTTCCAAAGTCACTAACGAACGATTGTTCGGTGTCGTAAGTGATCGGCGGCATGCCCCCAAAAAAGTCCACCCATGAGTTAGCAGGGCTCGATGCTCGAGCGCGCGGCCATTCGGCCCTCGCGATCGGGCTGCGAAGAAAGGCTCGATCGTTCGATCCAGCCGGAAATGGATGGCGCGGGATCTCCGATTCGCGATCGCCGAGAAACTAAAATACCACATATCCATGGCTCCACGCGCCAATCGTAAAAATCGCAGCGCCCAAGCTGATGCTCCATCTGCTGATCACGATCAGCCTGTCAATACGTCGGGACCGCAATTCGCCGAACCGGCGCCAACTCCTGACCCGACGAAATTTATCGTGAAGCACGGCTCCGACGAGGCGGCCTACACGATCCTCGACAGTATGAAAGGGCGCATTCCGCCCAAGGAGTTCCGGGTCTCTCCCGAGGCTGAACCTCGAATGACGCTGGCCGATGCGATCGGGAAGAAAGGGCCGGAGGTGGTGGAAAAGATCCTCGCGGCGAGGCAGATCGTTTTTCACGCGCTGGGTGATACGGGGAACACCCGGAGCGCCAAGGACGAGAATCTTGTTACGGATAAGCTGGTCAGTGACTTCGATGCTGAGCGGAGCTACGAAGTCCCGGCTTTTTGCTACAACCTCGGGGACGTTGTCTATAGTTTCGGCGAGGCGGAGTATTATTACGACCAGTTTTATGATCCTTACCGGGACTATCCGGCGCCGATCTTTGCCATCGCTGGAAATCATGACGGGATGGTGGCCCCGAATTCGAATACCCCGACGCTGAAAGCTTTTCTCGAGAACTTCTGCGCCTTCGACAAAGCGTTTCATCGTACGGAGCAGGCGGGCGGGCTTGCGCGGACCGCTGGCCGCCAACCGGGCGTCTACTTTACGCTGGAGGCGCCGTTTGTGCGGATTCTCGGCCTCTACAGCAATTGCCTCGAAGATCCGGGAATCATCTCCTCCGAGGGCGGAAAGTATGCGTTGCCGGATGTGCAACTCGAATTCCTGGCAGCGGCTTTGAAGCGCGCGAAGACGGATAAATTTGACGGCGCGGTGGTGATTGCGGTCCATCATCCCCCGTATGTCGCGGTGACGAAATCGGTGGAGTTTCCGAAGAAGACCAAGACTGCCGGTAAACATATCGGGAGCCCAAACATGCTGGCGGAGATCGATGCCATCTGTGCAAAGGTCGGTTTCTGGCCGCACGCCGTGCTTTCGGGACACGCGCACAACTACCAGCGGTTTACGCGGTACGAGGCTTCCAGGGAAACGCCATTCCTCGTCTGCGGAAACGGCGGGCACGCTCACAATCTCTTGACGAAAAAAGGCACGCCGACGGTGCGAACGCCCGTCGACCAAAAGGAACTCTCCAATGGCAACGACGAGGTGGTCTTCGAACGGTACGACGATCAGGACTTTGGCTATCTTCGGGTCACGGTCGATGCCAAACACCTGCATATCGAATATCACCCGGCTTCGGACGGTCCTGATTCGAAGACGGCGGACGACTCGGTGACGGTCGATTTAGCCACGCGCAAGCTGGTGCATTACAAGCCGCGCAAGTAGCTTGGCGAGTGAATTGGCGCGCTTTGGAAATCGATTTCCAAGGCGCGCCGTTTATTTCACGGCGCGAGATTGACGTTTTCTTTTTGCAGAAACGGAGACGCGCAGTGGTCCTCTAGTCGCGGTTTTTGCGGCGAATCGGGCAGGGGGAAGGGGCGCTGATGGGCGGAATTGACGATTGTTCGCATACTTGCTGGTACGGAAAATGTTCTTATCATTGGTGAAAGCCAGCCACCCCACCCCAAGACATGTCTAAACCGCTACTCGACGCTATGATTACCACGCTTCTGCGGAGCGCAGAAGGCGTGTCGGATTTGCTTTTCGTAGTGGGGCGCGCGCCCCAGATCGAGGTCTACGGGAAATTGCGGCCAGTCGAGATGGACGCGACCAATCCGCAGCTCACGCCTGAGCAGACGGAGCAGATCGCGGTCACGCTTATCGGGGGCAATGAACGGCTTTACCACGATTTCATGACCGCCGGTTCGTGCGACACGAGCTACGCCGTCGGCGGGCAGCGGTTTCGTGTGAATATTTTCCGGCAAAACGGGAACCACGCGGTGGTCATGCGCAAGCTGAACACCCAGATTCCCTCGATCGAGGCCTTGAAGCTGCCGAATGTGCTCAAGCAGGTCATCAAGGAGAAAAACGGTTTGGTCTTCGTGACCGGAGCGACCGGCAACGGCAAGACGACGACGCTGGCGGCCATGCTGAACGAGCTGAACAAGACGGAGGACGTGCACGTCGTGACGCTGGAGGATCCCATCGAGTACCTGCACCAGCACGTGCGCTCGACCTTCAGCCAGCGCGAACTCGGGAAAGATTTTTCGGACTTTGCCACCGGGCTGCGCGCGGCGCTGCGCCAAGCCCCCAAGGTCATTCTCGTCGGCGAGGTGCGCGACCGGGAGACGATGGAAATCGCTCTCACCGCCTCGGAAACCGGCCACCTGGTGCTCGCGACCCTGCACACGATCAGCTCGGCAGCTTCGATCAAGCGCATCCTGGGCTTCTTCACCCAGGAGGAAGAGGAGCAAATCCGGCAGCGTCTGGCGGAAACGATCCGCTACATCATCTCGCAGCGTCTCATTCCCAAGCGCGGCGGCGGCCGGTACCTCGTCTCGGAAATCATGGGGAGCAATCTGCGCACTCGCGAAGCCATCATGCTTGGCGAGAGTGACGTGCGCGACTTTCACGACATCATCACCGCGGCGCAGCCCATGGGCTGGCACACCTTTGAGCATTCGCTGCTCACAGCCTTTCGCGAGGAGAAGATCTCGGAAGACATTGCGCTCGTCTACTCGGTCAACAAAAGCCAGATGCGCCAGGACATCGATGTCGCGAAGAAGGAAATGTATCCGCAGAACGACGAGCCCAGCGGCCTCAAGCTCAATTTGGACGACCTGCACGTGGATCCGCGGTCGACTTTCCGCCCGCTGGTTTAGGTCGTGTAAAATTGCGGGTGCCGTTCCAGCGCGGCGAGATCTGCTTCCGAAATCGGGCCGCCCTCGGGACTCTCGTCGCGGGGTGGCGCGGAACGGGTCGAGCGCCGGGCGCGGTTTAGCCAATCCGGCGTTAGCGGATTTTCTAGCAGCGCGAGATCGTTTGAGGCAGCGGTCGTCTGGTCTTTTTCAGCGATCGAAGCGCCGAGCCCGACGAAAAATCCCGCCAGGAGCAGTGCGGCGCGCACGGCCGTGGAGCGCGTGTAGTTCGTGAGCAAACAGGGGCGCTCCGGCGAGAGGCGGGCGTGCAATTCGGCAAAAGCCTCCAGCGACCACATCTCGGGGTTCGCGTAAGGCGAATAGGGATCGTAGAGCACGGCATGCGGCGTCGAGGCCGCCGACGGCGGCAACTCGCGGAAGTCGCCTTGGTGCAGGACCCAGCGGACACTTCCGACGCGGGTTTCGCCGGAATCGAGGAGTTCGAGCGCCGCCCCGGCACGGGCGTGCAGGTAGGGCAACTCGGCCGCGGCGGCGAGCGCGAAATGCAGCGCGCCCAAGTCCCGCTCGAAGCTGTGGATCTCCACCTTGCTCGGGCTCGCATGCAGCGCTTCGAGAGAAGCGATGGCATTGGCTGCAGCTCCGAGGCCCACGTCCCAGACGATGAATTCGGGCAGCGCAGCGGCCCGCTGGGCCAGACGCTGCTGGTTTACGTGCAGCGCGTGCGCCTCCTCTTCCGGGCCGATCACCGGGTGAAAGACCTCCCCGCAGACGCGCGAGCGAAGGCTGCGCGCGCCAAAGCGCACGGTGACGAGTTCAAATTCAGAGGGTGGGGTGGCGATGGGCATGCGGGCGAAAAGGGTCCCATGGGTTGCGCGATTCGGCAACGATTGTGCTAAATTGGGGCCAGTGAAATGAAGAGCATTGGCCAAACGAGCCCGCCCCTTCCCGAGGAGTCGCCGGTGATGGCGCTGCCCGGCGCGGTGCTTTTCCCGCACGCCTTGATGCCGCTTTTCATCTTCGAGCCGCGCTACCGCGCCATGCTGGCCCACGCCCTACAGGGCGACCGCATGTTCTGCGTCGCGCTCATGAAGCCCGGTGTCGAGGAGGCGATTTCACCGCGCGATTTTCACGAGACCGCGGGCGTGGGGTTGGTCCGCGCCTGCGTCGGGCACGATGATGGGACTTCGCACCTCGTTCTCCAGGGGTTGGCGCGCGTGCGGCTGGAGAGTTTCGTGCAGGAGCAACCCTTTCGCATCGCCCGGCTCGGACTTGCACCGGAGACCAATCGCGCCGCGCCGGAAATCGGCGAACGGCAGCGCGAATTGCTTGAGCTTTGCGCCCGGCTGCCGCTGCCGGATCCGGAAGCCCGGGCGAAACTGGGCATTCAACTGGCCCAGATCGGCGACCCGGTCATGCTCAGCGACATCATCGCCCACACCTTTCTGCGGCGGCCCGAGCATCAACAGGAGGTCCTGGCCCAGGCTGATGTGGTGGAGCGCTTGCAGATATTGGCGGTCCATTTGAAAGCGGAGTGGAAGAATAAAGCGTGACGATGTAAGTGCCACGGCGGTTGTTGCTTGTGTGTAGTTTTCGAGGTCGAAACGAGCGCGGTGGGAAAAATCTTCCAAAGCAATCGGCGAAGAAAAGGGTGACCTGGTATGCCCCGGGTCGTGTTTGGCTTGGTTCCTGCCTTGTTCTAACCGATAGTGCGGCTATACTTCCCCGAGATTTTTGTCGTATGAACACGCTCGCTTTTGTCAATAACCTGCTCTCCACAGACGGCCTCGTCATCATTTTGATCGTGACGGTCTTCTTCGGAGCGAAGCGCCTTCCGGAATTGGCCAAAGGAATGGGCTCGGCCATCCGGGAATTTTCCAAGGCCAAAAACGGGGAAGGGGAAGAAAACCGCATCGAGGGGCATCACGAGCCGTAAGGCCTTCAATTGATGGCCTTTGCGCGAAAGTCTTCCTCGGAGATTATCGTCTTGCCTATGGATGCTCTCGCCCTCGTCAGTAATTTTTCCGACGCTGGCTCGCTGATTGTCTTCACTGTGCTTTGGGTGGTGCTTCGTCTCCAGCTCAAAGGAATGGGTTTTTCCAAGGACGATTTGGCCAAAATCAAGGACTGGATTTTTTCCCTCAACGGACTGATTGCACTCATGATTCTCCTGAATTTGGCGGTTCTATGCTTCATTGCCGGAATCAAGCCGTAACGCCGCCGTAAATCCTTTTTGCCAAGAGCGCTTGCCCTAAACCCTTTCAGCAGCGATTATTTCCTGAACCAATTTGCTTATGAACTCCCTCGCACTCGTCGGTAATCTTTTCGGTGCAGACACGCTGGTCATTTTCATGATCCTGCTGCTGCTCTTCGGGGCCAAGCGTTTGCCGGAACTGGCCAAAGGCTTGGGCTCCGCCGTACGGGAGTTTTCCAAGGCCAAGGATGAAATCGAACACGAGATCACCCGGCCGGCCAGCGTGCAGCCTACGCCCCGCATCGAGCCGGCCCGGCAGTCCGAGCCGCAGGTGGCCTCGGTGACTGCGCCGTCGGCGGTGACGCATGAAGAGCCGCAGAGCGCTCCGGCGCCAGCTCCTACGCACGTCGGGTAAACTTTGACGTCAGACCGGCGCAGCAGTTCGATGGCTGCGCCGATGGGAGAAGTGTTTTTTAGGGCTCGCCTAGCGGCGAGCCCTTTTTGCCGCATAGGCTGCGGCAATCATCAAGGTTGAGGGGTGGCGCGGTTGTATTCGGAGTCGAAGAAGCGTTCCAGGACCCAAGTGGATAAGCGGCCCCAGCCCGGCTGGCTCCGCCGTCATCGTCCTGGGAGGCACGCGAGCCGACACGATTCCTGCGGGGCTGCTCGGCAGCGATGTCAGGATCACCGGGGACCCCGTCACTGCCACGGGCAGCCCTTGCCTTTAGGTCCCGTCGTTCCATGCCATCGAGATCGAGCCGGCATCGCTTGCCCGGCGTGTTCACCTGCCGCGCTTCGCGAGAATGTCGAGGTGGCGTACGCCGCAGAAACCTCAACCTGGCCGTCCGCGGCGGTCACGTGGGCGCTCTCTGGCCTTGGCTTCTTTCCAAAACGCCAGACCGCGGAATATTCGCGGGAGGCGTTCTGGATTCAGACTCGTGGAATGGAAATGCCAGCGCCTGGCGACAGGCGTGGAACGCGTGGGCAGCACGGAGATGGTGGATAAAGCGATTACATAGTAAATGCCGTATATCGAAAGACGGGCGAGCGCCGGAATATCTCGCCGCATCCGATCGGTAAGTGCTTTCGTATTCGATCGGGATCGGAGGCGTTCTCATGCATTCGGGGGAGGCGAGGCGGGCAATCTGGGATTTGCGCACCCCTTTGCTCGGGTTGATGCCTTGATTCACGTGTTGCGGGAGCGACTTGAGCCCATGGCTAGCGAGGCCGAGATTGGGTTGTGGACTACTTGCTAGCCAAGGAGCTCTATGGCGCGGTCAGCGGCGCCGTCGTCATCTATACAGATCACGGCTCGATCTAGGCAGCGGTCCATAAGTTCCCAAACCCCTCTACCAGGGACATCGCCTACAACTGGAAGGAGAACCGCTGAAATGCATAGGGTCGGGAGGGTGGACGGCGCGGAGAATTTCGCGCGGGGTCGTAGACGTGCAGCTGGGGGATATTGTCGCAGATGTATAGCGCTTTCTTTCCCTAGTCATCGAGGCTGGTGGTTTGCCGGCGGCGACAGCGAAGCGCGCTGTCTAAGAACGGCTCGGATGCGCCCTTCGCCGCAGAGCAAGAAGCGTCCCCGCGCCGCCGGGGGAATATTTTCAGAAAAAGTTATGTTGAATGCTTGACTGCCTGCGCGCTTGCTGAAAGAACGTTTTCGCCCGGGAGCGAGATCCACGAAGAAGCTAGCCCCTCCCAGAAGCTGGCCCCTCCCAGATGAACGAAGAAGATATTTAAATTCCCGCCGAGGGTCTGCTCCCTCTGCTCTTCCCCTAGAGTCAAGTCAAGCCATGCAACATGCGCGCCACAAAGGCGCGCGCGCACGCCCGGATTTTACCCATATAGCTAACCCTGCCTCCATCCGCATCATGAACACCAGCCCTTCCGCTGCGCCTCGCAGCCCGGACACCGCTCCCTTGTCCTCCTGCGCTGCCCGTCATCATCGCATCCTGCGCCAGCTCGCCACTCCGGCGGCGCTTGCGCTCCTCGTCCTGGCGCCCGCTGCGGCGCAGGCGGTGACACTTGTCGTCACCGCCACCGGATTCACGCATCCCGCCAATCCCGTGCCCTACGATCCCAGCGGGGCAATCGTGGAAGCCGACTATACGGTGACTGGCGGCGGGAATGTTTTCACGTACAACGAAACCGTTCCTGATTTCGCATTGCGCTCGCCGATTTACTTCCAGGCTTACAGCAATTCCGGAACCATCGTCTACACGCCCTTCGTCAACCTGAACGGCGCGGCCACGTACTCCCTCACGCCTTCCGCCTTTACGCTTTCCGCGCCGCCGGTGGCAGGTCCCGCCCAGGTGAATGCCATCAATAACAACGTCGCCATCGGCGGCAATCTCGACGTCTACGGGAATCTCATCAACTTCGGGTCTCTCTTCAATGCCGGCGCGGGTCTCCCTGCCGTCTCCATCACCGAAACCGACACCGGCTTCATACCGCAAACCGGGATGCCCGTGGGCGCGCCTTATAACTACAATACGTACGGCGGTTTGTTCTACTACGATCCCCTGTCGTGGGCATTCTGGATGTCGGTGCTGAACGACCCCAGCAAGCAGCGTATCTATCTTCAGCCAGCCAGCCCAGACGGCGCATCCTGGTATTTCAAAGGCAATCGTCTCACGCTGTTTACTGACGCCGGATCTTACGTCGCCATCGACGCGGCCAGTGGCGCGGTCTCGGTGAATGGCACGCAGCTCGTCCGGAGCGACTACAGCGGAACTCTCAACGTCTCGGGCACCGCCTCGCCGTTCACCGTCGGGTACTACGGCAACGCCTCCGGAGACTCCTCCTTTGCAGATGGCGGCGGCCATGCCACAGGCTACTGGTCCACCTCGCTCGGAGGCGGCTATGCCAACGGAATGAACTCTCTCGCGCTCGGCTATGACTACAACGGCGATGGCAACCCGTCCTTCTGGGTCGACGCTCCGGACATTGCGGACGGCAACGTCTCCGTGGCGCTGAACGGCTCCCACGCAGTCGGCGACTATTCGGATGCCTTCGGTCTCCTCTCGACGTCCAATGGAGTTTCCTCCATCGCGCTCTCAGGGGGAACCTCCAATGGCCAATACTCATTTGCCCTGGGCTCCAGCACCTCCCAAAGCTATCTGTCCGCCACGCTCGGCCGGTTCAACGAGATCCAAGGGACGGGAAACGAGGCGGTCTGGGATCCCGCCGACGACCTTTTTATCATTGGCAATGGCGCCGATGCGGACCACCCCTCGAATGCCCTGGCTGTGCGTAAGGACGGACAGTTGCGCATCGGCCAGAACTTCAACACCGCGACGGACACGGACGGGACCGACCACAAGCAAGGTGTTTTCGTAATTGGCGCTGGGACCAGTACTGACGGTCAAAACGCGCTCCGTGCACTGGTGGATGGGTCGATCCTCGTCCTCCCCAAAGGGGACGTCCAGATGGGCATCTTCACTGGAGGGCCCCGGCCCTAGAGGAAGCGCCGCTTTCCCGTACGGCGCGCGGCATCCGCCGCGGCGCCATACGGGCACAGCGGCCGCAAGTCCAGGAGGGCCGCTGCTAGACCCAGCCAGTCCTTGCTTAGTTCGGCTGTCTCGCCCGCCCCGGGGGCAGCCGACTCTGAAGCAGGGAGGGCGCGTCCTGCGTCCGTCTCTCTACGACCCTTTACTCCTGCTAATACCATATGTGTGAAAGCCTAACTTTCCTTCCGTTAGCATCCGGGACTATTTCCGGCGAATGCCGCCGCGTATCCGGAGTCTTGGGCGCTCTCCGCTCACTCGTCCTTGCCATCGCGCTCGCTCCCCTCCTTCTGGCTCTGCCGGCGGTGGCTGGACCGCTCACACCACCCTTCACCCAGGCGCCGCCGGTAGGCGCCGACACGAGCGCCGAAATCCTGCTGAACTTCGACGGCGCCTCCGTCCACGCCCTGTTCGATCCCTCCCAGGGGCCATATGACGGAGACGACGATACGCTCTATGGAGTGCAAAACTCCTCCACAGCCTCCGTACTCTATTCCATCACCCTCTACGCCTACAGTATCGATTCCTCCGGCAACCGTTTCGCTCGCCCCTTATTTGACTTTGACGGCGACGGTCAGGCGACGTACACAGGCCATTACTATGGACCTACCGGCTACGAAGGCCCGAAGACTAGCTTCGTCGTCCAGACTCCCTATGTCGGCACGATCGTCTTCCAGAACGGGATCCCGCCCGGCGGCAGCGCCTGGTTCTCGCTGGAGGTGGCGCTCCCCCAGAATGCCGTTATTGGCGCGGTTTTTAATCAGGGTCCCTTAGTGGTGCCTCCCGGCAAAGCGCCTGGCTACCCAGCATGGTGGTACCAGTGGGGAGTCATCGATCCCAACGCTTCCCCGGTCGACTTCTCTCTCTTCAATCAGGGCCAGCTCAAAACCTTTGCCACGGCAGCTTACGACGAATTCCAGAACCTTCCAGGGGGCCCAGGAGCAGCCGTCACCGCGTTGGTGAAGGCCTGGTTCCAATTGGATGGCCAAGGAAACTTTCTTTACGACTTCAGCGGGAATCGCGTTCCCAAAGTAACCGCGCAGACCGCCGACTTCGAGCCCGTCGCTCTCGGCCAGCTAAAGACCGTTGCTTCCGTCCTCTACGACCGCCTCATCGCGACCGGCCACGCCCAGCAATACCCCTGGACGGGGCAGGCGCGCGATTTCGAAGTCACCAATGTAGGCCAGGCCAAACAGGTCTTCGCCTTCACCATCGTTCCTGAACTTCTCGCTCCCGTCATCACCCCCAATGGCGGGACCGTCTCCGATACGGACCCCATCACCCTTTCCGGGGTTCCGCCAGATGCAGATATCTACTACACGACGAACGGCGCCGTTCCGGACCTCTCCAGCCCGCGCTACACTGGTCCGTTCACGCTCAGCGAGACCTGCACCTTGCAGGCCCGCGCCTTGGGTCAAGGCTACACCCCCAGCGCCGTCTCCAGTGCGGTCTTCCTAGTCATGCGTCATCTCGCTGCGCCGCAATTCTCGCCCAACGGCGGCTCGTTCTGGCCCACCGTCTCCGTCACCATTTCGGACACGGATTCCGGCGAAATCCGGTACACGCTCGACGGCTCGGATCCAACCGCGAACAGTCCGCTTTACACTGGGCCGTTCCCCCTCTCCTCCACTACGACGGTCACCGCCCGCTGCTTCGATCCGGATGGAGTAAACCTCACCAGCAATCCAACCTCGGCCACTTTTACGGCGCAGCTCACCGCCCCCTCCATCAGCCCCGGAAGCGGCGCCTACCAGAGTCCCCTTCAGATCACGCTTTCCAGTCCGGACCCTGGCGTAAACATTCGCTACACAACTGATGGCGCGGATCCGTCCTCAACGTCGGGCGTAGTCTACACGGGACCCTTCATTGTTTCCGGTCCGTCGGTGACCGTGAAAGCAGCCGCCAATACTGGTTCCACGGTCAGTCCCGTCGCCACGGCCACCTACACTCTCTCGTCGGTTTCCGCGACGGTAACCAGCGCAATCACCGGGGTCAATCTGACCAGCACGGAGATCTCCTCCGCCTCCGACTGGGTCCATTGGGGCGATACGAGCGCTACCAGTATCGTGCGCCGCGCCGGGGGCTCGGGAATCAGCAACTACATCCTAGTGGGCACGGGCATCGCCAACGCGTACACAGGCGACCTCCGGCTCATGAGCTGGAGTGACGGGACTCCGACGACCAGCAGCACGTCAAATTCGAAGGGCGTTCAGGTCGCCGGCAGCGTCGGAAACGGCTTCACATTCCTCGTGCCAGCTGGACTCTCCGCCCGCACGGTGCTCGTCTACGTAGGCGGGCAGAGATCCGGCGGCACGCTCAAGGCGCAGCTCACCGGGAGCAGCACTCCGGACTACGTGGATGTCGAGACGACGGTGAACAACGCTTCCTACGGCCGCACTTACTCGATAACCTACACTGCCAATACAGCGGGCCAGTCACTCCGGATTACCTGGACGATGTCCTCGATCCAAGCCGGACAGAGCGGCTCCGTGCGGATCCAAGGGGCGGCGCTGCCTTAGTGTCCTGAGAAATGTTAATATCGGCCGGGCGGCGCCTAGAGCGCCGTCTGGCATTTCTTTTGACCCTGCGAGCGGATGACTGCGGCAATGCGGCCTTATACCCCCTGGAGAAAAATCGTAAACTCCGACCCCTCTCCGAGCACCGACTTCAGCCGCAGGCCCGCCTTTGCCTCTTTGAGCAGGCGCTTCACGATGGACAGCCCCAATCCTGTTCCCCGATCCGGAGCTTTAGTGGTGAATGTTTCCTCAAACATCCGCCGGAAATTTTGCGGGGCGATGCCGGGACCGGTGTCGCTTACCGTGATGGCCACGAGCGGGGGCTGGTTGCGGAAACTCTGGAGGTTGATAAACCGTTCGTTGAGCGATTCCGGCGGCGCGTCGAAGGGCTGGTCGAGCACGCTGGCCCTTACGTCGACACAGTGCGGTTTGTCGGTTGCCTGGAGCGCATTGAGCGTGAGATTGAGCAGGATTTGCAACAGGTCCGTGCCGTTGATCTCGGCGGCGATGTCGGGCTCCAGATCATGCACGATCAATTGATTGCCCTGCGCGCAGGGATGCCGGATGAGCAGGTCGCGGAGATCGGCCAGGGTCTGCTTCACGCCAGTGTGACCGGGGTCGACATCCTTTTTCGTTTTGAGGAAGGAGAGATAACGCCGGGAGATCTGGAAGCAGCGATCCACCTGGCCGGTGAGATGGCGCAGGTCGCCGCGGAGGTTTTCCAGTTGTTCGCCCTCCACGCGTCCCGTGCTGTGCATCGAGCGATTGATGAGCTCGATGAAGCCGGAGATGACGGTGAGCGGGCTGTTGAGATCGTGCAGTACGCTGGCGTAGATTTCGCCCTTCGTGCGGGCCAGTTCTTCTCCCGCGCGCTGTTTGTCGATTTCCCGCTGGAGAAGCTGCAGTTGCTCGTCGCTTCGCTGGAAAACGGCCGAGGCGAGATGTTTCTGCGCCGCCCGGGACACTGCCGCCCGCATGGTGGGAATGTCGAAGGGCTTGTTGAGATAGTCGCTGGCGCCGTGCCGCAGAGCCTGGCGCGCCGTCTCGAGCGTTTCGTAGGCCGTGAGCATCACGACCTCGATCATGGGATTCAATTCCTTCAGTTCCCGGAGCAATTCCACCCCCGACATGCCCTGCATCAGGATATCCACCACCGCGATGTGGATTTGGTTGTCGATGGCCAGCGTGAGCGCGTCATGGCCGCTGCTGGCCACGAGCACGTTGTAGTCGTTCTTGAAGACGATACGCAGGGATTGCCTCGGCCCTTCTTCATCATCGACGATGAGGAGGGTGAGCTTATCAGGCACGGGCGCCTGACCGAGGGTGCTAGAAGGTATATCCAATGGAAAAGGTGAGAGCATTACTTTTGAACGTGTACTGGCCGTCCGCCACCGTTCCCTGACTAATCACCCGCGTAGGACCATAAGCAAACTGGTAGGCCAGATCCCACTTCCAATGTTCGAGTTTCCGGCCCACGCCGACGCCGAAGACATGGCGGTCCGAGTCGGGCACCAACGGGCTGAAGCTTTCGTTTGGAACGGAATTTTCACTATACATGTAGCCGGCGCTCACGTGCCACGTGCCAAAGGTGCGGGTCACGCCGAATTCGTACATGAAGCTGGAGCGCCAGTTGAAAGGCAGGGCGATGTTGCCGGATTTCTGCTTGAGCACCACGGTGTTCAGGCTGTCCCAGTCGGTCCAATCGATGTCCGCCTCGAAATTCCAATCCGGCGTGGGCCGGAAGGAATAGCCGAAGACGGCAAACTGCGGGAAATGGAAGCTGGCGTCGGCGGTTTCCGTATGGTTCACGCCTTTTACTGCGCGAAAGGGCACGACCACGCCGGGCGCAACCTGGATGGGCACGACCACGTCCTGGTACTGCACGTGGGAGTGTCCCTGAAAATCCATGCCAACTGCGCTGTGATACGTGAGGCCAAAACTATGCATGGGGCTCGGCTGCCAGTGAATCCCAGCTTCGAAGCCTTCGGCGATATCGTCGCCGGTAAAGCGAAACTCGTCGGCCGGCTTGATTACGCCGCGGATCAGCTTGGCGCTGCCGTAGTTGATCGTCGGTCCGGCGGCAATGGAGAGCGTCGGAGTGACTTGCCAGGCAATGACCGGCGTAATGGAGAAGAACTCGATATTGCCAGCTTCGCCGATATTGCGGAAAGGCACGTTGACCGGATACTTCAGGTCAAAGCCAAAGGGAGAATAGACGCCTAGCCCGAAGGCCACCGGGAAATCGTGTTTCGGCTTCCAGGTAATATAGTATTGGGGCAGCGCCTGTGGATTATACTTGGTATCGTAGGGCGTATTCGGCGAGACATCGACCCGGGCGCGGGTCCCGAAAATGATGCCATACGTGCCCGAAAGCACGTTCAGGCCATCGAGCTGAGTGATGCCGGCCGGGTTATAGTAAACAGCCGACGGATCGTCTGCCGTGGCGGCAAAGGCGTTCGAACGGGCGGTGCCCGCAGCGCTTTGGTCGGCCACGCGAATGCCCAAACCATAGCTGGAGTGGGTGAGGAGAACTGCAAGGAGGGGCGCAAGCAGGAGCGGTCTCATTAACGGCATCGTGTCGTATAACCGGGGTTTGTAAATTCGATTCGGCGAATTCAGGGTGTAAGGGTGAAGCGCTTCACGCAGCAGTTGGCAGGCCGGGATGAAATGCGGTGACTACGTAGCCGGATCCATGATTGCGGCTCAATTCGGAATCGGGAGGGATACTCTCACGATTCCCGATTTTCCGTTTTCGGCCGAAGGAATTTCCAGCCGTCCGTGGTGGCTCTCGATGATCTTGCGGGTGACCGTGAGGCCGATTCCCAGGCCCACGTTGCGCGTGGAAAAGAACGGCTCCGCAGCCCGCATCGCGGACTCGGACGTGAAGCCTGCGCCGGTGTCGCGCACCTCGACTTGGAGCGTCCGTTCCTGGCCATTGCGTTCCTGGAGATCCACAGCGACGGAAGGCGCTTCCGGATTGGCCTGCAAGGCGTTGAGGATGATCTCGGAAAAGGCGTGACGCAGCGCCTTCGAATCGCCGGAAACCGTCCATGGAGCGACGTTTTTGTTGAAGGAGAGCTGGGCGATTTTCTTTCCAGGATGGAAGGTGTGGGCCTCGTGGAAGGCCTCGACGATGAGATCAGAGATCTGCACCTTGTCGGGAAAATCGCCACCCCAGTCGCGGGCGAGAAAATTCATCTGGCTGGCCAGGCGGGAGATGCGCTTTACGCCGTGCGCCAGCGCGCCGGAAAGGGATTCCTGGAATTCCGGATCGTTGATCGCCTCCTTCATGAGCTGCTGGTGGGTGGACATGGGCACCAACGCATTGCCGATCTCGTGCGCGAGGTGCTCGGCCATCGCATTGACGAGGCGAAGGTTCGACGCCTCGAGAGCCAGCCGCTGCGCGCGGTCATGCTCGGTGATGTCTTCCAGGATGAGCAGCGCGGCATTCGACTGTGTCGAACTCTGCGTGATGAAAGGCATGATGGCCACGTGATACCACTGGTCCGAAGCACGGTGGAACTGGTGGCGAAAGACCGGCGCCGGCGTGCCGCTCTTGATCACGGTGAAGACGAGGCTGCCGATTTCCTGCGGCAGATCGGTGAATTCCACCGTCGACTTGCGGTGGTTCTCCGGCAGTAAAATCTGCGTGGCCGCGCTATTGGCGTGCAGCACGGCGAGATTGGATCCGATGACCAGACAGCCGCTGCCGAGATGACTCAGGATATCGGCCACCATGGCGTGATTTGCCTGGAGCTGTCCATGCAGCCACGAGTTGCGGATGGCGAGCCCGACCTCCTCGAGCATGTGGAAAATGACGGCGAGCTCTTCGTTTGTGTAGCCTTCGCCCGTGAGGCGTTCATCGAAAACGGCCACGCCAATGAGTGATTGCCGGTCGAGGATCGGGATGGCCACCTGCGCGCCGAGGAGCTGGAATTCCTTGGTGATTTCACGGCTGGCCATCGCCTCGGGATTGCTGGCGCGCAGGATGCGGCCCTGCCGGTGCAGGCTGCCGCCGATGCCCGCGCCCAAAGAGAGCGCGAAGTGCTGGAGCACTGTCTGATCCAGCCCGATGGCGCAGGCCGAGCGCAGCCAGCGATCCTCGGCGGAAAGCGGCCCCTCGGTGAGTAGGCCGCTTGGCTTTCGCAGAAAAATGATGGCCCGATTGACCCCGATGACCTCGCGTAGCAGGAGGAGGAATTGCTTGAGCAGCGCCGTGGGATCCAGACTGTGGGCGAGGACTCCGGAAAAGCGGCGCAGCGCTTCGAGCGCGCGCACCGGCTCCTGGCTGGGGCGCGCGCGCTCCATCATGGGCATAGTCTCGATTTGCGGGAGCGCGGCTTTCGCGTCCTCGGTGGGGAAGAGCCGCTGCAGCAGCACATTGAGCAGACGGCCACGCACCGGCTTGGTGAGCACCTGCTCGACGCCGTGCAGATAGGCGTCTTCCTCCCACTCCCATTGCTTGGCCGGGCTGGCGTAGAGCAGGATAGGGCAGCTGGGGGCAAAAGTGCGTAGATCTTCGATGGCGCGTAGCGCGCGGGAGTCCGTGAGCTCGACGTCCAGAATGGCTGCGTCGATGGCCCCGCGGGAAAGGAGGAATTCAGCATCGGCGACTTCTTCCTTTTTGATCACCTGGAATTTGCCCGGTTCGAGCACGGCCTCGATGGCGGCAGCCATGGGCGCCTGGTGGGTGACGACGAGGAGGGTACGCATCAGGCCGCTTGGGAGGAGGAGGTCGAGTTCGCGATGGGCGCGAGCTGCCGGGTGGGAATTTCCAATTGCACGGTCGTGCCCTTTCGCAGTTCGCTTTCCATGGAAAGATTGCCGCCGTGGAGCGTGGCGATCTTGCGGCAGATGGCGAGGCCGAGGCCGAAGCCGCGGTTTTTGTCGCCGCGGTTTTTCGTCGTGAAGTAGGGCTTGAGCACGCGCCCGAGATTATCGGGCGAAATGCCCTCGCCGGAATCGACGATCTGGATGCGCATCCAGTCGCACGATGAACCGGTCTTGGGTTGCGATTCGAGGACGACCTGGATCCGGCTGCCTTCGGCGGAGGCGTCGATAGCGTTGGTGATGAGATTGGCGATGAGGCGCTGGATCATTACTGCGTCCACGTCGGCCTCGACCTGGTCGGAAATGCGGGGGATGATTTCCACGGTCTTCGTGCGGGCATTGCGCGCGACTTCGATGGCTTGGATGATGAGCTGGTCGACCCGGCTTTCCTGGAAATCGGGCCGCAGATTTTCCGAGAAAAAGAGCGCCTCGCGGATGTACGTGCGCATGGTGCCCACGTTGCGTCCGGCCACGGGTAGGAGTTCGTCATCGAGCACTCCGGTTTCTTCCCGGAGTTGCAGGAGCGTGGAGATCGGCGTGAGCAGATTGTTCAGATCGTGGGCCATGCCGCGGGACATGCGGCCCAACAGCTCGAGCTCCTGCGCCTGGAGGATCTGGTTCTTGAGCCGGATCTGATTGATCGTGAGCCCGAGCGCACCCACGAGTGTGACGAGGAGGTTGATGTCCGTCGCGGTGAAGGGATCGCCCGTGGATTTGGCGCCGACGAGGAGCAGGCCGAAGGGCTCGCTCTGTGATGAAAGGACGAAGCACATCTCCGATGCGAATTCCTTCATTTCCTCCCGGGCGTCGTGTTCTACCTTGGAACTGCCGCTGCGGATATTGGCCGGCCGCAGGCTCAGGTATTCGCCCTTGCCCCACTCGAAGTACTGGAAGACGGCGGACTGCATGCTCAGATCAGGCAACAAACGCTGCGGCTGCTCCGGATGTGCGCGGTAAAGCGTGAAGGCGCGGGTCGTTTCGTCGCGAAGAATGATCTGGTATGAGCCGAAGCGGAAGATGGAGCGCAACAATCCGTCGAGCTCGCCAAGCAGATTTGGCAACTCGTCGTGCCACGTCATGTTGGCAATGAAGTTCCGGACCTGGTCCTGATACTCGAAACGATCGCCAAGAATGCGGCGCTCCCAGGTTTCCAGCCCAGTGCTGCCAAAGATGCGCGGAAAAAATGTCGCCGTGAGGACGGACGCAACGAGAAAGACGACGATCGTCAGGACAAAAGATTCCGTGTCGTAAGCCCCGGTGAGCAACGACACCCCCAGAAGCAGGCCGACCGAAGCGAAAAAGAGAAATGCAAAGCGGATGAAGTGCGCGGCATATCTGCTCAGTGTAACGTGAACATCGAGTAACTGATGGTGCAGCACGCTATAGGACACCATCATACCATAGATCACTGCCGCAAGACCGCCATAGGGGTAGACGGGTATATTGGTACAGGGATAATTCACTTGCCCGATGATGGGCATGAGGTCGTTCAACCCGAGGATGAAGAGCATTACCTGCGCAGCAATGAGCGAGGTGAAGCGCCGCTTCTGCGATGGCGGCAGGCTGTTGCGCTTGCGCCAGATGAGCACAAGCGAGATGAAGCTCGCGGTATACGGAACATTGAGCAGATGGAACGCCGGTCCCGCCATCGAATACCAACCGGCATCGCCCAGCCATTGGACCTTGCGGATAAAGTAAGGAGTGCAGTCGAAAGCCACGAGCACGCACTGGTAGCCATAGAGCCAACCGATCCAGCGCTGGACGTTGTAACCGGCGACAACCAGCGAGAGATGGCAAAACCCTGCCACCGTGAAGATGACGCCGACGAAGCACGCCCGGGCCCAGAAAAGCGCCTCGTCCTCCGTCTTGACTACGAAAAGGAAATGGTTGGCGAGATTCCACCACGCGATGGCCAGGCCGAGAAGCAGGTACACCCGATTTGCCCGCGCTTTCGGCGCCTGGAAAAAGACAAAGAGCGCAAAGAAGGTATTGCAGAGAAAGCCGGCGAGCGGGATGTACGGCGCGGCGTTCATGACGAGTAGCTGCCTAGTAGAAGGCAGGAGGTTTTGCCGCCAAAGCCGCTGTTGAGATTTGCCGCCACGCGGATCGGGTACGGCCGCGGTCCATTCGCTACATAGTCGAGGTCGCACTCCTCGTGCGGCTGACGTAAATTCAAGGTCGGCGGGATCGTCTGGTTAACAATGGCCAACGTGCAGACCACGGTCTCCAGCGCGCCCGCTGCGGCCAGCAGATGTCCGGTGACCGGCTTTGTAGAACTTACTGAGAGCCGGCGCGCGTGGGACCCGAAGAAAGTCTTGATGGCGCGCGTCTCCGCGAGATCGTTGGAGACATTTGCGGTGCCGTGGACATTGACGTAGTCCGTCGTCGTGGGCGGCAGGCCGGCGCCGCGGTAAGCCTTCTCCATGGCCCGCACGAGGCCGACGCCATCCGGGTGGGGCGCTGTGGCGTGGTAGGCTTCGCAACTCCGCCCGTGGGAAAGCAGCTCGGCGTAGATATGCGCGCCGCGGGAGAGCGCGTGGCTCAACTCCTCCAGCACCACGTAGGCCGCGCCTTCGCCCATCACGAAGCCATCGGCTCGCCGGTCGAAGGGCTTCATCGCTTCGCTGGGTTCTCCGGCCCAGCGCGACATGACGCGCACGTGGGCAAAGCCGGCGTAGCCCGTGTCGAAGATCGGCGCCTCCGCGCCTCCGGCCAGCATCACGTCGACGTCTTCCTGCTGGATCATGGACTTGGCGTAGCCCATCACGTCATTGCCTGATGCGCTCCCGGAACTGCACGTGATCGCGTGGCCCTTGCACCCGACGATGGAGGAAATCTCCGCGCTGCCGCTGCCGACGTAGGCGCCGATGACCATGGAAGGCGTGATCGCCCGGTGACCCCGGTCGTCGTAGGCTTTGCGGCCCTTGTCCAGCGCGTCCTGATTGCTCAGCGACGTCGCTTCGACGATGCCGGTCCGGTCGGGGTCGATCTCTGTGAAATCGATGCCGGCATCCGCCACGGCCATCTTGGCGGCAGCCACCCCGTAGACCATGGAACGCTCCATGCGGTTTGCCGCCTTGGCCTCGAGATAGTCCGAAGCCTTGAAGTTGCGGATCTCCGCCGCGAGCCGGCAAGGGCCGCCGGATGTGGAGAATCGCGTGAGCAGCCCCGCGGCGCTCCGTCCATCGCGCACCGAAGCCCAGAAGCTCTGGCAATCCAACCCATTCGGCGCGATGACGCCCAGCCCGGTGATGACGACTCGACGCGGCGGATTGTCGCCGGGAGGCGTGCGGGTTGGGCGTGAAGGCAGCATCCGGGTAAATCGGGAAAATTTAGCCTGGCGGCCAGGCGAGGGCGCGCCCACCGAGGAGATGAATGTGGAGATGCGGCACCGATTCGCCGGCGTCGCGCCCATTGTTGATGACCAGCCGGTAACCGCTTTCCAGCACGCCGACTTTGGCTGCGATCTCCGGCGAGGCGAGTAACATCCGCCCCAACAACGCGGCGTCATCGGCCTGGCTTTCGGCAATGCGGCGGATGACGCGCTTCGGAAAGATGAGCACGTGAACCGGAGCCTGCGGATTGACGTCATGAATGGCCAGAAAGTCCTCCGACTCATGCACGATTCGGGCCGGAATCTCCCGGGCGGCGATTTTTTCAAAAATAGTCATGGGCAAGGCTGGGACAGCGAAACGATGGCGCCCGCAGGGCTGGACATCCGGAATTGTCCGGATACGTGCGAAGCCGCTGCGGAGAGCCGGGCGCGGGGTGGCGGGAAACGCCGCGCGCGGCTCGAAAGGACAGGATCTATTTAACGACGCGGAACGGTTTCAGCCAAGAGCAAAGGCCGCATCGTGATCTTCGGCTGCAAGGGCCGTTTGTTGGCGCGTAAAGGAGACGATCTCGGACTGGAGCGCATCGCAGTCGCGGCTCCAGACTTTGCGGCGGCGGAGCATCTTCACGCAGAGCTCCAGATCCACCAGGGCAAAATCGCAGCGTTCCGAGCGCACGAGTTCCCAGATGCGCCGGCCCAGCCGCTCGAAAAAGCCGAGTTCGTAACAATCGCCGGCCTCCCGCGCGAGTTCGACCAGCGAGACGCGCACCCGCGGCCGGCCCGGCTCGAAGTGCCGCGCCACATCGCCGTACCCAATGACTTCCACGGCGGCCTGGACGGCTCGGCCGAGGCGCTCCACCGGGATCACATTCTCGTCCCGTTGCGTGTGTAGGTACTGCGCGACGCTCTCCGTCACGTGCTCGGCCAGCCACCACTGTTCATAGCCGGCCTTCAGCGCAGCGCGGCGCAGCGCTTCGATGAGCCACTCGCGCTCGAACGCGACCGCCTGTCCATTGGTCAGCTGGATGAGGGGAAGACCGTCGCGTAGAGAGATCATATGCGGGCGCGGGTTGAGGGTGAGGCAGGACGGGGCGTCATTTGAAAAGCTCCTGCTGAAGTTGACTACGTTTGGGACGGTGTTCGAGGGACTGGATTTCCTGGATAAATTCCCCGATATCCTGAAAATGACGGTACACCGAGGCGTAGCGGACGTAGGCGATCTCATCTAGGGCGTGGAGGTGCTCCATCACCTTCGAGCCGATGGTGTTCGAGGGGATCTCGCGCTCGAAAGTGGATTCCAGCTCCTGCAGGATCTCGTTCATCGCCGTCTCGAGCATGGCCATGCTCACCGGGCGCTTTTCACAGGCCTTGGCCATGCCGCCGAGGAGCTTTTTCTTGTCGAAGAGTTCGCTGGAGCCGTTGCGTTTCAAGACCCGGATCTCAGCGCGTTCGATTTCCTCGTAGGTGGTAAAGCGATGCCCGCACGTCACGCACTCACGGCGACGACGAATGCTCCGACCGTCTTTCGACAGCCGCGAATCGACAACCTTGTCCTCCAGGCTGGCGCATTTTGAGCAATACATTTGGTTGTGGGGATACTGCGCTAAACCAGTTCATTACCACTACAGCTTGTGGTGTCAATCTGGAAACACCCCTGAAAACGCCCCGTTGCCGCCCTCGCGGCTTTTTTGGGGATCGAGGCTTGAATCGCGGCGCGCCCACATGGACGCTGTTTGCGACCCCATGAACCGATTTTTCTCCGCCATTTTCGCCGCTCTTCTCTTTTCGGCGCTGGCCGTACACGCTGCCGACACAGTGGCGCCCGCTCCTGCTTCATCGACTCCCGCTACACCGGCTCCTGCCGCGCGCCCGCATTTCATCTCGGAGATTGAGGCCTTTGAGAAACTGGATGCGGCAAATCCGCCAGCCAAGGGCGGCGTGCTCTTCATTGGCAGCTCCAGCATTCGGCTCTGGAAAACGCTGGCCCAGGATTTTCCCGACAAGCAGGTGCTGAATCGCGGCTTCGGTGGCTCGCAAGTCGCGGATAGTGTGCTCTACGTTGATCGCATCGTCATCCCTTACGCTCCGAGGCTCATTGTCTTCTATGCCGGCGGCAACGACATCGACGCCGGCAAGACACCGCAGACCGTCGCGGCGGACTTTCGCGAATTCGTCGCCAAAGTGCGGGCCAAGCTGCCCAGTGTGCCGATCGATTTTGTCTCCATCGCCGGCAACCCCAAGCGCTGGGCGGAAGTCGAGCAAGTCAAGGCGGGCAATGCGCTCATCGAGAAATTCTGCCACGATACGCCGGGCCTGAAATACATCGACGTCTTCCATCCCATGCTCGGCGCGGACGGCTTGCCCAATCCCGACATCTTTGGTCCCGATCACCTGCATATGAATGCCGAGGGCTACAAGCTCTGGACCGGCATCATCGGGCCCTATCTTTAGAATTTGCCGACTTTCCGGGCGAGGAGCCCGTTTTTCCCATTCTTCGCATCACTCTCAACTGATTATGGACATCACCCGCACAGCCTACGGAACCTGGAATGGCGGCCGTTTCATGCACTTCGGCGAGCCGCTCGACGACGAACGCTTCGTCGCCTGCATCCGCCAGGCGCACGCCTCCGGCATTCGCACTTTTGTGACCTCCGACGTCTACGGCGCTGGCGCTGCGGACGAACTCCTGGGCCGCGCATTGAGCGACGTCCCGCGTGATACCTACTGTCTCGTCGGCATGATCGGGCACGACTTCTACACCGGCGAACGCGCCGGCTCGAAGGGCTTTCCGCGCTTTACCGATCCCGCGCTCCGCAAGCCGGCTGACTACGCGAGCTACGTGCGCATGGCCACGGAAAAGTCACTGGAACGCTGCAAGGTGGATAAATTCGACTGCCTCATGCTGCACAATCCGGACAGCATTGGCTACGGCAGCGATGCCGTGTGGAAAGCTATGGAAAAGGCGCAGGAAGCCGGTCTCACCGATCGGCTCGGCGTGGCACCTGGGCCGGCCAATGGCTTCACGCTCGACATTATTCTCAACTTCGAGCGCTTCGGCCCGCTCCTCGATTGGGCGATGATCATCCTTAATCCGCTCGAGCCCTGGCCGGGCCGGCTCTGCCTCCCGGCTGCGGAGAAGTACGAGGTCAACCTGCTCACGCGCGTTGTGGATTATGGCGGACTTTTTCATGACGACGTGAAGCCGGGTCACGAATTTGCGAAGTACGATCACCGCACCTTTCGCCCTGCGGGCTGGGTCGATGCTGGCTGCGCGAAGCTCGAGCAACTGCGGCCCATCGTGGAGCGCCATGGTCTCACGATGCTCCAATTCGCCGCCGCCTGGAACCTCGCGCAAGCGCCCATCAAGAGCGTCGTCCCCACGCTCATCCAGGAATCCGGCGCGGGAGCCAAGAGCATCGAGAGCAAGATCGAAGATCTGGCCAACGTCCGCCCCGTCTCCTTTACCGCGGACGAACTCGCCGAAATCGCCCGCATTGGCGACAACACCAATTGCATGGACTTGAAAGGCGCGAACCCGGCCTACCAAGGTGAACCTCTCCCAGACCGCTGGTCCGTGGCCAACGACCACGATCTCGCCGCCGCGCGCTGGAAAATCGAGCCCGCGCGCGACCTCGCCTACGCGCACGCGTCGTAAGTTAGCGGCCCCCGGTCGATCGTGGAGGCTTCGAGAGGGCCTTCGCGTTGCAGCTCCTTCGCCCGGGGTCTGGTCGACTCGTCGCGCAGGGGATAGCGATGAGTCATGCCTGAGAGGCGACGCGGCCAATGCTTGCTGTGGAGAATGCGATTAAATTGCCTCGATCTCAACTTGCTGACTCCGATAGCGGTGCAGGATCGCTGGATCCCGATGCTCCAAAGCCTCGCGGTATTGTTAGACTCTGATTTAGCAAGCTAAGGTTGCAACGGATGCGGCGGCGAAGTTTGGCAGCAACAGCGCGACGGCTATTCCAGCAGGAGATGTTAGTCCGGCGTGGAGAGTTAAAAGTCCTGCCTGCTCAATTTCACATTTTCATGCGATAGACATCGGCGGCGCGCAACCATAGTCTTCCAGCGTCAGTTTCGGCGGCTCTCGGATGGCCGTTCAACTTCAGGCAACCCCCAAAACTATGATTTCATTCCCCAGTCGCGGCTTTTTCACCGGAGCCGTCGCCGCCGGGTTTTTAAATCCGGCTGACCGCTTGCGTTCCGCTGCACATCTAATGGCTTTCGTCGGCGTGACGCTTGCGGCAATGCATTCTGCTTCTGCTTTTACCGCGGCCGACGCCACGTTGGCCTGGAACTGCTGGAACAACACATTCTATTTCACGATCGGCAGCCCCGCCAGCGCCGACTACTGGAGCCAGGAAGGAAGCACAAATACGCCGTCGTTTTGGCACTACGCCGAAGACATCGAAATCGCCGAAGACAGCGGAGACGCCTCTCGGGTCAATCTCCTTTGCGCCGGTTTTCTCGCGAAGAATGGAACCGATTGGTCGGGTATTACTTACAACGACGATTTGATGTGGGCGTCCATTGCGTTCAACAGGGCCTATCAATTGACCGGGAACGTCAACTATCGCACCTACGCGAAAACCGGCTTCGACCTGGCCTACAGCCGCGGCTGGGATACGGCCGGCGGCGGCGGGTTTTTTCAAAACACCGCAAAGAATTCGAAACCGTCGATCACCGATGGATCGGGCTGCATCGCGGCCTTCCTGATTTACAAAAATAACAACGATTCCAGCTACCTGACGAAAGCGCAAGCGATTCATAGTTGGGAGCAGGCGAACTGCTATGATTCGGCGACGGGAGCCGTGCGTGAAGGTCCGCCCTCGACCGCCACCTATTATAGCTATGATTCGGGGGCATTTGCGGCCGGCGCCTGGTATCTGGGCGACACCGCGACCGCGAAAAAGGCTGGTGATTGGGTGCAGAGCCATTGGGGAGTCACGATGCAACATTTCGGTCAGGGCGCGGATGCCGGCGCCTTCAACGGCATCTGCCTGCGGTGGCTGGCGAAATGCGGCTACGATACGGCCTTCTTGCGCTCGGTGTGCGACAATGCCTGGGGTTTTCGAAACTCGGCCGGGTTGACCAATCAAGCCTGGTGGGTGAAGACGAACGACACCGATCAGCTGTATTCCTTTGATTGCGGCAGCATGGTCGCCGCCATGCTCTGCGTGCCTCCGCCCATAGAGGAAGTGGAGAACCTGACCGTCCCGCAATATTCGGGTCCCGATTTTCGGGTGCTCACGGAAACCGGCCTCAGCGCCGGGGCGGCCATCATTCTCGACTCCACGGCGGTGGGCAACGAGATCACCTTCCTCGTGCCAAATATCGCCGCGGGCACATATGACGTGCGCGTTGGAGTCAAGAAGGCCAATACGCGAGGCATTTGGCAGTTATCCATTGGCACGGCGAGCAATTTTAACGGATCGAAATCAAATGTCGGTCCGCAGAACGACGACTATTCGTCTGCGGCGCAATACGTCCAACGGGATCTTGGCACATGGACGGCGGGGACGAGCAGCGACAAATGGTTCTGCTTCACGATTACCGGAAAGAATGCGAGCAGCGGCGGATATACCGAGTGCATCGATTATATACAGCTCATCGCTCAATGACCGTGCGATCCGCACCTCCTTCGAGTCCATAGCGCGCCACGCGACGTCGAAAACATCGCCTGCGTGGCGCCGCGCGCTCAGTTGCGCGTCGAACGCTTAGAATGCGATCGAGGCGCGGGCTTTGAGTAGTTCCGCGGCCTTTTGTTTCGCTTTCGGATTTCCGGCATCCGCGGCTTTTGTATACCAGTCGAAGGCCTTGGCGCGATCGGTCGGGATGGGCGCCTGTTCATAGCACTGCGCCAGGGCGACCATGGCGTCAACGTCGCCGGCCTCTCCCGCCTTGGTGAACCAGTGGATGGTCTCCTGGAGACTGGGCTTCACTCCGCTGCCATTCTGATAACATACGGCGATGTTATACATGGCATCGGAGTTTCCGGCTTCCGCGGCCTTGAGGTACCACGAGGCGCCCTTTTGCACATCCTTTGGCGTGCCGACGCCCGTGCGGTAGGCCCGGCCGACATTTTTCATGGCGATGGCGTCCCCGCCCTGCGCCGCTTTCATGGTCCAGTTGAAGGCTTCCGCAGGATCTTTCGTCACGCCGACGCCTTTGTCATAACTAGCGCCGAGCTTGCGCATGGCGGAAACGCTCCCGCCCTCGGCTCCTTTTTTATACCATTCGAAGGCCTTGGCCGGATCCTTGGCGACGCCGAAGCCATCGGTATAACAATCGCCGAGATTCGACATCGCCATGGCGTAGCCGCCTTCGGCTGCCTTGGTATACCAATTTGCCGCGGTTGCCGGATCCTTGGCAATGCCGCTGCCCGTTTCGTAGCACAGGCCGAGATTGTTCATGGCCGGGAGGATGCCCGCCTGTGCGGCTTTCGTGTACCACTCGGCGGCCTTTGCCGTGTCCTGGGAGATCCCGCTGCCTTCCGCGTAACTGACGGCGAGGTCGTACATTGCGTTGCCGACGCCGGCGTTGGCCGCTTTCGTGTACCACTCGACGGCCTTGGCCGGATCCTTGGCGGCGCCGTTTCCTGTGTCATAAGCAACGCCGACGTTATACATGGCGGTGGGCTGGCCCAGATCGGCAGCCTTGGTGTACCACCCGATGGCGTCCGCGCCGCTCTTGGGCACGCCGACTCCGTGATCATAACAGGCCGCGAGATTGACCATGGCAAGCGGTTCGCCGGCCTCGGCTCCCTTCTTGTACCAATCGATCGCCTTTGCCGGGTCTTTTTCCACGCCGGATCCATTCTCGTAGGAGGCGCCGAGATTATTCATGGCCATGCCGCTGCCCGCCGCCGCGCCCTTGTTGAACCACTCGACGCCCTTGGCGGGATCGGCGGCGACGCCGACGCCGCGGCTATAGCAGGCGCCCAGATTACTCATCCCTTGCCCACAGCCGGCCGTGGCCGATTTCGTGTACCAGGCGAAGGCCTGCGCCGGGTCTGCCGCGACCCCGTGGCCGTTTTCGTAGCAGGCGCCGAGATTGTTCATTCCCGGGCCGTCGCCGCCCGTGGCGGCTTTCGTATACCACTCGAAGGCCTTGGCCATATCGGCCGTCGTCCCGCTCCCGCTTTCGTAGCAGGCGGCCAGATTGTTCATGGCCCCGGCATTGCCTGCGGCGGCAGCTTTGGTGTACCAGGCAAAGGCCTGGGCGGAGTCTTTCTCGTCCGCGTAGCAGACTCCGAGATTGTACATGCTCACGACGTCTCCGGCATTGGCTGCTTTCGTCAGCCATTCGATGGCCTTGGCATTTTCTTTTGAGGAGTGAAAGTTCAGCCCGAGCTTGGCCATCGCCGCGACGTTCCCGGCGGCGGCCTTTTCCTGAAGCTTCTCCGGGGACAAGGAATCGAGTGACTCGGACGGGCGGCTGCAACCGAGCCAACCGGTCAAAAGTAAGGCAATGGTCGGAAGGACGAGAAAGCGCGCGAGGCGTGTCTGCCGGGATTCGGTATTCATCGTGAAATGGGCCTGAGGGCGTGGTCGTAAATCGATTTTGCGAGAGGTCACAAAATAGGATTACGAACGCCTCCGGAAGATTTGCTCACAAAGCGGTCGGCAACGCACTCCGAAATTTTTTACGCCTGAAAAGAAAGGCGCCCCCAAAAATTCCCCGGCAAATGAAAAGCCCTTGGATGCAGCGAATTTTCCCACCCAGAAACATAGTATAGATAAATCGCCTGAAAAATAGCGGCCGCAGCCATGGATCTTCGCCGATGATACAGAGGGAAAAAGTGCTCGGGAGGGGACTTGAACCCCTACGCCTTGCGGCATGCGCCCCTCAAACGCACGTGTCTGCCATTTCACCACCCGAGCTTTGCGAGCCGAAACATTTAGCAGCGACGGAATATGGCGCAAGTGGTTTCCCGCGATTTTTTCGAGAAATTTTGCGATGCCGGCATCAGAGCTCGTCTCCGTCCGAATCGCCTGCCAGGATCTGAATGATGCAGCCCTGGATCTCTCCGTAAAAGTCGATCTGGAGGATCGCGAGCGAGCGAACGCCGCCCACGGAGAGGAGTTGCTCCAGGTTGGCTTCTTCAATGGAATAGCGAGCGGCGAGGGCGAGCCGCGCCTGGTTCAGCGCATTCAGCCAGGCGCGAAGATGGCTCATCGGCAGCCGCAGCGTGTGCGTCTGCGACGCCTCGTCTTCTGATACATTTGCCAGATCGCTTTCCACGATCTCCATGGCGGACTGGAAGAGGCTCTGCAGATCCGGCTGAACGTGTTCCCGCCAATCTTCGTCGCCTTCGGAGTCGCGGCCATTCGAAGGTGAAGGATAGATCCGCTCATACGCGGGATCGTCTTCATCCACCGCGGCGCTCGGCGCGATGCGTCGAAGCAATTCGCAGTGGAAATTGCCGAGGCCGGAGATGGCGAGCGTCTGCTCGTCCTGGCGAAAGAACTCGATCATTTTGCGGCGCCGCCTTAGCGGCTTTTTTCGATCGTGGCCAGCAGGAGGTGGCCATGGAGCTGCTGGACGTACACTTCCGCCGGTTCGCGCAGACCCGTCCAAAGGATCGACCGGCCCAGTTGGTGCACTTCGAGCATGTGCTTGTGCGCGCGCTCGCGCGTGTAGCCGAAGACTTCTTGGAACACCATGGTCACGTAGCTCATGAGATTGATCGGGTCGTTGTGGACGATCACGTTCCACGGGACATCGATCGCTTCTTCGCTTTTTGTTTCCGGTTCGACCGTAGTTTCCGGCATAGCGGGTGCGTTTATTGCGGAGGCGCGCCGACGTCCGCGGCGCCACCGGCAGGAGTCGGCGCAAGGGCTTGCTCGAGCGCGGTGATCCATGCGGCGGCTTCCGGATGCGTGGGGTTGGCCTGGACGATCTTGAACATCTCGCCGATGCCGCGGTTTTTCTGGCCGATGAGGATCAGGTCCTGTGCGCGACTCCAGAGGAGCTGCGGCTTGCGGATCTGGTTGAATTTGTCGGCGTCGAAATCCTTCTTCGCACGAGTCGCCTCATCTGCCTCGAGGCGAATCTTCATGTCCCAATACTCGATCACCCGGGGATCTTTCTGCGCGCGCAGTTCCGGGAGGATGATCCTTTGAAAGATGCCGTCGACGTTGCCCGGCGTCATTTCCCAGCCGCTGCCCTGGGCCTGACCTTGAGTCGGCTTGGTGACGTCGTCCAGGTAGGGCTCCATGCGCAACCATTGTACGACGACGCTGCTGGTCACGGATTGTTTCACGATCTGGTCGTGCATGCGCTTCACCTCATCGTCGTTGGCTGTGCCCTTGCGGGCCTGGCCATGTTTCCGGTTGCCTTCCATTTCCTTCTCACGCTTCGACGCTTCGACAAAGGCCTCCATCGCTGTGGCGTCGGCGGTTGCCTCCTTGGTGTAGTTGACGAGGGCTGGCAACAGGTCTTTGACCTTGGCGCCGCTGGCGCGCTGCAAAGTGAGGGAAAGCCAGCTGTAATAGAGATACAGGGCCGTGGCGCATTCTTTTTCCTTGAGCGCTTCGCCTTCCTTTTCCTTCCAGTCGTGAAAGGCGGTGCCTTCACGCGCCGCGCCGGCAAACTGCGTGGCGCGCACGGCTTCTTCCCACATTTCCAGCCCGTGACTTGGATCGCTCACCGCGCCCTGGATCGTCTGGAGCGCTTTGGCTTTGCCGGTCTTGATCTGCGCCGTCTCGGTGTCGCGCAGGGTTTTCAACGTGCGAAGGATAAGGGCGGAATCGACCGGGGCGGCGTCTTCCGCGCACACCCCTGAAAAGAGGGCGCAAGCGCTCAGGGCCGCGGCGAGTGGAAGGGGACGGATATTCATGGGGATACGGGGGATGGCAGTTGCGCGAGGCAGCTTTTCCAGATGCGGGATTGGGCCGCGCGCATGCGCGACGCGTCTTTCGGATCAGCGTCCTCGAAGCCATTCAGGTGGAGCAATCCATGCACCGTGTAAAGTGCAATTTCTTCTTCCAGCCGGAGGCCAAATTCCGGCGCGCGCCGGCGCGCCGTTTCCGCGCTGATGATCAATTCTCCATGCTCGAAGGTGATGACGTCCGTCGCGTCCGGCATCGACATGAATTCCTGGTGGATGCGGGCGATCGTGCGATCGGAAACCAGCGTGACTTCGATTTCTTCGAGCGCCCGCAGGGCAAAGCGGCCATCGTCCGAACAATCGGCCGCCGGAGCCAGTGCGAGCGCGGCAAAGCGGCGCAGCCAAGGCAGATCCACGCGGATGGCGCGCTGCCGGTTTTGCAGGGAAATGGGCACGCGAACTTCGGCCGGCCTTTACGCTGCGGAGACCGGTGGAAGATTGGCCGGCTTGATGGTGGTGGCAGGGGCGGTGGTCTCGCGCTTTTCCTTGTCGCTGCGGTCGCTCGGGTAGGCGACCCGGCTGTGCATCATGCTATGCAGAGAATGTTTGAGACTCTCCGAGATGGTGACGAGTTCCCGCATGGTCATGTCGCACTCGGAGAGCTGGCCGTCGATGAGGCGCTTTTGGATGATGTCGTCGACCAGCTGGTCGATCTTCTGCGGGGTGACCCGCTCCAGACAGCGCGTGGCGCTTTCCACGCCGTCGGCCAGCGAAATGATGGCGCACTCACGGGTTTGCGGCTTGGGGCCCGGGTAGCGAAAGCTTTCCTCGCGAACCTCGGGAATATCCTCCTCGCGGATGTTCATGATCTTGCCCCCCTGGCGCGCATCTTCCTGCTGCTGCAGGGCCCGCTTGTAGAAATAATAGACCTGGGTAGTGCCGTGGTGCTGCTGGATAATGTCGACGATCTGCTGGTTCAGGCTAAATTTGAGCGCGAGGTCTACGCCCTCTTTCACGTGCGCAATGATCACGAGCGCGCTCATGGTCGGCGCGAGATCGTCGTGCGGGCTGCGCCCATACCGCATGTTTTCCGTAAAGTACTCGGGCTTCACCAGCTTCCCGATATCGTGAAAGTATGCGCCCACACGGGCCACGCTGGGATTCGCGCCGATCGATTCCGCGGCCGCTTCCGAAAGCTGGGCCACGACCAGGCTGTGATGGTAGGTGCCCGGCGCCTCGATGGTCATGCGGCGGAGCAGGGGATGATTGAGATCAGCGAGTTCCAGCCAGGTGATATTTGTCGTGACGCCAAAGCAGCTTTCCAGCGCCGGCAGCGCGCCGCCCACGATCAGCGCCGTGCCAAGGCCGCTGCCGATGGCGGAGAATGATTGCCAGGCGATAAGGCGCCAGGAGGCTTCGCTGGGGCTGTCGATCATACCGAAGATCATGGCCAGCAGCCAGGTGGCGAAGCCCACGAACAGGCCGGCGCGCACCAGGCGGCTGCGGCAGCGCACCTCGAGGGTCACGAAGACGGCGATGAAACCGCAAATGAGACTCATCACGAGCAGCTTCGCATCGGACTGCGCATAGACCACGAAGCTCCAGAGGCTGGCGAAAATGGCGGCGTAAATGCCATGATTGCGCCCCAGCAGCACCGAGAGCGTGAGCGGAGCGAGAGCGTAGGGAACCGCGAGCTTCCAGAGATGCATGCGATCCAGCCCACTGAGTACGGAAAGTCCCCGGTCCCCCGCATTCATGAGCTGCGAGTCGGCGGTGACCAGCACGAACTTTACCGCGGCGAGGTGCAGAAAAAGCACGCTGAAAAGCAGGGCCAGCCGTGAATTGCTCTCCCAGGTCTTCGGATGATTGATCCAGAGCTGGGCGAGCGCGACGAGGAAGATGAGCAGGCCGATGAAGGCCTTTTCCATCGGCTGCTGGCGCAGGTCCGAGTAGATGAGGACCCAGAGCCCGAAGACAAAGGTGATGAAGATGCCGAGCTTCGGCCCCATGCCGTGCTCCATCGTTTGCAGGAGTTCGCTTTCGGTGCGGCGGCGGCGCAGTTTGCTGGAAGCGAGCCCTTTTTTTACCAAGCGTTTTCGTTCGAAACCGAGGAAATTGAGCATGACGGAGCCGACCGGCGCGAACCGGCCGTGGATTATCTATTGAATAAAAATTTAGCGCGGCGCGTCGGTCTCACCGGTTCCGCGATGGCGGCGGTAGGCCCGGACGATTTTTTGCACGAGTTCGTGGCGAATCACGTCCTTCTCGCCGAAATGGGTGAAAGAAATTCCTGGAATGTCCTTGAGCGCCTGGAGGGCTTCGATGAGGCCGGAGCGGCGATTCGCCGGGAGATCGATCTGCGTATGATCGCCCGTAATCACGCACTTGGAATCCGCGCCCAGGCGGGTCAGGAACATGAACATCTGCTCGGTTGTGGTATTTTGCGCCTCATCCAGGACGGTGAACGCCCGGCTGAGTGTGCGCCCGCGCATATAGGCGAGCGGCGCGATTTCAATTATGTTTCGCTCAATATAACGCTGCATTTCCTCCGGGTCGAGCATGTCTTGGAGGGCGTCGTAGAGCGGCCGGAGGTACGGCATGATCTTTTCCCGCAAATCGCCGGGGAGAAAACCCAGCGCCTCGCCCGCTTCCACCGCGGGGCGGGTGAGAATGATGCGCGCGACTTTCTCCTGCTTCAGCGCGGAGACGGCCATGGCCATGGCCAGGTACGTCTTGCCCGTGCCGGCGGGGCCGATGCCGAAGGACATGTCGTTTTCCGAGATGGCCCGGATGTAGTCGCGCTGCGTGGCCGTTTTGGGAATGATCGCCGCCCGCTTGCTCGAGACTCCGATGCGGGTGGAAGTAAGCTCATCCAGGCCGGCTTCCGTGCTTTCGGTGACCGATTGCACGGCGTAGTTGAACTCGTGCCGGCGGATGGTCACGCCATTCTGACGGGCCTTGTCGAGCTGCTCAAAAATCCGGCGAACCTGATCGATGCGCTCGGGCGCGCCTTCGACGCGCAGCCACCCCTCACGGGTGGTGAATTTCACGGCCAGCAAGTCTTCGACCGACTTGAGCAGCTTAGGGTCGTTGGCGTAGAGGGACTGCAGGACCCGGCCGTTTTCGAACTGCAGGGTTTGGACTTCGGACACTTTGCGGAGTGGGGCTGAATTGTTTACGCCTGCGCCCGGCAATGGACCGAACTGCTGGATTGCATAGCCATGCCATGGCGCCCGGCGCGGGTGCTGGCCGGGGCGGACACTTCCGCGAGAGCGATCGACCTAGCGGAAACCATAGGCGAGCGACCAATAGGTGCGCTCTTCCGGCGATCTTTCGATTTCGACGATGAGATAGTACGTGCCGGTCTTTTTCGGGCGGATGTGGGCCGTCGCTTTGTGCGGCTTACTCGTCGACTGGTCTTCGGCGAGATTGCCATCGGCATCGTAGATGTGGATGGAGATCTTGGCGTCCTCCTTGTCGGTGCCCATCCAGAACCAGTATTCATTGCCCTTGAAGAGCTGATGAACGATGGCCTTGGCCTGTTTGACGGGGAGATCCCCGCCCCAATAATCTTCACGAACGGTAAAACCCTCCTTTACGTAAGGGGTCGCCGCCTCCAGAGCGAAGGATAGCGCATCATCGATCGTCGCGCGCGCCGGCGCCTGCAGGAGGATGGCTATGAGGGCGATGAGTGTAGGCAGAATGCGCTTCACAAATGATTTTCGTTAAGGGTTCTGCTTTTGGTTGATCGCCTTGATAAGATCGGTGGCGATGGTCTGGATTTCTTTCACCGATTTCTCGGGGATATCGGCATCGCCCGTGCCGATGAGCGGTTCGATGTCGATCAGCCCCTTGCGGACTTTCTGCACGAGCGGATCTTTTTTCTTCGTCTCCATGCCGTCGATTTGGCGCTTGAAGTAATTGAGCAAGACGGGCTGGTGGAGGAGTTCGGCGCCGTCTTTGGAGTAGTTCTTTTCCACGACCAGGGTGAGCGCTTCCAGACCGCGCAGCCAGCCGGCGAGGCTGACGAGTTGGGCGTGGTCGGCGTTTTGCATCTCATCCATGGCCTTCTTGACATCGGTCAAGGCGCCTTCCAGCTCCTTACGGACATCCTTCCAGGCCCGCTTGTCGGAGGCATCAATGATGGCCTTGCTCCTCCGGGTGACGGACTTCTGCACCCCGATCGCCTTGGATAGACTGAGGACCGTCCTGCCGATATTCTTCACTTCTTCGGCGTCTTCCGCTTCGACCGCGACGAAGCCTTCGGCGATGACTGTGCCCAGAATGAGCGAGAGCTGCTCGGGATTACCGATCGCCACGACTCCCTTGGTCGAGCGGAGCACCTCGGCCCAGGCGGGTTTGTTCACCTGTTTGTCGAGGATGCCGAAAATCTCCGAAGGCACCGGAACGACCACTTGACCGATGATTTCCGCGCCCTTTTTCTCGCCCGACAGGCCGTGGATGTCGATGTGCTGGGGCGGAGCATCCTGCGCTGTGACAGAAATGGCCACGGTAGCGACGAGAGCGAACAGAGCGCGTATTTTCATATTGTAACCGGAAAACTATCCAGAGAAACGGGTGTCACTCAACCAAAGCGTGTATCAAACGGGCAAGCTTTCTTTTGGAACAGTGACGCCGGAGTGGAATCAAACGGCCATCGCAGCGGCGACCGCTTCACCCATTGCCTGGGTGCCCACGCGCTGTGTGCCTTCGGACCAGATGTCGCCCGTGCGCAGTCCGGAATCGATCACCTTGCGGACCGCCGCCTCGATGGCGTCGGCGGCGACGGCTTCGCCCAGCGCATAGCGGAGCATCATCGCGGCGGAAAGAATCTGGGCGATGGGATTGGCGATGCCCTGGCCGGCGATGTCGGGAGCGGTGCCGCCGCTCGGCTCAAAGAGGCCGAAACGTCCGGTGGGCGTTTCCTTCAGACCGAGCGAGGCGCTCGGGAGCATCCCGAGGGAGCCGGCGATCATGGCCATCTCGTCGGAAAGGATGTCGCCGAAGAGATTTTCCGCCAGGACGACGTCAAATTCGCGCGGCCGCTTGATGAGCTGCATGGCGGCGTTGTCGACGTAGAGATGGTTCAATTCCACATCCGGGTAATCTTTGGCGATGCGGGTGACGGTGCGCCGCCAGAGGACGCCGTTTTCGAGGACATTGGCCTTGTCGATGGAAGTGAGCTTGCGCCGGCGGCCCTGCGCGGCGCGAAAGGCCACGTGGGCGATCCGCTCGATCTCGCTCTCCCGGTAGACCATGGTGTCGATGGCGACGGTCTCGCCATTTTCCTCATGCGAGCCCTTGGGCTGGCCAAAGTAGAGGCCGCCGGTCAGTTCGCGCACGCAGAGGACGTCAAAGCCTCCGGCGACAAGCGACTCCTTCACCGGCGAGGCATGGGTGAGCTGTGGTAGACAGACCGCCGGCCGCAGATTGGCAAAAAGGCCGAAGTGCTTGCGCAGCGGGAGGAGCGCGGCCCGTTCCGGCTGCTGGTTCGGCGGGAGCGATTCCCACTTTGGGCCGCCGACCGAACCGAAAAGGATGGCGTCGGATTCACGGCAGACGCGGAGCGTTTCTTCGGGCAGCGCCGTTCCATCGACGTCGATGGCGATGCCGCCGACGCGGGCTTCCGTGAGCTCGAGTTCGAAGCCGAAGCGCGCCTGCGCCGCGGACAGGACGCGGCGGGCTTCCGCCATGACTTCGGGTCCGATGCCGTCGCCAGGCATCACTGCGACTTTGAAAGATTTCATAGGGGCGGAGAGCGTATGTCGGATCGCCCGTTTGCCAATGGCAAACCGCGACCAGACTGGCAAAGGCCGTAAAAAAAAGCGAGCGCCGGCCATGAGGCCGGCGCTCGGGTGACGCGGGAATGTGCCCCGCGAGGATAGGGTTCGTTACTTCACGACGGTCGCAGCCGCCGGGCTGTTCGGATCATTAGGATCGAGTTTCGTCACGGTCTTGACCGTCGTGTTCGACTTCTTTTTCGTGGCGACGCCTCTCTTGCCCGGGGCCGGAGCCACGCCGGGAGCCGGGTAGTCCGCCGCCACCTGGCGATAGGAAGTGGGAGTGAGGCGAATTGCTCCTTTGGCGTTATTCCGCCAGCCATTGGGATCCGCCACTTCTTCGCCGCTATGGTGAATGCCTGTGACCTGATCTTCCAGGCCAGTGCCGTAGCCCTGATTGATAATCGTGGGAGTCACGAAGACGAGCAGATTGCGCTTCACTCGCTGGTTCGAGTGGTCTTGGAACGCGTACCCGATGCCGGGAATGTCGCCGAGGATGGGCACCTTCGCCCGAGTTTTGTTGACTTCATCCTGCAGCAAGCCGCCGATGGCCAGCGTGTCTCCGCTCTTGATGAGCACGTTCGACTCAAGCACGCGCTTGTCGATGATCGGGCTGGTCACATTGGCGCCCTGGAAGGAGAACGTGCTGTCACCGACTTTGTTGCTGATTTCCGGCTTTACCGCCATGGTGATGAAGCTGTCCTTGTTGATGACCGGTGTGACCGTGAGCGTATTTCCAAACTCCACGTCTTTGAATCCGCTGAACACCGCCGTGGCGCTCTGTTCATTGAAGTTCAGTTCCGGCACCGGCTGGGCGCGGGTAATTTTGATTTCTGCCTTTTGGTTGTTTGAAGTGACAATGCGTGGATTGGCTAGAAATTCGGCATCGGTGTCCTCGTTTAACAGCCGCGTCGTGATCGCCATCTGCGGAGCGCCGAGAATTGCGAGCTGCCCGCCGAGCAAGTTGCCCGAAATAAAATTCTTGAAAGCCGCCCCGTAGCCAGTGCCGCCTGTCACCGTGCTGTTTGGCAGGAGGGCTCCGTTATCGGAGAATTTTACAGGAATCGTTGTATTGGCGTTGGCGTTGGAGTTGTCAGGGAACCCCGATCCGCCATATTTGTAGGTCTGCGGGGTCGCGCCGCCAACCACGCCGGCCCAGTTGATGCCGTAGTTTTGTTGCGGATTGGCGGTGACTTCCACAAGGCGAGCCTCGATCATCACTTGCTGGGTCGGACGATCGACCGAGGCCAGAAACAGCATGATTTTCGGAGTATTGGTCCGTGTCTCCCGGAAGTAGACCGTATTTGTGCGGACATCGACTTGCGAAGGCTGGCCGCTGGCGAGCTGCTTGTCGAGCAGAGGCTGGACATCCTTGGCCGTGGCGTACGAGAAGGTATAGTTATTGGGCTCGGCCGGCTCGCCGGCCCGTTCGGCAACCGTCTTGACGACATAGACGCCGTTGGTCTCGTCCATGACCAGACCTTTGGTCGCAACGATGACTTCGAGCGCTTCCTTGGGGGTTTTGTTAACGAGACGCATCGTCACCGTGCCGGTGACTTTGTCACTGACGACGAGGCTGATGCCGGCCTGGTGGGCCAAAGTGCGCAGGACCAGGCCGATTTCATCACCTTGAAATTCGTGGCTGCGTTGCATGTTGGGCGAAACCTCCGGTGTGGCGTCTGGAGCCGCGGCGCCGCCGGGAGCTCCGGCATCGGGCGCGGCTCCGGTCGGGGGAGTGATGGGGCCGGGGCCCGATGGAGCCGTTGGCGGCTCGATGGGCGGCTCGATCGGAGCAGGTGTCGCAGACGTTGGATGCGCAGGAACAGGCGCCGGGAGGGCGGGGGTTGTTTCGGCGTGAGCGAGCAGAGCGCTGGTGGACAGAGCGCTGATCGCGCAAAGGAACGGGCGGAATATTACCATAAGTGAGCAGCGGGGTTAGCAGAGTTCTGCAGAGCTTCATAAGCACGATGCAGGCCAGAGAAATCCACTTTCCAAATTTGCGTAAACAATATCGTTTTCGCGAATGGCTCTGTCTCAGTTGTGGTAAATGAGAAAACTACGCTAATCCACCCGTGTCGCCGCGACAAAAGTCGCCATGGCCGCCGGGTCCTTCTTCCCAGGCTGGATCTCCACACCGCTGCTCACATCCACCGCCCACGGGCGGACCGCCCGAACGATTGCCCCGACGTTTTCCGGTTTCAGCCCTCCCGCCAGAATCAGCGGCAAATGCGGATAACGCCGCTGGAATTCTGTGGCTAGACTTGCGTCGGCTTGCACCCCAGTGCCGCCAAAGGCTCCAGGCACATGCGCGTCGATGAGGAAATGCGGTGTGGCGTACTGCTCGAGATTCGCGAGCTCGTCGGTGGATTGAGGCCGAAGCGCCTTGATGAAGGGCCGGCGAAATTTCGCGAGCGCGCGGCAATAGTCAGCGCCTTCATCCCCATGCAATTGCAGGGCATCGATGAAAGGAAGGCGCGCGACTTTTTCGGCTTCCTCGAGCGAGGCGTTTACCAGCAGCGCCACCTTCACGACAAAAGGCGGCAACGCTGCCAGCCAGGAAGCTTCGCGCTCGAGATCGATGAAGCGCTTCCCGCCGCGCCAGGTATTGAAACCAAGCGCATCCGCTCCGGCATCGATCGCTGCGCGCGTGTCTTCCTTGTTCGTTAGACCACAGATTTTCACTCGCACCCGTGCAGTGCCGCTCACGCAGCGCCTCCTTTTCCGGGCTGTCCATTTTTACCCGGAAAGCAAATCTCCGGCATCTCGCCGACGAGCCTCGCGATCCCGGCGCCCCAGCGCTCGCGGATCTCTTCGAGATACTCGTCGCCTTCGTCCAGCCGCATGTGGTAGGTCGCCGCCAGTGAGTTGGCTTCATAGGCAAAGACATCGAGCGGCGGCCCCACGGCGACATTGCTCTTCATCGTGCCCTCCATTGAAATGACGCCAAATTTCACGGCCTCGGTCAGCGTGGTCTCATAGGAAAACCCACGGTCGAGAATCGGCTTGCCGTATTTATATTCACCGATCTGGAGAAACGGCGCAGTGAGCGTGGCGTGCAGCGTATTTCCCTGGGGATACACCAGGTGCGTCTCGTGGCGCTGACCGGCGATCTGGCCGCCTACGATGAAGTGAACGTTGAAGGCCATGCCGGCGGATTCCAGCGCGGCTCGATCCATTCTGCTCACTTCCCGCACTTTCTCTCCCACGTGTCGGGCCGTCTCGAAAAGCGTCGCGCGATTGAGCAACGTTGGGATCTTGGGATTTTCTCGCGCGTCTGAGATTTCCGCTTCCAGGAGTGAAACCACCGCCTGGCTGAGCGAGAGATTTCCCGAGGTGAGCAGGCAGATGACCCGGTCGCCATCGCCCGTATAGGTCCGCATCTTGGCCTGGGTGGTGATATTATCCACCCCGGCGCTGGTCCGGGAATCGGAAAGAAAGACCAACCCCTCGCGGCAGAGCAGGCTCAGGCAATACGTCATGCCCTCTCGTACAGGCGCAGGCGGTCCAGATCAATCCAGGACGCGTCCGCGGACCTGCTTCATGCCGCCGCGGCTGGAAATCACCTGGATGCGGCCGTCTTCACCCCTCACGAGAATGCTGAGCGCCCAATTCACCACGCTGATGATGACCGAGCCAAAGAGGGCATTCCAAAAGCCGCCGACGTAAAAGCCCGGAGCCAACGCCCCCGCCAGTTCCAGCAGCAGGGCATTCACCACGAGGATGAAGAAGCCGAGCGAAAAGACGATCAGTGGCAGGCTGAGCAGGAGGAGCAGGGGACGCAGCGCGGCATTGATCACGCCGAGAATGAGGGCCGCTCCGACGAGGGCCATGAACGAGTTTGCATGCATGCCGGTGAGCTTGCACGCGACGGCGACGGCGACCGTGAGCAGGAGCCAACGCAGGAAAAAGTGGTTCATGCGACAAAAGTATCCGATCCCGGCGAAAACTTCAAAACATCCAAGAATGTCGTGCATTTTCCCGCGTTCCATGCGCCCTTTTCCGCCCCTCGGGATCGATCCGCCTCATGAATCTGCCCAAATTTTTCTCGCCGCTTCGCAATCGTCGATTCGCCCGCTACATGGCTGGGGAGACGATTTCCATGGTGGGGACCTGGATGCAAATCTTCGCCCAGAACTGGGTTCTCACTTCGCTGACGAAACGCGCCCTGGTGCTGGCCGCCATCAATTGCGCCGCCGGCGTGCCCGTGATTCTCCTCACGCTTTTGGGCGGAAGTTTTGCCGATCGCTACGACAAGCGGCGCATTCTCTACATCGCGAACATTGTGCAGATCTGCTCGGCTTGCACTCTGGGCTGGCTCATTGCCCGGCACGAGATCGCCATCTGGCATGTCTTTATCGCGGCCTGCGTGCTCGGCGTGGCGACAGCCTTCGAGACCCCGGCCGTTTCGGCCTTCGTACCGGAATTGGTGGGACGCGAAGAAATCCGGGGCGCCATTGCCTTGGATCGTTCGGTTTTTCATCTCACCCGGTTTCTTGGACCTTCGGTCGGTGGCTGGCTCATTGGGCATTTTGGAGAATCCACCGCCTATTTCCTCAATGCGGCTTCATTTCTCCCGCTCATCGCCGCCATCGTCAGCATCGCGCCGCGAGCCGCTGGCGCCGCCGCCGAGGAGGAAAAGCGGCGCAGCGGAATCAAGGATGGCCTCGCCTATGTGAAGTCAGACGCGCCCACCCGCTCCATGATTCTCCTCATGGTTGGAGCCACACTCTTCGTCTCGCCCTTTCTGGTGATCCTCATGCTGATCTATTCGCGGAATACCTTGGGGCTCACTGAGGAGCAGACGGGGTGGCTTATGGGCATATCGGGCATCGGGTCATTTGCAGGTTCGCTCGGGTTGCTCTACATCCGGCCGGGCCGTCGCGCGGTGGCCTTGCGGTTCAGCAGCACCGCCATCGTGCTCGGGTTAGCCGGTCTTGCGGCCGCGACGGGCCTGACTTTTGCCAGCTGCGCGATGGTTTGCATGACCCTCGGTCTCTCGACCAATTTCGGCTTGGCAAATATCGTCATCCAGGAGCGTGCGCCGGAACACATGCGCGGCCGCATTTCCTCCGTGGCCGCAATGAGTTTCTTCGGGCTGCTGCCATTTTCTGGCCTGCTCATGTCGGCCCTGATGGATTGGTTGGGAGCCCGGACCGCATTAGGTATGGCGGCGGGGTGCTTCGCAGTTTACGCCGCGCGCCTCTTGTATGGGGTGCGGGAATTGGCCTCGGCCCCGAGACCGGTGGTATCGGTTGGGACAGAGTAAATGTGAGAAGAACGAGTGGCATTCTTCGCGGCCTTGTTTGTGACATCTGCGTGATCGCGAGGCGCCTTTTTAGTGATTTCTGACCGGCAGCGGCGCCAAGCGGTCGTTCATATCGGATCCAGGCAAAGAAACAACCGGTGGCGGCGGTGGTTCAGGATTGCAGGAAATCGCCACGCTCCGCTTGCTCGACCCATGAACGAATCCCCCGAAAACTCACCCTCCAGCCATCTTTTTCAGCTCACTCGTCGCCGCCTGCTCAGCTCCGCCGCGCGCCTGACGGCCACGGCTGCCGCCTCCGCGCTGCTGCCGCCCAATGTCCGGCGGGCGCTCGCGGAAGGGGAGCGCCGGGGAGGTTCATTGAAGGAGATCAAACACGTCGTCCTCCTCATGCAGGAAAATCGTTCGTTTGATCACTACTTCGGCACGATGGCTGGCGTGCGCGGATTCGACGATCCCAACGCCCTGCTGCTGCCAAACGGTCGCCCCGTTTTCTATCAGCCCGATCCGGAGAACCCCAACGGCTACCTTTTGCCCTTTCATCTCGATACCCGGGTCACCAACGCGCAGAAAATCCCCTCGACGAGCCACGCCTGGGGAGTGCAACACGACGCCTGGAATGGCGGCAAGATGGATAACTGGCTGCCGGCGCATCGCAAGGTCGACGGGGAGCGTGCGCCCTTTGTCATGGGGTATCACAAGCGCGCCGACATTCCGTTTCAATTTGCCCTGGCCGAAGCCTTCACGGTTTGCGATGCCTATCACTGCTCGGTCATGGGACCGACCTGGCCCAATCGAATGTATTGGATGACGGCGACGATCGATGCGGATGGCGAGTACGGCGGCCCGATGATCAGCAACAAGCCGATCAAGGAAGGCTTTCGCTGGACCACTTATGCCGAGCGTTTGGAAAAGGCGGGTGTGAGTTGGAAGGTCTACCAGCAGCAGGACAACTATGGCTGCAACATGCTGGAGTATTTTAAAACTTTCCGCGAGGCATCGCCGGACTCGCATCTCTACACGCGAGGTATGGTGCGAGAGCCGGAAGGCAAGTTTGAGTACGATGCCATGAATGACAATTTGCCTGCGGTTTCCTGGATTATCACCACGGGCCCGCAATCGGAGCATCCGGACTTCATGCCGGCGGCGGGGGCGGCCTTTGTCGCGAGTAAAATCGACGCGATCGCAGCGAATCCAGAGGTTTGGGCGAAGACGGTCTTCATCCTCGATTACGATGAGAACGACGGGATATTCGACCATGTGGCCCCGATCGTTCCGCCGCCAGGCACTCCCGGCGAATACATCAAGGGATTGCCGATCGGAGCGGGATTTCGGGTGCCCTGCATCATCGTCTCGCCTTGGACGGCGGGCGGTTGGGTCTGCAGCCAGCCTTTCGATCATACGTCGGTGCTGCAGTTTTTGGAAAAATTCACCGGGGTGGAAGAGCCGAACATCACCGAGTGGCGCCGGAAGACCTTCGGCGATCTCACCTCCGTCTTCCGCTTCTCCGAGCCAAAGGCCGATTTTCCCGCCCTCCCGCCGACCGGCGATGCGCTGAGCCTGGCCCGCTACGAAGCCGCCAACCTGCCAAAGCCGGTCCTCCCAAGCGCCGAGCAGCAGATGCCCACGCAGGAAAAAGGCTCCAGAAAGCGCATCCCGCGAGCAGAGTAGCCCGCCGCCAGTCCGCTCCCATTCCTCCCATTCCTCCCATTCCCGCGACGCCCCAAAACCCGCCTGAAATAGGCCGCATTTCCGCCCTTTCCCCGGGGCCTCCCAAAAAATCCGCGAGAAATTCACAAACGGCGATTGACGGAGGGCCCCAAACCGCTAATTTCCGCGCCCCGCATCGCAAGGTGCGGCTGTGGAAAAAGGCAGGCGAAAGCCTTCTGAAGCGA
>OUNM010343708.1_pt1 | contig 73274 bp, 67 predicted proteins | sample 1769961 | NCBI WGS metagenome assembly OUNM01 (sample SAMEA3914820, study PRJEB12502) | metagenome | biome: forest; material: soil | place: USA | collected 2012-03-12 | depth 0.3 m
CAGATCAGCGTGCTGCTCGAGGAAATGGCCAAGCGCCGCATGCGCGTGAACGTGCTGGGCGAGCCCGAGCGCGTCTCGGCCTGCTTCGTCCATGGCTATCGCAAGCTGCCGGTCGAGATCAGCAAATATTGATCGGAATCGGCGGCCCGACCGCGCAAGCGTGTGGCCGGGCCGGCCGATTAGGGCCGATCAATACGGATTGAACACCCCGTCGTCGCAAGTGCCGAGCTCGGTTTCGTCGAAATAGGCCGTCGACGTACCGACGATGCCATATGAGACGCCATTTTCGTCGCAATTGAACCGCGTGAAGCCGGCATGCTGGGTATGCGCCGCATCGAAATAGTAGATGCGGTGAATGACGATCTGGCTCGAATAGGCCAGCACGGGCATGGCCTGCGAAACGGCGAGCAGCCCGGCCAGCGCATAGATCGACGCGCGTTTGATCATGACGTCCTCCACTATGACGTTGGATGCCGGCGCATTCACGAGGGACGAGTCGGCACTCCCCAGCTTGTGCCCGGGAATCGCATCGGGAAACCGAAACCGCAGCCATATTGGCCTGATTTCATATGGTTACGAGAATGGTGACAATCGCGCACCGCGCAAGTCAGCGGCGCCTCGCGGCAACCGCATCCAGACAAATCCGTCGTTCGTATCTATGTACGTCCTGATGATGGAGCCTGAGCCGATGACCAACCGCCGCCAATTCCTGACGTTCGCCGGCACCGGCACTGCAGCCTTGCTGTTCGGCTGCCGCGCCGCCCCCGCCGCGCCGCCCGAGAAATTCGAATTCCAGCTGAGCGATGCCGAATGGCGCAAGCGGCTGCCCGCTCTGTCGTATCGCGTGCTGCGCCAGGAAGCGACCGAGACACCCTTTACCAGCCCGCTCAACAGCGAGCACCGCGCGGGCATCTTCGCGTGCCGGGGCTGTGCCTTGCCGCTTTTCTCGTCGAAGACCAAGTTCGACAGCGGCACCGGCTGGCCGAGTTTCTGGCAGCCGCTCGCCAATGCGGTGCGGACGCGCAACGATTCGAGCCTGGGGATGACGCGTACCGAAGTGCATTGCCGCCGCTGCGGCGGGCATCTCGGCCATGTGTTCGACGACGGGCCGCAGCCCACCGGCAAGCGCTATTGCATGAACGGGGCAGCGCTGACCTTCACACCCGGCCGGGCGTGAGGACCACGATCAGTCGCGGACGCCGATGATCCCGCGCTCGCCCTTCGGGGCCAGCGCGATGGTCTTCGACAGACGGTTCGCCTCGAACGCGTCGTCGCTGTCATTGTCCATCTTCGGCGCGGTGTCGGCGTAGATGAAACCCTTGGTCGGGTAGACCGTGGTGCCGAGGCCGCCCATCGGGCCGTACCACACCTTGACTTCGCTCCAGTCGCCATCGGCCGAAACGTCGATCGCGCGGACATTATATTCGATGCCACCGCGCCGCGACCAATTGGCGTGGGTCAGCAGGATCTCGCGGTCGTTGACGATCGCCGAGACCATCGCGACGTGGCCAAGCGGCATGCGGCCGATCGACTGGAAGGCAAGCACCGCACCGACGCGCGGGGTTTCGCCGCGGTCATAGCGGCCGGCCGCCTGCGACCACCAGGTATTGGCATTGCCGAAAATCTGGATGCCCGAAATCTCGCGAGCATAAGGAGCGCACTGCCAGAAGCGGGCCTGCGCCGGCACCACCGTCATCAGGGCGCAAGACGCCACCAGCGCGAATCGCGCTGCTACAACACCGAATTTCATGGACCCCCCAAAAGGTCGCGTTGAACTGCTGATGCTGGGTTAGGTGGACAAATGCGACATGGGAACCCTGTCGCGGCGATGAACGGAACCTTTCACGACGAACTGTGTTTCGTCGCCGTTGAATGCCTTTTTAGGTCACTTAGCGGACCTATCTCGCTCTTGCAGCATACCCGAAATGGCGCCGAATCGCGATAATCAGGGTATGTGCGGCGCCCCTTCGCGCTCCGCGGCGAACACCATCGCTGCCAGCCTCGCCTCATGTTCGCCGCGCCCGAAAGGGAACTTCATGAACAGGAACGCGGCGATCACGGCAAACGCCGCATAGATGCCGATATAGAGCAGGGTGAGGTTGTCGACCACCGCGACCGGCACCTGGCCGGCCTTTGCCGCGCGCGGGAAACTGACCGCATCGAGCAACTGGCCGACAACCATGATGCCGAGACCCGATGTGCATTTCTGGACGAAGAACGACCCGGCGAAATAGACGCCTTCGGACCGCCGTCCGGTCCGCGCTTCCGAATCCTCGACCACATCGGCCATCATCGACGCGCCGAGGATGAACGACGATACGCTGAACACCGTGGCGATCAGGAAGATCGGCAGCAATACGAGCACCAGGGTCGCACTCGCCGGTGGCGGCAGCAGCCCGGCAAAGCGCAGCCAATAAGGCATGGTGTGGAAGAAGGCGGCGAGCAGGACGAACGCCATGGCGGCATGCGGCTTGCTCGTCCGGCGCCCGACGATCGGCGCAAGCACGAACGCACCGATCGCCCCGCCGAACAAGGCGAATGGCAGGATCTGGAGCGCCCAGCCCGGAAACTGCCAGACGTAATTGTAGAGATAGTTGGACAGCGCGTAGCTGATCCCCTGATTGGTATAGGCACACACGCCGGCCAGGATGAGGATCAGGAAGGCGCGGTTTTTGATCGTCTCCCACAATTCGTGGAAAGTGCCGCCGAGCGTCGTCTTGTCGACCTCGGTCTTGGGCAGATTGCGGATTTCGTGATGCGTTCCCCAGGCCGAAACCAGGATCGCTACGGTCATGATCACCGCCGATACATAGGATAAATGGCTATAGCCGATCGGGTTGGTGAGACCATTTGGGTGCCCGAGCGACGGCCGCAGGAACACGCCATAAGCGAGCAGCAGGATAGTCAGTCCGCCCGCCCAGCCGAACAGATAACGATAGGCAGTGATCCGCGTGCGTTCGTCATAGTCCGAAGTGAGCTCGGGAGTCAGTGCCTGGCTCGGCACTTCGTAGCAACTGACTGCGCTACGCACGACCACCGCGGTCGCGAACAGCCACATCAGCGTCAGCCCCTCGGCCATCTTCGGCGGGTGCCACAACAATATCCAGCCGACCGCGATCGGGATCGCGGCGGCGTACATCCAGGGATGCCGCCGTCCCCACCGTCCCCGGGTACGGTCTGACAGGAAGCCGATCAGCGGATCGATGAAGGCGTCGCAGACGAGCGCGAGGAAAATGACGAACCCGACCGTCGCTGGACTCACCCCGACCACCTGATTGTAGAACAGCAGCAGGAACGTCCCGAAGCCCGCGTCCTTCACCCCATAGGCAACCGATCCGAAGCCGTAGCTTGCCGTCGTCCAGGTCGAGAGCCGTCGCGCCGGCGGCGCCGAAATATTGCTCACGAAGCGGCAGCCTCCAATGCAGAGAGCAGGCCCGGCACGCTCTCGTCCCAGCTTGCGCGGGTACCGACCAGCATGCCGCCATCGACCAGAATGTGCGTGCCGGTGACGAAGCTGGCATCGTCGCTCGCGAGATAGGCGACCGCCGCGGCGATGTCCTCGGGCCGGCCAGCGCGCTGCACGGGCTGCGCCTTGGCCGCGGTCTGTGCGATGACGCCGTTGACATGGTCGCGCATCGCCCCGTCGATCCCCAGGGTCGCAGTAAAGATGTTGGTGGTGATGAAGCCCGGGATCACGGCGTTGACGCGGATATTGTGCTTGGCGAGATCGGCGGCGGCGAGCCTGGTCAGATGGAGCACGCCGGCCTTGGCGGTCGAATAAGCGGTCGGGGCGTAGCCGCTGCCCAGCGCCGACACCGACGAGGTGTTGACGATCGCCCCGCCACCGCGTTTCGCGATCAGCGGCGCGGCATAACGGATGCCCATCGCGACCGACGTCAGCAGCAGCGCCATGGTGCGGTCCCAATCCTCGGGCGCGATCGCGTCGATCTTGTCGCGCGACCCGCCGGCACCGGCATTGTTGAATACCACGTCGAGCCCGCCCGCGGCATCGGCGGCGGCCATCAGCGCCTCGATATCGCCGGGTTGCGTGACATCGGTACGCTGGAAGCGGATACGGCCGTTCGAGGTTTCGGCGAGGTCGCGCCCACCCGCTTCGTCGATATCGCCGACCAGCACCTCGGCGCCTTCATCGACCAGCCGCAGCGCGGTTGCCCGCCCGATTCCCGAAGCGCCTCCGGTGACGACCGCGCGCTTGCCCTGAAACCGCATCCCATTCTCCTGCACGTATTTTTCGAGCAGCATAGAGGGGGCGACTAGCGGGTCAATCGACGTTTTCGAATTTCGGGTTTGTTTGATGTTGTGGGAAACGCCAAGCCCAATTACCAATCGTCACCCCCGGACTTGTTCCGGGGTGACGACTGGGCTGGGGAGAGGAAGCATGGCGCTCGACGCCGAAACCTTCGACGCATTGATCGACACCGTCCGCCGCTTCGTCGCCGAGCGTCTGCGCCCGCTCGAAGCCGAGGTCGAGGCGAACGACGCGATCCCCGACGACGTGATCCGCGACATGAGAGAGATGGGTCTGTTCGGCCTGTCGATCGCCGAGGAGTATGGCGGACTCGGCCTGACCATGAGCGAGGAGGCGCGCGTCGCGATCGAGCTCGGCCGCACCACGCCGGCGTTCCGGTCGAGCTTCGGCACCAATGTGGGGATCGGCAGCCAGGGCCTGGTGATGGCGGGCAATGACGAACAAAAGGCCGCCTGGCTGCCGCGGATCGCGTCGGGCGAGGTGATCACCAGCTTCGCGCTGACCGAACCCGATGTCGGGTCCGATTCGGGCGCGGTGAAGACAAGAGCGGTGTGGGACGGCCAGGCGTACCGCCTGTCGGGCACCAAGCGCTTCATCACCAATGCCGACAAGGCCGACCTCTTCACCGTGATGGCGCGGACCGGCGACGAACCGGGCGGTCGCGGTGTCTCCGCCTTCCTCGTCCCGCGCGACCTCGCCGGGGTGTCGATCGGCGAGCCCGAGAAGAAGATGGGGCAAAAAGGCGCCAAGGTCGCCGACGTGATCTTCGACGACGCGATCGTGCCGGTCGAGAACCGGCTCGGTGCGGAGGGCGAAGGCTTCAAGATCGCGATGCGCGTGCTCGACCGCGGGCGGCTGCACATTTCGGCGGTCTGTGTCGGCGTCGCCGAGCGGCTGATCGCCGATTGCGTGGCCTATGCCAGCGAGCGCAAGCAATTCGGCAAGCCGATCGCCGAGCACCAGTTGATCCAGGGGATGATCGCCGATTCGAAGACCGAGGCCCTGGTCGCCCGGGCGATGGTGCTCGAGACCGCCGCGGCCAAGGATGCGGGCAAGGACGTCGTGATGGAATCCGCCGCCGCCAAATATTTCGCAAGCGAGATGGTCGGCCGCGTCGCCGACCGCGCGGTGCAGATCTATGGCGGCGCCGGGTACATCGCCGATTACGGGATCGAGCGGCTGTATCGCGACGTCCGGCTATTCCGCATCTACGAAGGCACCAGCCAGATCCAGCAGCTCATCATCGCGCGCGAGACCTTGAAGCGGGGCGGCTGACCAGACTCCCCTCCCGCTTGCGGGAGGGGTCGGGGGAGGGCGTGTTCGTCCTCCGCCAACGAAAACAGACCCTCCCCTAACCCCTCCCGCAAGCGGGAGGGGAATCAGAAAAGAAGGAGACCGACATGGACACGAGCAAGTTCTTCAGCCTGGAAGGGCGCGTCGCGCTGATCACCGGGGGATCGCGCGGCATCGGCAAGATGATCGCCGCGGGCTACATCGCGCAGGGCGCCAAGGTGTACATCTCGTCGCGCAAGGCGCCGGCCTGCGAGGAAACCGCGGCCGAGCTCGGTCCGAACTGCATTCCGCTGCCGATGGACGTCTCGACCGTCGAGGGATGCAAGGCGCTCGCCGCCAAGCTGGCCGAGCATGAAGATCATCTCGACATCCTGGTCAACAATGCCGGGGCCGCCTGGGGCGTGCCGTTCGAGGAATTCCCGGAAAGCGGCTGGGACAAGGTGATGAACCTCAACGTCAAGTCGCCCTTCTTCCTGACCCAGGCGCTGTACGGGATGCTCAAGGCACAGGCGAGCTACGACAAGCCGAGCAAGGTCATCAACATCACCTCGATCGACGGCCTGCGGCTCAATCCGTGGGAAACGTACAGCTATCACGCGTCGAAATCGGCGCTGATCTACCTCACCAAAAGGATGGCAGCGCGGCTGATCAAGGACGCAATCATCGTCACCAGCCTCGCCCCCGGTGCCTTCGCCAGCGAAATGAACCGCGCCGCGCGCGACCATGGCGATGAGGTCGCCAAGGGCATTCCGATGCGCCGGATCGGTACCGACGAGGACATGGCGGGTGCCGCGATCTTCCTGGCGAGCCGGGCGTCGGATTATGTCGTCGGCGATACGCTGGTGGTCGACGGCGGGCTGGTCAATGCCGCGTTGGGAACAAGCATCGACGCCTAGATTCCCCGAATCCCTCTCCCTCTGGGAGAGGGTTAGCCCCCCTGCGGATGGTTCGGCGTCAAAATCAGTGTCCGTCCCTCCACCCGCCAGCTCTTCAGCCGCGACAGGAAGTTCATCCCCAGTACATCCATGTCGCCGAACGCCGGCGAGGTGACGACGGGCAGGTCGCGCGCGACGATATTGCCCATCCGTACTTCCGCCAGGGTCGCGGTCTGCGCCCGCACCGGGCCATTGGCGGTCTGGATGATCATCGGGAACGGGCTCGCGCTCGGCTGCAGTCCGGCCGCCTCGGCCGTGCTGCTCGACAGGGCGGTCACCGTCGCGCCGCTGTCGACCAGCATCCGCCGCTCGATCTGCCCGAACCGCACGGTCACCCAGAAATGGCCGTCATTGGCCATCGGCACGCGCATTTCCCTGCCGACGACCTGCTGCTTGTCGTCGAGGTGGAGGAATTGCGCGACGCGCGCGAACATCGGATCGAAGCGGCCGCGCTCGCCGACCAGCATCGCGATCAGCCCGAGGCACGCAACCAATGCCGCCAGCGACAGCAATCGCCCGACGACCCGGAAGCGTCGCGCGAGCAGCATCACCACGACGACGACCGCGATCGCCAGATAGAGTGGCACCGATCCACCAAACGCATCAGCCATGTGCGTCACCTGCCATGGTACAGATGTATGGCGGCTGAGCGACTTGTCCAGCCGCGCGCCCGGCGGGACGCGATCAACCGCGCCGGCGCGTCAGGGCGCGCTGCCCTGTACCTTCGCTTCGCGCCGCGCCAGCACATAGGCATGGCGCAGATCGGGCGTCATCTCGCCCATTGCCCAGGATCGCGCCATGTCGGGGCAGTAACGCGGATCGTCGCGCATCTCGGCCGGGCTGATCTCGGCGCCGCGTGCCGCGCAGAACCGGCCAATCGCCTCGACCACGCGGCGACGCAATTCGACCCGGCCGGCCGAGGTCTCGACGCGTATTCCCTCGGTCGGGATTCTGAAGGCCACGTCGCTGGCCCGGGCCGGATGATCGGCACAGGCGCCGAGCAGGATCGCGACCGCACAGATGATGAACCGCATTGATACCTCCTGGAATTGGGCAAGCCGGTCCCGTGGCGCGGAATCGCGCTTGCCGTTTGGGGTTGGGTGAGTGGCGGCGGCTAGCCGCCGGCTAGTTTCCTCGCCTGTATGTCAAAGGCAGCAGCCTGTGCTCGCAGCTTGCGCGCCTCGCTCTTCAGCCATTCGCGATTGTCAGGGGGTGTTGCTGTATTTCCGGCCTGGCGCTCGAGCTCGTCGGCGCTCGACCGCAGCCCGTCGGCGGAACCGCGCAAACCATCGATCTGGCCCTTGCGCGCCTCTTCCTCACCCTGGCGCTTGTCGGCGGCCTCCTCGTCCTCCGGCTGTCCACCGACCAGCGAGATGCCGTTGGGGCCGCCGAGCACCTGGGCTCCATTGCGACCGACGATACGCATTGCGGTCGGAGAAACCGCGACCACTGGCGCCCCGGCGGTGACGGATCGCGGATCACGAGCGGCACCGGACGATGGTGCCCGCGGCGTGGACAACGTCGCCTTGATCCCCGCGCCGAGCGACTTGAGCATCGCGCCCGCCGACTTGCCGGTCGCGCGCACGGCGCCGGGCCATGACGAGGAACTGGCCGATGACTGCTGCGTCTCCGCCGCGAATGCCTTAGGCTGCGGCGCGGAACTTTCAGCGGCGGTCGGCTGTCCAGGCGCCGGAGGAGCCGGCGGTTCGGGCGCGGGCGGGAGCGGCGCAAGTGGGAGCGGCGCAGCCGGGACCGGCGGGGCGCTGACGATCCGGGCCGCGGCCAGCGGTCCGGAGACACCCAGAGCGACGAGCAGCAACAAGGCCGGCACCAATGGCCGCACGCGCTGCCGCGCGCTGCCGTCCAGCGCGACCGCGACGCGTCGGGCAAGCGCAGTCCGGGTGAAGGCCATGCCATTGGCTTCGCGCGCACCCACACCGCCCCTGGCCACTGCCAGCAACGCCTGAGCATAATCGTAGCGGTCGATCCGGCCGAGTGCCTCGGCATCAGCGGCAAGCTCGGCCTCGCGCGCCAGCTCGCGGGCGACCAGCCAGGCCAGCGGATTGAACCAGAACAAGGCGGTCGCCAGCCGGGCGACGACCAGGCCGATCCAGTCGAACCGCCGGATATGCGCAAGCTCGTGCGCGATCACGGCCTCGGCCTGCTCGGGGCAATCGTGCGTCGCCGGGCCGATCAGGATCCAGGCCGGCGCCGCACCCCAGCTGCACGGCGTTGCGGCATGCGGCGATACCAACAGGCGCAACGGACGCCGGAACCCGGACGCGCCACGCGCCATCGCCTGCTGCCAGCGCGGATCGCAGGGCGGCCGAGCCTCGCGCGTCCAGCGCCGCAATGTCCAGATGCCGGCCAGGAAGCGGAGCAGCAGCGCTGCCGCGACGGCCGCATAGAACGCGATCTTGATGGAATCCTCGTCGATCGCCGGCGCGACCGTGACAGTCGCCGCCGCGACGGTTACCGGCGCAACCGCCACTGGCACCGATACCACCTCGCGCGCCGGCAGCCAGGCGAGATCGAGCGCGGGCAGCAGCGGCCCGAGCAACGGCAGCGCAAGCAAGGCAACGAGCGCAGCCTGCAGCAACGCGGCGCGTTCGGCCGCCGGACGGCGCCGCATCGCGATATGCGCAAGCAATGCGAGCACGGTGACCAGCAGCGACTTCCAGCCGAGGTCGATCAGCCAATCCATCGTCACGCCTCCCGCCGCGCGCGGTCGATCATCCGTTGCAACGCGTCGATCTCGTCGGGTTCGAGCCTGGGCTCCATGCCGAGCAACGCGGTCGCCGCACTCGCCGCCGATCCCTGGAAGAACGTCTGCACGAGCCGCTGCAGCGCGCTTTCGGCAACCGCATCGGTCTGCGGCACCGGCATGTAGATATAGGCCTGATTCTCGGTGCGGTGGGCGATCAGTCCCTTGGCCACCAGCCGCGCGAGCAAGGCGCGCACCGCGGAATCGCTGGGCGGATCGGTCATTGCGCCGCGGATGGCGGAAGCTGTCCCCTCGCCCAGTCCGCACAACAGTTCGAATATCTCGCGCTCGCGGCGCGGCAACGAATCGATCATGGCTGTCTCCTGCTACATTTGTAGCATGCTACAAATGTAGCAGCAAGAGACTGTCGGTCGATCGACTGGCTAGCTGACCATGCTGCCCATCAACGCCACCGCGAAGAAGCCTATCGCGTAGCAAAGGATCAGCAGCCCGGCGATCACCGCGCCGCCGCCGCGCAGGCCGGCCGTATCCTTCGACACGATCGCCCAGAGGATGAGGAACAAGGCACGCAACAGGCCGATCGCCGCGCTGATCAACGCTATCCCCATCCCGATCGTCGCGGCGGACGTGAAGCCGCGATAATAGGGAATCATTGTCGTCACGATCGGCATCAGCAGCGCCGGCACGATCGCCAGCGTCAGTGCCACGATCCTGAGCGCCATCGCGTCGCGCGACCGCGCCGCCCACCAGACCAGCCAGAACGCCGCGGCAGTCCCCAGCCATTGCGGCAACAGGATCCAGGCGCCCAGGGTCGGGCTCACCGCGCGATCCCGCCTGCCGCGAGCACCGCCAGCGTCACCAGCTCGCTCGCGCTCGAGGTCATCGGCGCGATCTGGACGGGCTTTTCCATCCCCACCAGCATCGGCCCGATCACCGCGTCACCGCCCAGCTCACGCAGCAATTTCGCCGAGATGTTGGCCGATTGCAGCCCGGGCATGATCAGCACATTGGCCGGACCCGACAGCCGGGCGAACGGATAATTGGCCAACTGGCGCGGGTTGAGCGCGACGTCGGGTGCCATCTCGCCTTCATATTCGAAGCTCACCTGGCGCTGGTCGAGCACCCCGACCGCGGCGCGCAGATTCTCCAGCCAGCGTCCCTCGGGATTGCCGAAGGTCGAATAGCTCAGGAACGCGACCCGCGGCTCGTGGCCCATGCGGCGCGCGACCGCGGCGGTCTGCTCGGCGATGTCGGCGAGCTCCTCGGCGGTCGGGCGTTCGTTGATCGTGGTGTCGGCCATGAACACGGTGTGGGTCTGGCCGACCATGACATGGATGCCGAACGCGGTGCGCCCTTCCTCGACATCGATGACCTTGCGGACCTCGCGCATCGTCTGGGCATAGGTGCGGGTGATGCCGGTGATCATCGCATCGGCCTCGCCGATCTGCAGCAGCACGGCGCCGAAGATGTTGCGGTCCTGGTTGATCATCCGCTCGCAATCACGGCGCAGATAGCCGCGGCGCTGCAAGCGCTTGTAGAGGAAGTCGACCATGCTCGGCACCAGCGGCGAGTTGCGGCTGTTATGCACTTCGTAGCTCTCGACGTCCTTGACGCCCAAGGCCCGCATCCGGTCGTGGACATCGTCGCGCCCGACCAGCACCGGCACGCCATAGCCGCCTTCGCGGAAGGCGACCGCGGCGCGGATCACGACTTCTTCCTCGCCCTCGGCGAACAGCACGCGCTTGGGTTGCGCCCGCGCGCCCTCATAGGCCTGGGCCAGCACGCTGGTGGTCGGGTTGAGCCGCCCGCGCAGCTGGTTGCGATAGGCGGGCATGTCGAGGATCGGCTTGGTCGCGACTCCCGAATCCATCGCTGCCTTGGCGACCGCCGACGGCACGACTTCCATCAGTCGCGGATCGAACGGCGCGGGGATGATGTAGTCGGGGCCGAACGAGTGGCGCACGCCATAGGCCGCCGCGACTTCCTCGGGCACCGATTCACGCGCCAGTTCGGCGATCGCCTGCGCCGCGGCGATCTTCATTTCCTCGTTGATCCCCGTCGCGCGCACGTCGAGCGCACCGCGGAAGATGAACGGGAAACCCAGCACGTTGTTGACCTGGTTGGGATAGTCCGACCGCCCGGTCGCGATGATCGCATCGGGGCGCGCTTCCTTGGCCAGCTCGGGCCGGATCTCGGGTTCCGGATTGGCCATGGCGAAGATGATCGGCGCCTTGGCCATGTCCTTGACCATGTCGGGCGTCACCGCGCCTGCCGCCGACAGGCCGAGGAACACGTCGGCGCCGTGCAGCGCTTCCTGCAGCGTGCGCTTCTCGGTGACCACGGCGTGCGCCGATTGCCACTGGTTCACTTTCTCGCGGCCCTGATAGATCACGCCCGAACGGTCGCACATGATCACATTCTCGTGGCGCACGCCCATCGCCTTGATCAGCTCGGTGCAGGCGATCGCCGCCGCGCCCGCGCCGTTCACCGCGACCTTGATGTCCGACAAATGCCGCCCGGTCAGCAGGCAGGCGTTGATCAGGCCCGCCGCGGTGATGATCGCGGTGCCATGCTGGTCGTCATGGAAGACCGGGATGTTCATCCGCTCGCGCAGGGTCTGCTCGATGATGAAGCATTCGGGCGCCTTGATATCCTCGAGGTTGATCCCGCCGAAGCTCGGCTCCATCAATTCGACCGCGTCGATGAAGCGCTCGACATCCTCGGTCTTGAGCTCGATGTCGATCGAATCGACATCGGCGAAGCGCTTGAACAGCACCGCCTTGCCTTCCATCACCGGCTTCGAAGCCAGCGCGCCGAGATTGCCCATGCCAAGGATCGCGGTGCCGTTGGAGATAACGGCGACCAGATTGCCCTTGGCGGTATAATCATAGGCAGTGGCGGGATCGTCGGCGATCGCCTGGACCGGAACCGCCACGCCGGGCGAATAAGCGAGCGCGAGGTCACGCTGCGTCGTCAGCGGCTTCGACGCGATGATCTCGATCTTGCCGGGCCGCCCTTCCGAATGGAACAGCAAAGCCTCGCGGTCGGAAAACTGGACGGATGCTTCGTCGGTCATTCTGATCCTCTCTGTTGCGCCCGCTTTAGGTGCGCTCGGGCAATAAGGGAACCGGCTAGCCGCCCTCTGCCGCACGTTGGTTGCGTGGATGTGATGCTCAGGCTGGGCGGAATTCCACACACTTCGTCTTTCCCAGCCGTCAGGCCTTGTGCCGGGATGACGGCGTGGGTTGAGGCGAACCGATCGGATTTACCCACAACTGAACCGCGTACGGGATTTGCGCATCTCCACCACTCGGCTAACCGGCAGGCATGGCCGATGCCGCCCCGACCCCGATGATGGCGCAATATCTCGCCTTGAAGGCGGAAGCTGGCGACTGCCTGCTGTTCTACCGCATGGGCGATTTCTTCGAATTGTTCTTCGAGGATGCCAGGATCGCCAGCAACGTGCTCGACATCGCGCTGACCGCGCGCGGCGAGCATGACGGCGAGAAGATCCCGATGTGCGGCGTCCCCGCCCATGCCGCAGTCGGCTATCTCCAGCGGCTGATCAAGGCGGGCCATCGCGTCGCCATCGCTGACCAGATCGAAACCCCGGCCGAAGCCAAGAAGCGCGGCGGATCGAAGGCCCTGGTCGCGCGCGCGATCATCCGCGTCGTGACCGCGGGCACGCTGACCGAAGAGGCATTGCTCGACTCGCGCGCGGCAAACTGGTGCGTGGCGATCGGCGAAGCGGCCGGCGGCATCGCGGTAGCGGCCGCCGATGTCTCGACTGGTCGGTTCGAACTGATCGAGACGAGCGAAGGCAGCCTGCCCGCCGAGCTCGCGCGGCTCGGCGGCGCCGAAGTGCTGGCGAGCGAGAGCAGCGCCTTCGAACATTATGCCACCGTGCTGCGCCCGAAGAGCGAGTTCGATTCGACCGTTGCCGAGGCTCGGCTCAAGCGCGTCTATGGCGTCGCCACGCTCGACGGATTCGGCCAGCTCGGGCGTGCGGGGATGGCGGCGGCGGGCGGGCTGGTCGCCTATCTCGAACATACCGCCAAGGGCTCGCTTCCTTTCCTTCGCCCGCCGCGGATCGGCAATGCCGGCGAGGCGATGGCGATCGACGCGGCGACGCGCGAGAGCCTGGAACTGACCCAGACCCAGACCGGCCAGCGCAAGGGCAGCCTGCTCGACGCGGTCGACCGCACGGTGACCGGCGCAGGTGCGCGGCTGCTGGCCGCCGATATCGGCGCGCCGTTGATGGACCGGGCGACGATCGAGGCGCGGCTCGACCTCGTCCAGCGGCTCCATGACGACGGCACCCTGCGCGAAAATCTGCGCGCGACGCTGCGCAGCCTGCCCGATATCGGCCGCGCGCTCGGCCGCATCGCTGCCGGACGCGGATCGCCGCGCGATCTCGGCCAGCTCCGCGACGGACTCGACGGAGCATGGTCGCTTGGCGAGCGGATCGACGCCCTCGCCGCACCGCCGCCATTGCTCCAGGACATCGCGCCGCGGTTGCGCGGCCATGGCGCATTGATCGACCTGCTCAAGCGCGCGCTGGTCCCTTCACCGCCGATCGATGCGTCCGACGGCGGCTATATCGCCGAAGGCTATGACAGCGCGCTCGACGATTTGCGCGACATCGGCGCGGGCGGCAGGCGGGCGATCGCCGCGCTGGAAGCCGAATATCGCGCGCGCACCGGCACCTCGGCGCTCAAGATCCGCCACAACGGCGTGCTCGGCTATCATGTCGAGGTTCCGGCCAGGGCCGCCGATCCGCTGATGGCCGCGGACAGCGGCTTCACGCATCGCCAGACGCTCGCCGGCGTGGTGCGCTTCAATGCGCCCGAACTGCACGAACTGGCGATGAAAGTGACCCAGGCGGGCAGCCATGCGCTCGGCGCCGAGGCCGCGCATCTCGAGGAACTGACCGCCACTGCGCTGGCCAGCCGCGAGGCGATCGCCGCGGCCGCCGACGCACTCGCGCGGCTCGACGTATCGGCGGGACTCGCCGAGCGCGCGGCCGAGGACGGCTGGGCACGCCCGGCGCTCGTCGACCACGCCTGTTTCGAGATCCAAGGTGGCCGCCACCCGGTGGTCGAGGCCGCGGTCCAGCGCACCGGCGAGCGCTTCGTCGCCAATGACTGCCTGTTGTCCGAGACCTCGCGGCTGTGGCTGGTCACCGGCCCGAACATGGGCGGCAAGTCGACCTTTCTGCGCCAGAACGCATTGATCGCGGTGCTCGCACAGGCCGGCAGCTACGTTCCGGCCAGTCGTGCCACATTGGGACTCGTCGACAAGCTGTTCAGCCGCGTCGGCGCGTCGGACAACCTTGCCCGCGGGCGCTCGACCTTCATGGTCGAAATGGTCGAGACAGCCGCGATCCTGGCGCAAGCGACGCCGCACAGCTTCGTGATCCTCGACGAGGTCGGCCGCGGCACCTCGACCTATGACGGCCTCGCCATCGCCTGGGCCGTGGTCGAGGCGATCCACGAGGACAATCGCTGCCGCTGCCTGTTCGCGACGCATTATCACGAGTTGACCCGGCTCGCCGAACGCTGCGACGCGCTGAGCCTCCACCATGTCCGCGCGCGCGAATGGAAAGGCGACCTCGTCCTGCTCCACGAAGTCGCGGAAGGGCCCGCCGACCGCAGCTACGGCCTCGCCGTTGCGCGCCTCGCCGGCCTGCCGCCGGCAACGATCGCGCGGGCCAAGGGCGTGCTGGCAAAGCTGGAAGCGGGGCGCGCCAAGACTGGCGGGCTTGCCGCGGGACTCGACGACTTGCCGCTCTTCGCTGCCGCCACCGAAGCCGAGGAAGAGGAATGCGACGCGGTTCGCACCGAATTGGATGCGATTGACGTCGATGCGATGAGCCCGCGCGATGCGCTTGAAACGCTCTATCGTCTCAAGGCGTTGGCGCGCGACGGACGGGATAGCGGCTAACGCGCCTATAACCATAGGGTATAGTGGCTGACCTTTTGGGCCGTTGCGGTCCTTTTTTCCCTGTGGCAGACCCTGCCTGGGGATAGGAGGGATTCGCAGGAATGGACCGCGACGATAGCGGTCCGGCGCTGCTTCGTGAGACCGCGGGAACGGAGCGAAAAACGGCTCCCGCACCCAGCCAGATCGGGGAAGCGTTATGGCGCGCCCGATTGCGCATGGGATTGTCTGTCAACGACGTGGCGAGCCGGACCGGCACAGCAGTCGAGACCGTCAGCGCGATCGAGGATTCGGCGTTCGACCGCTTGCCGGAACGCGACAAGACGATCGCGGCGGCACGCGCTTATGCGCGGCTGGTCCGCGTACCCGAGAAATGGGTCGCGCTCACTTTGGCCTATGAACTGAGCCGGATGGTCGCGACCTGGCCGATCGCCTGAACCGGCCTTTCAGTCGAAATCGATCAGCGGCGGGGGACCGACGATATAGGCACTCGCCGGGTCGTCGAACGGGAAGCCGCCCGGCACCATTCGCCCGAGCAAGGCGGCGGTTCGCGTCACCGCGGCGGCGCCCACCGCCATCGCGATCGGCCCGCCGATCAACTGGTCGGAAATGATCACGCCCCCACCCTGCTCGACCAGCGAGCCGGCGGCGACCGCAGCCATCACCTGGCGGCGGACGGTCGAATAGGGAATGTCGAGCGCGCGCGAAATCTCCGCGGTCGAAACGGGCACGCGGCGATCGGCTGGCGGCGGGGTTTCGAGATCGGCGTAGCGGCGGGCGAGCTCGGGATCGCGCGTGATCGGCCGCGCGCTCGCCATCAGCACGGCGGCGACTACCGCCAGCTCCAGCCAGTCGGCGACATAGACCCCGACATTCTCGAAGGCCGCCAGGCCGAGGTCGATCGATGCGGTCAGCGTGATGTCGGGCCGGTACGGCGTGCCCACCGCCGCGCGCGGCAGCGGCAGCCCGAATTCGCGGAATTCGCCGGTCACCCAGACCATCGAATCGTGGAGATGGACCATCAGCGCCGCGACGTCGGGATTGTCGCGCAGGCGCGGCGACACGACCACACCGTTCGCGGTGCGATCGCACAGCCCGGCCTTGATCAGCGCGTTGACGTGGCGCCGCACCGTCTCGAACGGGCGGCGCATCGACTGCGACAGCGCGTTGATGCTGATGCCGCCGTCGGTGGCGACGTCCGGCGGCCGCGCGGTCGGCCAGCCGGCCAGCGTCTGCGAGCTCGCGCGCAATACCGCGAGGAAGAAGATGCCGCGGTCGAACACGAACGACCCGCCGGCCAGCTTGCGCACGACATCGACCGTGCGGACCAGGCTGGTCAGCCGCATCTCGATCAGCAATCGGGTCGCCAGCCGGCCTTGCGATTGAGCGGCCGGCACCATCCCTGACGTCATCGTTCCACCCCTGTTTCGGGGGCATCGCCGTCCCCGCCCGCTCGGCCCCGTTCTACCAGAATGAGTAGGTTTCGTCGTCGTGCAATAGGATGATGACCCAAAAAGGGCATCGTTGCGCTTGCGCAAGGTTAATCTACACTCCCCGGCGCCGAGTCGGGGGGGCTTGAACGTGGATCTGTTTGGTGGAGAGCTTGATCGCTCCATGCCGTTGATGGCGGCCGATGCGGTCGGGCGGGCGTTGCGCGACGCGCGCGAGCGGCTCGGCATGACGCTTGCCGAGGTTGCGAGCGAGACGCGGATGGCGATCCGCCATCTCGAGGCAATCGAGCAAGCGCGATTCGACGGCTTTGCCGCGCCGGTCTATGCGCTCGGCTTCGCCCGCAACTATGCCCGCGTGGTCGGCCTGCCGCTGCAATGGGTGACCGATTGCCTCAGGGACGAGGTCGCGAGCTATTTCCACGAGCGCCAGCGCTTCGATCTCGGCTGGACCGCAGAGGGACTTCGCCAGACGCGCTAAACCGCGCGTGACGCCAGGCGCATTCGCCACTATCTCCGCGCCATGCCTGCGCGTTTCGACAGCCTGCCCCATCGCCGCGCGATCATCGACCGGCGCGCGATCGCCGACGCGCTGGCGGCGATCGAGGGCAATGACCGCGCCAAATTGCGCCAGGCCGCGACCGCGATGCTCAAGCAGGCGCTCGTCGCCGGCCGCGCCGAGATCGAGCGGCGGCTGATCGAGCATCCGTCGCGCGGGCTGGAGATCGCCGCGAGCCAGGCCTTCCTGATCGACCAGATCCTGCGCCTGCTCTACGATTTCACCACGCAACGGCTCTACCCGCTGAGCAATCCGACCGCTGCCGAGAAGCTCGCCTTGATCGCGGTCGGCGGCTATGGGCGTGGCGAGATGGCGCCGCATTCGGATGTCGATATCGGCTTCCTGACGCCGTGGAAGGAAACCCCCTGGCACGAGCAGGTCGTCGAGACGATGCTCTATTCGCTCTGGGACCTCGGCCTGAAGGTCGGGCAATCGACCCGCACGATCGACGAGATGGTGCGCCAGGCCAAGGGCGACGTCACCGTCCGCACCGCCTTGCTCGAGGCCCGCTATGTGTGGGGCGACCAGGCGCTGTATGACGAGGCCGCACGGCGCTTCAAGGCCGAGGTCCAGTCGGGCACCGCACGCGTCTTCATCGCCGAGAAGCTCGCCGAGCGCGACTTGCGGCACAAGCGGATGGGCGACACCCGCTACGTCGTCGAGCCCAACGTCAAGGAAGGCAAAGGCGGCCTGCGCGACCTCCACGCGCTCTTCTGGATCGGCAAATATGCCTATGACGTCCAGAGCGCCGCCGAACTGGTCGATACCGGCCTGTTCAGCCGCGCCGAATATAGCCAGTTCCACCGCGCCGAGAATTTCCTCTGGGCGGTGCGCTGTCATCTCCATTCGGTTTCAAGGCGCGCCGAGGACCGCCTGACCTTCGACCTGCAGCGCGAGATCGCCGAGCGGATGCGCTTCGCCGATCGCCCGGGCAAGTCCAAGGTCGAGCGCTTCATGCATTATTACTTCCTGCAGGCGAAGGCGGTCGGCGACCTGACGGGAGTGTTCCTCGCGCATCTCGACGACAAGTTCGCGGCGCGTGGGCGGCGCTTCGGTTTCCCGACGCTCCGGCGGCGGCCGTCGAAGCTCAACGGCTTCGTGCTCGACCGCGGGCGGCTGGCCTTGCCCAACGAGGATTTCTTCGCGCAGAAGCCGACGCGGCTGATCGAGATGTTCGTGCTCGCCGACCGGCACAATCTCGAAATCCATCCGCTGGCGATGCGCAGCGCCGCGCGCGACGCCAAACTGGTCGACGACATCCGCCGCGACCCCACCGCCAACGCCTTGTTCCTCGAGGCGCTGACGAGCCACAACCATCCCGAACTGGCGCTGAAGGCAATGAACGAGGCCGGCGTGTTCGGCCGCTTCGTGCCCGATTTCGGCCGCGTCGTCGCGCAGATGCAGTTCGACATGTACCACCACTTCACGGTCGACGAGCATACGATCCACGCGATCGGCCTGCTCAGCCGGATCGAGAAAGGCGAGCTCAAGGACGACCATCCCCTGAGCTATGCGATCATGAAGCAGATCGCGTCGCGCCGCGTGCTCTACGCCGCGGTCCTGCTTCACGACATTGCCAAGGGACGCGGCGGCGACCATTCGGTGCTCGGCGCCGAAGTCGCGCAGCGGCTGTGCCCGCGCTTCGGCTTCACCCCGGCCGAGACCGAGACGGTGGCGTGGCTGGTGCGCTGGCACCTGTTGATGTCGGCGACCGCGTTCAAGCGCGACCTGTCGGACTTCAAGACGATCCTCGATTTCTGCGAGGCGGTGCAAAGTCCCGAGCGATTGCGCCTGCTGCTCACCCTGACGGTCGTCGACATCCGCGCGGTCGGCCCCGGCGTATGGAACGGCTGGAAGCGGCAATTGCTCACCGACCTCTACGAAGCCGCCGAGGAAGTGCTGCGGCTCGGCCACAAGCAGAAGGGGCGCAACGAACGCATTTCCGCCAAGCAGGAAGCCGTTGCCGCCGCGCTCGGCTGGGACGAGGCGACCTTCGCCAGAACGGTCAGGCGGCTGCCCGATTCCTACTGGATCGCCGAAGCCGAGGACGCTCTGGTCGCCAACCTCAAGGTGATCGCCGAAGCAGGCGATGCGCCGCTGTCGATCGCCAGCCAGGTCGACCATGATCGCGGCGCGACCCTGGTCACGATCTACGCGGCCGACCATCCCGGCCTGTTCTACCGCATCGCCGGCGCAATCAGCGTCGCAGGCGGCAACATCATCGACGCGCGCATCCACACCACGCGCGACGGCATGGCGATCGACAATTTCCTGGTCCAGGACCCGATCGGCCGCCCGTTCGACGACCGTGCGCAGCTCGACCGGCTGCAGCGCGCGATCGAGGATGCGCTGGCCAACCGCAACAAGCTGGCCGACCGTCTGAAGGCCAAGCCGCTGCCGCGCGCCCGCGCCGAAGCCTTCGACATCAACCCCGCGGCGTTCGTCGACAACCACGCCTCGAACCGCTTCACCGTGGTCGAGGTCAATGCCCGCGACCGCCCGGCGTTGCTGCATCAGCTCGCCCAGGCCCTGTTCCAGTCGAAAGTGACGATTCATTCGGCGCATGTCGCGACCTATGGCGAGCGCGCGGTCGACACATTCTACGTAACCGACCTGACCGGCGACAAGATCGAGGCGCCGTCGCGGGTCAAGGCGCTCGAACGGCGGCTGGTCGATGCCGCCGCGGGCGAAACGGTCGCGCAGGCGGCCTGACACAGGGAGGACAGCATGCCGGTACTCGGAATTGGCGGATTCTTCTTTCGCGCGAAGGACCCCGACGCGCTCAATACCTGGTATCGCGACAATCTCGGCGTCGGCGCGGGCTGCGCGGCCGAGGATACCGGCCCGCCCGAGGAATGGACCTGGAAAGTCCAGGGCGGCCCGATGGTGTTCGCGCCGTTCAAGGCAGGGACCGATTATTGGGCGGACGACAAGCAGTACATGCTCAACCTGCGCGTCAGCGACCTCGACAGCCTGCTCGATCAGCTCAATGCCAAGGGTATCGAGGTGATCACCAAGCCTGAATGGAACGACCCGTCGACGGGCAATTTCGCGCGGATCCACGACCCCGAGGGCAATGCCATCGAATTGTGGGAACCGCCGGCTTGAGTCGATCCGACCCCGAGCGCCCCGGCGCGGGTTTCCAGGCGAAGCTGCACGACGATCTCGATGCGTTGGCCGCGCGCCATCGCCGCCGCAGCCTTGCCCCGCGCACCGGCCACGATTTCGCATCGAACGATTATCTCGGACTGGCCGGGTCGCCCGAGATGGCGGCGATCGTCGCCGACGCGCTGGGCCGCGGCGTGCCGGTCGGCTCGGGCGGGTCGCGGCTGCTGCGCGGCAATCACGAAGAGCATGAGGCGCTCGAGACCGAGGCCGCCGCCTGGTTCGGCAGCGAGGCGGCGCTCTATTTCAGCACCGGCTTTGCCGCCAATGGCGGGCTGTTCGCGGCGCTGCCGGGTGCGGACGATATCGTCGTCCATGACGAACTGGTCCATGCCAGCGCGCATGACGGGATGCGGCTGGGCCGCGCGGCACGGGTACCGGTCGCGCATAACGATGCCCGGGCCTTTGCCGATGCCATCGCTCGCTGGCGGCACGACGGCGGCAAGGGCCGACCATGGATCGCGGCCGAGAGCCTTTATTCGATGGACGGCGACCGCGCGCCGATCGCCGAGCTGATCGCGCTCGCCGACCGCGAGGACGCCGTGCTGGTAGTCGATGAAGCGCACGCAACCGGCGTGTTCGGGCGCGGCGGGCGCGGGCTGGCGGCCGAGTACGAAGGTCGCGAGAACCTCATCACCTTGCGCACCTGCGGCAAGGCGCTCGGCGCGGAAGGCGCGCTGGTCTGCGGCTCGCGCGCGGTGTGCGATGTGCTGATCAATCGAGCGCGCGGCTTCATCTTCTCGACCGCGCCCTCGCCGCTGATGGCGGCGGCAGTGCGCGGGAGCCTGAACTTGCTCGACCGCGAGCCCGACCGGATCGCGCGGCTGGACGCCCTGGTCGCTCATGCCCATGACCGCCTCGTACCGCTGGGCGCCAACGCCAGCAGCTCGCCGATCATGCCGCTGATCGTGGGCGACGATGCGCGGGCGATGGCGGTGGCTGCACGGCTCCAGGCGCAGGGCTTCGACGTCCGCGGCATCCGCCCGCCGACCGTGCCCGCGGGCACCGCGCGGCTGCGGCTGTCGATCACGCTCAATGTCGATGCCGCGACGATCGACGCGCTCGCCGACGCCTTGCGGGATGCCTTGTGACTGCGATCGTCGTCACCGCGACCGGCACCGATATCGGCAAGACGGTGTTCGCCGCCGCGCTGACCGCCGCGCTCGACGGCTGTTACTGGAAGCCGGTCCAGGCTGGGACCGACGACGGTACCGACCGCGAGCGCGTCGCGCGCCTGTCGGGGGTGCCCGACGACCGCTTGCTGCCCGAGGCATACAACCTGACCACCCCCTGCTCGCCCCACCGCGCTGCCGAGATCGATGGCGTGACGATCGACACCGACCACCTCGCGCCGCCCGCCTGCGACCGCCCATTGGTGATCGAAGGCGCCGGCGGCGTGCTGGTGCCGTTCACCCGCACCGTCACTTTCGCCGACCTGATCGCGCGCTGGCGGCTGCCCGCGGTACTGGTCGCCTCGACCACGCTCGGCACGATCAGCCACAGCCTGGCCGCGATCGAGGCGTTGCGCGCACGCAGCGTCGACATTCGCGGCGTGGCCTTTGTCGGGGAAGCGGTGGAGGACAGCGAAGCGACGATCGCTGCGATGGGCGGGGTCAAACGCCTCGGCCGCCTGCCGCATCTCGACCCGCTCGACGCCACCACGCTCGCCGCTGCCTTCGCCGCCAATTTCGACATCAACGATTTCCGGGCAGATTTCCAATGAGCTCGCGGGTCTGGCATCCCTTCACCCAGCACGGGCTGGGCGAGCCGATTCCCCTGGTAACGCATGCGAGCGGTGCCGCTCTCCACACCGCCGATGGCCGGCGGATCGTCGACGCGATCTCGTCCTGGTGGGTGACCACGCACGGCCATTGCCACCCGCAGATCATGGCGGCGATCGCCGCGCAGACGGAGAAGCTCGACCAGATCATCTATGCCGGCTGGACCCACGAGCCCGCCGAGACGCTGGCGCGCGGGCTGACCGAAATCATGCCGGCCGCACTGGAATATGTCTTCTATTCCGACAGCGGCTCGACCAGCGTCGAGGTCGCGCTCAAGATGGCGCTCGGCTTCTGGGCCAATCGCGGCAGCCCGCGCCACCGCATCCTGGTGATGCAGCACAGCTATCACGGCGACACGATCGGCGCGATGTCGGTCGGCGCGCGCGGCGTGTTCAACCAGGCCTATTCGCCCTTGCTGTTCGACGTCGGCACCATCCCCTTCCCTGCCGAGGGGCACGAGCAGGCGACGCTGGATGCGCTCGAGGCGGCATGTCGCGAACAACCCGCTGCCTTCATCGTCGAGCCGCTGATCCTCGGCGCCGGCGGCATGCTGGTCTATCCGGCGAGCGTGTTGGCCGAGATGCACGCGATCTGCGCGCGGCACGACGTGCTGTTCATTGCCGACGAAGTGATGACCGCCTGGGGCCGCACGGGGACCTTGCTCGCCGGCGAGCAGGCCGATGTGGTGCCCGATATATTGTGCCTGTCGAAAGGGTTGACCGGCGGCGCGGTGCCGCTGGCGGTGACGATGGCGACGCGCGCGATCTTCGATGCGCACCTGTCCGACGACCGCGCCAGGATGTTCTTCCATTCGTCGAGCTACACCGCCAACCCGATTGCCTGCGCGGCCGCAAACGCCAATCTCGCGATCTGGCGCGAGGAACCGGTACTGGAGCGGATCCGCGATCTGGGTGCGCGCCAGCAGGCACGGCTCGATGCGCTCGAGGGGGTGACCGGCAAAAGGCGGATCGGGACGATCGCGGCGATGGACGTGCCGGTGCCGGATGGTGGATATCTCGCGGCGATCGGGCCGCGGCTGCTGGCGCATTTCCGCGAGCGGGACGTGTTACTGCGCCCGCTGGGGAACACGGTGTACGTGATGCCGCCTTACTGCATCGACGATGCGGATCTCGATGCGGTGTATGAGGCGATAGGGACCGCCCTCTAGTCCGTCACCCGGCACAAGGCCGGATGATGGCCTTGTCTGTCATGCCGGACTTGATCCGGCATCCATGTCCTCAGCACCTCAAGCAAGCGGGTATGAGGCGCGCGATGGACATGCCCCCCCCGGATCAAGTCCGGGGTGACGGTTGGAGTATGGGAGAGCGGGGGAAAGCCAGCGCGGAGTGAATCCGCGCTGTCGTCGGTCGGCGGCTGTTGAGCCGCCGCCGGCCGGGCTCGCCGAACCTTCGCGAAATAGCGCTGCTATTTCGCGTCGGCGAGCCTTACTTGGGCGCCAGCACCATCAGCATCTGGCGGCCTTCCATGCGCGGATGCGCCTCGACCTTGGCGTCCTCGGCGGTGTCGTCCTGGACGCGCTTCAGCAGGTTCATGCCGAGCTGGCCATGGCTCAGTTCGCGGCCGCGGAAGCGCAGGGTGACCTTCACCTTGTCGCCTTCGCCGATGAACTTGTGGATCGCCTTCATCTTCGTCTCATAGTCATGATCGTCGATGTTCGGACGCATCTTGATCTCCTTGATCTCCTGCGTCTTCTGCGATTTGCGAGCGAGGTTGGCCTTCTTCTGCGCCTCGTATTTGAACTTGCCGACATCGAGGAACTTGGCCACCGGCGGATCGGCATTGGGTGACACTTCGACAAGGTCGAGGCCAAGCTCCTGCGCCTGTTCCATCGCCTCGCGCGTGTACATCACGCCGAGATTCTCACCCTCATGGTCGATCACGCGGACCTTGGGTGACTGAATCCATTCGTTGAATCGGGGGCCATTCATTGGCGGCGCCTGCATCGGGCGGCGCATCGTGGGAGGACGGATAGGTACTGCTCCTTTGGGTTGTGAATATGCTGATATAGAATTTTGCACGCGCTTTTGAAAGCGGAGACCGCAAAAGTCGCTGTGCCGGCGGTCATGCCGTGGCGTTTTTCGGGCCGACGTGCGCTCCCGGCAACATTTCCTCACGATCGGGACCGATCCGGGCAATCCTCCGACGCTAGCCAGGGCAGGCCGTCGGGACATGCGATCTCGTCACGAAGATCCGGACCGGCGGCCCGCAGGCGGGACGTTCACCACCAAGGGGAATGTTCCATGATCCATCACTATGCCGCCATCGCCGCTGCGCTGCTGGCGGCCGCCCCGGCGTTCGCGCAGGAAGAACCACCCAAGCCCGTCACCGTGTCGGGCAACGCCACGATCATCTCCGACTATCGTTTTCGCGGCGTGTCGCAATCCGACAAAAGGGTCGCGCTGCAGGGCGGGATCACCGTCACCCACGAAAGCGGGGTCTATGCGGGAACCTGGGGATCGAACCTGGCCGGCTGGGGCACGTTCGGCGGTGCCAATCTCGAGCTCGACTTGTTCGCCGGCATCAAGAAACCGATCGCGAGCGGCACGACGATCGATGTCGGCCTGACCTGGTACATGTATCCCGGCGGCGCCGACCTGACCGATTTTGCCGAGCCCTATGCCAAGTTGGGCACGACGATCGGCCCGGCCAGCCTGGTCGCGGGCATCGCCTATGCGCCGAAGCAAAAAGCCCTGGGCAATTACTCGAACACCCCGCAGAGCCGCGGCCAGGCGCAGGACAATCTCTATATCTGGGGCGACGCCAGCATCGGCATTCCCAAGACTCCGCTTACCGCCAAGGCGCATCTCGGCCATTCGAATGGCAACCCCGGCCTCGGGCCCAACGGCACCAGCGTGACGCCGACGGGCAGATATTTCGACTGGTCGCTGGGGCTCGACTATGTGATCGGGCCGGTGACGCTCGGTGCCTCCTATGTCGACACCAACATCAATCGGGCGAAATCGGCCTATCTGCAGCCCAATTTCTCGTCGACCAAGAACGGGTCGTCGGTCGCCGACGCGACCGCCATCTTCTCGGTCAGCGTTGCCTTCTGATCGAACAGCGGGCGGCGACTGGCGCCGCCCGCCGTGCATGTCGATCAACCCTGCGCTTCGACCTCGGCCTCGATCGCCAGGTCGGGGGCGAGCGCCTGGCGCTGCAATTGCTCGATCGCCGCGGCCAGCGTCAGCACCTGCTGCCGCTCGCTGCCGAGCTGGCGCAGCGCGACCGTGCCCTCATCAGCCTCGCGCTTGCCGACGACGAGCAGGTTCGGGACCTTGGCCACACTGTGCTCGCGCACCTTGTAGTTGATCTTCTCGTTGCGCAGGTCGGTCTCGACCCTGATGCCGGCCTTCCGCAATTCGGCGGCGACCTGCACGGCGTAGTCGTCGGCATCCGACACGATCGTCGCAACCACTGCCTGCACCGGCGCCAGCCACACCGGCAGCTTGCCCGCAAAATGCTCGATCAGGATACCGATGAAGCGCTCGTACGACCCGAAGATCGCGCGATGCAGCATCACCGGGCGATGACGCTCGCCATCCTCGCCGACATAGCTCGCATCGAGCCGCTCGGGCAGCACGCGATCCGACTGGATCGTGCCGACCTGCCAGGTCCGGCCGATCGCGTCGGTCAGGTGCCATTCGAGCTTGGGCGCGTAGAATGCCCCCTCGCCCGGCAGCTCTTCCCAGCCATATTCGGGCGTCGCCAGCCCTGCCCTGACCACCGCGTCGCGCAGCTCGGCCTCGGCCTGGTCCCACATCTCCTCGGTGCCGAAGCGATTGTCGGGGCGCAGTGCCAGCTTGATGGCATATTTGAAGCCGAAATCGCGATAGATGCGATCGGCCAGCCGGCAGAAATCCTGCACTTCCTCGACGATCTGGTCCTCGCGGCAGAAGATGTGCGCGTCGTCCTGCGTGAACTGGCGCACGCGCATCAGCCCGTGGAGCGCGCCATGCGGCTCATTGCGGTGGCAGCAGCCATTTTCGTACAGGCGCAGCGGCAGGTCGCGATACGACTTGATCCCCTGGCGGAAGATCAGGACGTGCGCCGGGCAGTTCATCGGCTTGAGCGCCATCCACTCGGCATGGTCCGAGACGATCGGCCCCTCATCCTCGGTGTTGGGCACTTCGTCGGGGATGACGAACATGTTCTCGCGATATTTGCCCCAATGGCCCGACGCTTCCCATTGGCGGGCGTCCATCACCTGCGGCGTCTTGACCTCGCGATAGCCCGCGGCGTCGATCGCGCGGCGCATATAGGCCTCCAGCTCGCGCCAGATCATATAGCCCTTGGGGTGCCAGAATACCGATCCATGCGCCTCGGCCTGGAGGTGGAACAGGTCCATCTCCTGCCCGAGCTTGCGATGGTCGCGCTTGGCCGCTTCTTCCAGCCGGAAGAGATGCTCGTCGAGCTGCTTCTTGTTGAGCCAGCCCGTCCCGTAGACGCGCGACAGCATCGCGTTGTTCTGGTCGCCGCGCCAATAGGCACCCGACACCCGCGTCAGCTTGAACGCATTGGGATCGAGCTTGCCCGTCGAGGCGAGGTGCGGCCCGCGGCACATGTCGAGCCAAGCGTCATCGCCCTTGCCAGCCTTGTAGACCGTCAGTTCCTCGCCCTCTGGCAATTCGGCGGCCCATTCGGCCTTGAACGTCTCGCCCTGCTTCTGCCAGCGCGCAATCAGGTCGGCGCGGCTCCACACTTCGCGGATCAGCGGCTCGTCCTTGGCGATGATGCGGCGCATCTCGGCCTCGATCGCCGGCAAATCCTCTTCAGTGAAGGGGCGCTCGGCCGGGGCGAAGTCGTAATAGAAGCCGTCGTCGGTCGCCGGACCGAAGGTGATCTGCGTTCCCGGGAACAAATTCTGCACGGCTTCCGCCAGCACATGCGCAAAATCGTGACGCGCGAGCTCGAGCGCGTCGGCCTCGTCGCGATTGGTCACCAGCGCAAGCTTGGCATCCGCCTCCAGCGGGCGCGTGATGTCGCGCAATTCCCCATCGACGCGCGCGGCGATCGCCGCCTTGGCCAGGCCGGGACCGATCGCGGCGGCGATGTCGGCCGGGGTCGTGCCGGGCGCAACCTCGCGAACCGAGCCGTCGGGGAGCGTGATCGAGAGCATTTCCATGGTCGTTCCTGTTGAATGCACGCGCCTATGCACGGGCTGGCGTCCGAGGGAAAGGCTTAGAACGGGAGAGCGGACACCGACCTCACCCGTTCCCGGGCGAGGTATCGACGCAGGCTGTCAGATGCGCGCGCCGAACACCCCCCGGAGAACCGGGGTGGTGGTGGTAGTCGTGGCGGCATTGCGCTGCATGGGTCGGGATATAGGCGGGAGGACCTAAGGAATCCAGTCGTCCATTCGTCACCCCGGGCTTGTCCCGGGATCTGCCGTGCCGCGCCTCCCGAACCCATGGGGTTCGCGGCGCGGCGGATCCCGGCACAAGGCCGGGATGACGGTCGGGCTTGGGGTGGCGGTGGACCCTCAAGCCCCCGAAAGCGACTTTTCGGTTCCCAGGATCGCGCGCAACGCGGTCAGATACCTTTGCTCGCCCTCGCCGCTCACCATCGTCCAGCGCACGCCGCGGCGTTCGAGCACTTCCATCGACAGCTCATAGAACTTCCGCCGCCGTTCGGGCGTGCCGAACATCCGCGTGCCGTCGTCGATCCATGGCAGGTCGATGTCGAACAGCAGATAGAGATCGGCGAACCCGTTCCACGAATCGAACCACGGATCGTGGCGGCCGAACATCATTTCCGCCCAGACCTCGGTCATCAGCGGGTCGGTGTCGAGGATCACCGGCGTCCGCCCACTGGCAATCGCCTGCCGCGTCTGGGCATCGTGCGCCTGGGCGATCGCGACGAAATCGGCCATCGTCCAGCTCGTGCCGAACGCCTCGGTATAGGTCCGGCCATATTCGACCACGCAGGCCGACCCGAAATGCCGGGCGAGCTCGGGCGCCATGGTCGATTTGCCGGTGCTTTCGGGGCCGTGGAGACAGATGGAACGCAATTTCATCCGGCCGCCCCTAGCCGCGCGGCGCGCCATCGTACTAGCCCCCAGATCGAAATTCCGAGCAGCAGGACATAGAGCGCCATCGTGATCCACAGCCCCTTGGCGCCATAAAGCCCGATCGAGACGATGTTGGCGGCGATCCACAGCCACCAATTCTCGATCTTTCGGACCGACATCAGGATCTGCGCGGCAATGCTGATCATCGCCACGCTGGCGTCCCACCAGGGGAAGGACGCGTCGGTGAGCCGGTGCATCAGCCAGCCCCAGCCCGCGATCGCGACGGCGATCCCGGCAAGCCAGCGGAACCGCGCCGGCCAGGTCATCCGCTCCACGACCACCTCGCCCGCGTCGATCGCCGACCGTCGCCATTGCCGCCAGCCATAGAGCTGGACGACCAGGAAAAAGGCCTGGAGCAGCATGTCGCTGTAGAGCTTCGCGCGGAAGAACACGGCCGCGTAGATCATCACCCCGGCGATTCCGAACGCGTAGTTCCAGATGCTGCGGCGCGCCACCAGCCAGACGTTGACGAGGATCAACAACGCCGCGACGCCCTCGACGGGCGACATCTCGCTCAGGAATTCGCGGACGATGCCGAGCGAGCTCATGGCTCAGCGATAGCAAGACTTTTGCGACGCGGTCGAGCCGTGATGACGCAATTCGCCTATAGCGGCGGTTGTTACGCTGGTAGCTCGCGTCCCGATGACTGCAGGCGGGGGTCGCAGCCCGGGGTCTTTCACGTGATATCGGCGTCACGGTACAACCGGGCGCCTCTCGACAGTTCGCCGCGCGCACGATGGTCGCGCCCGGCGCTTGGGAGGATCGAACATGCGTAAGTTTCTGATGGCCGCCGCCGTGACCGCGATGGCGATGACCAGCGTTTCGCCCGCATCGGCGGGTGGCGACAAATCGTCCGGCCGCAAGGCGCAGGAAGCGGGAACGGCCCAGATGCCGCATTGCGCCCGGCCGCTCGGCACGATCTCGATCGTCGAGCCCGACAAGCAATGGTGGGTCGATTACCAGCTCGGTAGCCCGGAGGCGATCCTGAAGGTCTTCGTCCAGGAATCGGGCTGCTTCACGCTCGTCAATCGCGGCCGCTCGATGCAGAGCCGGGCGATGGAGCGCGCGCTGGCCGACAATGGCGAGCTGCAGCGCGGCTCCAAGATGGGCAAGGGCCAGGTCCGCGCGGCGGACTTCTTCCTCGAACCCAATATCGTCAGCTCGAACAACAATTCGGGCGGCAGCAATGTCGGCGGCGCGATCGGCGGCGTGCTGAGCCGCTTCAAGGGCGGCGGCGCCAACGTGGTCGGCGCACTGGCCGGCGGCATCAACATCAAGAAGGGTGAGGCCAACGTCACTTTGTCGATGGTCGACGCCCGCACTACCGAGGAATCGGTGGTCGAGGGCTATTACCGCAAGACCGATATCGGTTTCAGCGCGGCGACCGGCGCGTCCTGGTGGGGCGGCTTCTCGTCGGTCGGCGGCGGCGGCTACCAGAACACCCAGATCGGCCAGGTCATCGTACTCGCCTATCTCGACGCCTATACCAAGCTGGTTCGTCAGCTGGGCGGCACCAACTAAGGGTTTTCAGCTTCGCCGATGCGGTACCGGCCCACTCCCCCACCCGACCACCCATGGAATACGCCGTTGGGCGGTCGGGTGGGGGAGTGGGCCGGTACCGCGACCGTTTCAGCTTTGCTGAAACCAAGTTTAGGCACCGCTTGCCATCAAGCGACGTGGCGCTAGGTTCCCCCTCCAACAAGCGGGAGAGCATATGCGCCACGTCGCGATCATCGGTTCGGGGCCGGCGGGCTATTACACTGCCGAGGCGTGCCAGAAGCAGTTCGGAGATGGCGTCAGGGTCGACATCATCGACCGCCTGCCCGTTCCCTATGGCCTGATCCGCACCGGCGTCGCGCCCGATCACCAGTCGATCAAGGGCGTCTCGCGCCGCTACGAAGCGACCGCGCTCAGCGACAATGTCCGCTTCGTCGGCAACGTCACCGTCGGCACGGACGTGACGATCCCCGAATTGCTCGATCTGTACGACGCCGTGGTGTTGGCAACCGGCGCGCCCGCCGACCGTCGGCTCGGCATTCCGGGCGACGACCTGCCCGGCGTGGTCGGCTCCGCGGCGTTCGTCGGCTGGTATAACGGCCATCCCGATTTCGCCGATCTCGCTCCCGTCCTGAGCGGACCCGGCGCGGTGATCGTCGGCGCCGGCAATGTCGCGCTCGACGTCGCGCGCATCCTCGCCAAGACCGCCGAGGAGTTCGCCGGGTCGGACATTGTCGGCCACGCGCTCGACCATCTAGGCACCGCGAGCCACGAGACGATCACCATCCTCGCCCGCCGCGGGCCGCACCAGATCGCGATGACTCCCAAGGAACTGGGCGAGCTCGGACATCTGTCGCGCGCTGCTCCGCATGTCGATCCCGCCGACCTGCCCCCGCTGACCGAAGACGAGCCGCTCGATCCGGGCCTGCGCAAGTCGGTCACCCATTTGCGCAATTTCGCCACGGTCGATGTCGCGGCCAAGCCGATCACGATCGATTTCGATTTCTACGCGATGCCCGTGGCCGTCGAAGGCGATGGCAAGGTCGAGCGCGTGATCGTCGAGCGCACCGCGATCGGCCCCGATGGCGGCGCGCACGGCACCGGCGAGACCTATGCCATTCCCACCGCCCTGGTGGTGAGCTGCATCGGCTACCGCACGCCACCGATCGACGGCGTGCCGTACGATGCCAAGCTCGGCCGCTTCGCCAATGACGAGGGGCGGATCGGGCCTGGTCTCTACGCGGTCGGCTGGGCACGGCGCGGGCCGACCGGGACGATCGGCACCAATCGCCCCGACGGTTTCCTGATCGCCGAGCAGATCGCCGCCGACACGCCCGACGATTACGGCAAGGAAGGCCGCGCCGGGCTCGACGTGCTGCTCCGCGACCGCAATGTGGACGTCGTCACCTTCCGCGACTGGCAGAAGATCGAGGCTGCCGAAATCGCCGCGGCGCGCGAAGGATCGCCGCGCGAGAAATTCACCAGCATCGACGCAATGCTCGCCGCGCGGGGCGCCTCCTAGTCTCCGCCATCCCGGTACAAGCCCGGGATGGCGAGTGGCGGAGAGCGAAGCCCAATTACCCCGCGAACGCGGGCTTGCACGACTCCCCCGGCGTGGTTATAGGCGCCCCCTCGCAGGCCCGGGGTCGACCCGGAACGCGGCCCTGGTCGGGGAATAGCTCAGCCTGGTAGAGCACTGCCTTCGGGAGGCAGGGGCCGGAGGTTCGAATCCTCTTTCCCCGACCAATTACACCATCACGCATCATCCCGTTCCCGCGCCGAAAGCTGCGGCGCGCACGAAAAAAGCCCGGCATGACCGGGCCAGTTTCCGCGCTCCGGGAGCGGCGCAGGATCGTGGAATCAATTGGCGTTCGCCGGCACCCCGCCCTCATTGGCCTCGGGGCCGTCGGTGGCGAGATTGTCGAACGGGCCTGCATTGCCGTCGACGCTCTCGTCGCTGACATAGGTGTTCTCGGTGGTGACATTGCTGATGTCCTGCTTCTGGCAGGCAGCGACCAGCGCCATCAGCACCATCACGACGCTCGTTCCGATCAGTCGTTTCATCTCGCTCTCCATCGCCAAAAAAATGAGTCCGGGCCGGCCGGTCATAACCGCGCCCTGAGCGTGATCCCCGCGGTGCGCGGCGAGCCGAGCTGGCCGGCATAGGCAAAGGGCGAGGCGCCAACGATCGCGGTGGTCGACAGGTTCTGGAAATACTTCTTGTCGAACACATTGTTGACCCAGGCCGACACGTCGTAGCGGCCCTTGGCGAAGGACGTGCCGACGCGGAAGTTGAACAGGCCGTAAGCAGGAATCCGGCTGTATGGGCCGTCATCGACCGTGCCGAAGGTGCTCGATCGGTAACTGAACTGCGCGAGCGCGTAGGGGCTCAGCGAGCCAAGATCGACATGATAGTCGATCGTCGCGTTGGCGACCCATTTGGGCGCCTGGAACAACGGCTTCCCCGTCAGGTCGCAAATGCCCGTCACCCCCACGGGGCAGGGCGCATTGTGGTAGGAGGCGTAGGTGGCGTCGTTATACGAGCCGTTGGCATCGACTGTCAGGTTCCTGGTGACGCGCCACGAGCCGTCGACCTCGATCCCGCGCGCGCGGACATCGCCGACATTGGCGAGGTAGGAGCGGTTGCCGTTGGTCGGCACGACATTGGCCTGCAAGCCCGACAGGTCGGTCCAATAGCCGCTGATGTTGAGCGTCAGCGCGCGGCCGAACCATTCGCTCTTGATGCCGCCTTCCCAGCTGCGGACCTTTTCGGGCGTCAGCACCAGCGGCGTGCCTGCCGACACCGCCGCATTGAGGTTGAGCCCCGATCCCTTGTAGCCGGTCGAATAAGAGCCATAGAGCAGCACGTCGGGCGCGATCCTGTACGACAGGCTGGCGAGCCAGGACACGTTATCGTCCTTGACCGCGACATTGTAATGGAACGGGATCGAGGTCGCCGCATAGGGCGTGCCGACAGTCGAGGTGTCCGACCGGCCATAGCGCTTGTCGTGCGTGTAGCGGATGCCGGCGGTCAGCGTCAGGCGATCGGTGATCTTGTAATTGGCCTGGCCGAAGGCGGCGATGCTGTCGACCGTGGTGCGGACATCGTCGAGATATTGCGACCCCGGCGCGATGACGATCGCCGCTGCTGCGGGGTTCGCCAGGCGGGCATAGGTCGTGTAGAAATTGCTCGCGTCATTGCCGAACTGGTTGAGGATGAAATGATCCTGCAGCACCTGGCGGAACAGATAGCCGCCGATCTGCCAGCTGAACCGGCCCGGCCCCGACCCCAGCCGCACTTCCTGCGAGAATTGATAGTCCCTGGTCTGCGCGACATTGACCTGGATGACGTCGAGCGGGGTGCCGTCGCTGTCCTGCAGCGGGTTGAAATGCCAGTAGCGCCAGGCGGTGATCGAGGTCAGCGTGGCGGGTCCGAGGTCCCAATCGGCCTGTAGCGACACGCCCTTCTGGTCGGTTTTCATCGCCTGCGGCGCGTTGTTGCGGGTATAGTCGAACGTCGCCTTGGGCACATAGCCGAGCGCGGCAAGTGCCTGCAGCGTCCGCCCGGTGGTCGCGCTCAGGCTCGCGGGCAGCACCAGCTTGGTCGCGCTGACGCAGCACGTATCGTCCTCGTTCGAGTAATCGGCGATCAGGCGGATGGTCAGCTTCGATGACGGCGTGGCGAGCAATTGCGCGCGGATGCCGGCGCGGCCGACGCTGTTCGCGGCGATCCCGGTGGTGATATTGTCGAGCACGCCGTCGCGCCGCGTGTTGAAGCCGGTGACGCGGAAGGCGAGCACGCCGTCGACGATCGGACCGGTCACGCTGACCCGTTCCTGGTTGTAATTGTACGTGCCTCCCGACACCTCGGCCGTGGCGCCGAAGGTGAATTCGGGTTTCCGCGTAGTGATGTTGAGCACGCCGGCCGAATTGTTGCGCCCGAACAAGGTACCCTGCGGCCCGCGCAGCACCTCCACCCGGTCGATGTCGATCAGGTCGGCCAGCGCCATGCCGGGACGGCCGAGATAGACGTTGTCGATATAGACGCCGACCGAGGTGTCGAGCCCGTCCGAGGCCGACGACACGCCGATGCCGCGAATGCCGATCGACGAATTGCGGGGGTTGGAATTGTAAGCGGTGAGGCTCGGCGTCTGCGCCTGGATGTCGGGCAAGGTATAGCCGCCGCGGCGCTCGAGCGTGTCGCCGCCAACCACCGACAAGGCGATCGGCACGTCCTGCGCGCGTTCGGCCTGGCGCCGCGCGGTGACGACGATCTCGGCGCCTTCCGGATCGGCGTCGTCGGCCGCCGGTGCGGCGGCAGCATTGGTGTCGGTCCTGGCGTCCGTCGGCCCGGCATAAGCCGCACCCGGGACCATCAGGCCCATGGTCGCACCGACCAGCAAAGAGGACATCGTGACGCGTCGGGACAGACTCATGGAACCACCTTTGATCATTGCCTCCTGGACGATCGCCCGACCCGCGCGCTCTCCCTCGCGCAGCCCGGTATGAGGGCGTGACCCCATGACGGCGGGACGCGCGAAAAGGCGCGCCCGCCGGGTCAATTCTGCCCGTCCGATCGATGCCCAAAGGCTGATTCCAATTTCCCATCGAGTCAATAGGAATTAGGCCTGTAATTGACCTGCGAGGGATGACAGAAAAACTTCACTACTCGCTTCGTCGCTAAACGGAAACGGTTCGTCGAGCTAGTGTATTATTCTGATATTGCAGGAAAATCTCGCGTCGCGCGGGGTCGATATATACGCGCGCGCGAACCCTGCGACGAACCGCTGGTTCCCCGGGTTTAATTCCCATCAACTGAGTATGGATTCTACGCTTTGGGATAGATATTCTTCATTCCCGTGACGCCGATCGCCGACGCAGGTTCAGGGACGAACGGATGCTCATCGAAGGAGGCTTTCATGCCCGCACTCGGACACTTGACCGTCAGCCGCCAGGGTTTCGGCGCGATGGGATTGTCGCATACCTACGGACAGGCCGACGACGCGGAATCGATCCGCACCTTGCACCGCGCGATCGAGCTGGGGATCAACTTCCTCGACACCGCGACCGGCTATGGCGCCGGGCATAACGAGGAATTGCTCGGCAAGGCGATCGCCGACCGTCGCGACGGGCTGGTGATCGCCAGCAAGTTCGTGCCCCGCCCTGACAAGTCGCTGTCGGTCGCGGAGGCGGTCCGCCCCCGCGCCGCGGTCGAGGCCAGCCTGAAGCGGCTGGGGGTCGACCATATCGATCTCTATTACCTCCACCGCGTCGACCCCGACATTCCGATCGAGGACTCGGTCGGCGCGCTCGGCGAGCTGGTCGACGAAGGCAAGATCGGCGCGGTCGGCGTGTCCGAAGCCAGCACCGACCAGATCCGCCGCGCGCATGCCGTGCAGCCGCTCGCCGCGCTGCAGAGCGAATATTCACTATGGACCCGCGACGTCGAGGTCGAGATCCTGCCGACCGTTCGCGAGCTCGGGATCGGCTTCGTCTCGTACAGCCCCCTTGGCCGCGGTTTCCTGGCCGGCGCCGAGGTCACCGATCCCAATGACCGTCGCCACCAGCATCCGCGCTTCCAGCCCGACGCAGTCGCCGCCAACAGCCTGCGCCGTGCGACGATCGAGCAAGTGGCGAAGCGCGTCGGCGCCAGCGTCGCGCAGGTCAGCCTGGCCTGGGTGCTGTCGAGGGGCGTCGTGCCGATCCCCGGCACGCGGCGGATCGGGCATCTCGAGGCGAACTGGGCGGCGAACGACCTGGTGCTCGACGAGGAATCGCTCGCCGCGCTCGAGGCCGCCTTCCCGCGCGGCGCCACCGTGGGCGACCGCTACCCCGCCGAGCAGCTCAAATTCGTGCCCGCAGCCCCCGAGCCCGCGCAACCCGAACTCGCCTGACCCCCAGGACCAAGGAGGACATCATGACCGCCATCACCGCGATCCGGCCGGAGACCAATCACGACCGGCTGACCTACGACCATATCCAGGTAACGCCCGTGACCCCGACGATCGGCGCCGAAATCGCCGGCATCGACCTCAGGCAGCCGCTCACGCCCGAACAGGCCGCCGACATCCAGCGCGCGCTGCACGACTGGCGCGTCGTGTTCTTCCGCGACCAGGACATCAGCAACGACCAGCTGAAGGCATTCGGCCGCGCCTTCGGCCCGCTCACGCCCGCGCATCCGATCGCCAACGGCCTGGAAGACCATCCCGAGATCTGGGAACGCACGGTCGACGAATATCGCACCCGGCGCGAGCGCAACACGGCGCTTCCCCCGGGCCGCGAGCCGCCGCGCGACTACAAGGGCTGGCATATCGACATCACCTTCGTCGCCAATCCCAACCGCTATTCGATCCTCCACGGAGTCGAGATCCCGCCTTATGGCGGCGACACGCTCTTCACCAACCTGATCGCAGCCTATGAGGGGCTGTCGGCGCCGATCCGGTCGCTGATCGACGGGCTGCAGGCGGTGCATCGCACCAGCGAGTACGACACCGGCAAGCGCGAGCCGCGCCGCGACGGCCGCGCGACCGGGCCGTTCGTCGCGCTCCACCCTTTGGTCCGCGTCCATCCCGAGACCGGTGAGAAATTGCTGTTCATCAATCCGGGCACGGTCAGCCACATCGTCGGGCTGAAGGAGCCCGAGAGCAAGGCGCTGCTCGAACTGCTCATCTACGAGGCGACCCGACCCGAATACCAGGTCCGCTTCCACTGGCGGCCCAAGTCGCTGGTGGTGTGGGACAATCAGGCGGTCGCGCATGCCGGGCCGATCGACTACGCCCAGTTCGACCTGCCGCGCGCGGTGCGGCGGATCACCGTCGCCGGCGAGCTGACCCGCGGTCCCGACGGCTTCACCTCGCAGCAGCTCGAAGGCGAGCTGTTCAACGTCCTCGGCTGATGCCGCGCGCCGCACGATCGACCCCCTGGGGGCTGATCGGCCTGGTGGTGGTGGTCGCCGTCACGATCGGGCTGCTCGTCGTCTTCGCACCGAACAGGGGGGCGAAGGCGGCGGGCGGGCTGGCGCTGACCGCGGCACTGCCGGACAAGGTACCGCCCGGCACCGTGCTGACCATCGGCGACCCGGTCACCGAATGGGTGGTCAGGCACAATGGCTGGGACAAGGCCCTGCCCTTCACGATCAAATGGGTGCGGATCACCGGCGGCCCCGAAGTGACCGAGGCATTCCATGCCAGGGCGCTCGATGTCGGGCTCGGCGCCAATATCCCGCCGATCCACGCCGCCTGGGTCGGGCTGCCGGTCAAGATCATCGCCTTCCGCTACCGCGTCGCGCCGTTCGATCACCCGGCCTGGACCTTCGGCATCGCGCCCGGCGCCAATATCCGCACGATCGCCGATTTCCGCGGCAAGCGCATCGCGTTCAGCCCCAGCCAGGTGCAGAGCCAAGTCGTGCTCCAGACGCTGGCGGCGGCAGGCATCAAGCCGAGCGAGGTGACGCTGGTCGAACTGCCATCGAGCATCGGCGGCGACGTCTATACCAGCGCGCTCGCCAGCAACGAGGTCGACGTCGCGCCCTTGGGCGGCGGGATCGTCGCCGAGCGCTATCTCCGCAAGTTCGGCGATCGCGGCGCGCGCGTGCTCTCCCATCCGCCGTTCCGCGACGACGCGGTGCTCGCCTATGTGCCCCAGGACGTGCTCGCCGACCCGGCCAAGGCCGCCGCGCTCAGGCAATTCGCCGAATTGTGGGGCCGCGCCCAGCGATGGATCGCCGACCATCCCGATGAGCTCGCCCGCGGCTATTATGCCGGCGACCAGGGGCTACCGCTCGCCGACGCGCGGCTGATCGTCGACGCCGCCGGCAAGCCCGACGTGCCGGCCAGCTGGGATGGCGCGATCAGCTATCAGCAGGCCGCGATCGACCTGCTCGCACCCCAGCTCAGTCATCCCCGGTTCGACGCATCCGACCTGTTCGACCGCCGGTTCGAAACGCTTGCCGCGGCCGGGTACGCGCGCGGCGACGGCCAGAAGGAGACGGCCCGATGAATGCCCCTTTCCCGCAAATCACCGTGGTCGAGCTCGCCGAGGTACCGCTCACCCCCATCCGCGAGCCCGAGGTACAGCCCAAGACACAGGCCGCGCCCACGGTTCGTCGCCTGCAACCGGGGCATCCTTTGCGCTGGGGCTGGCTGCTCGGGCCGCTGCTGCTGCTGCTCTACTGGTCGGTGCTGTCGGCGACCGGCTGGCTCGACAGCCGCGTGCTGCCGCCGCCCTGGACGGCCATCGCCACGACGATCGACCTGATCCGCGACGGCCGGCTGCAGGACAATCTGGCGATCTCCGCCTGGCGCGCTGCGCAGGGCCTGTTCTTCGGTACGCTGGCCGGCATCGTGCTTGCCTTGCTGTCGGGACTGAGCCTGCTCGGCGGTTACGTCATCGACGGGCTGGTCCAGCTCAAGCGCGGCATTCCGGTGCTCGCGCTCATCCCGTTCATGATCCTGTGGTTCGGCGTCGGCGACGCGATGAAGGTCACCGTCATCGCGGTCACCGTATTCGCCCCGGTCTATATCCAGACCCATGCAGCGCTCCGCGCGATCGACCTCAAGCAGGTCGAGCTGGCCGAGACATTGGGCCTCAGCCACGCCGCCTTCATCCGCCACGTCGTGCTACCGGGCGCCCTGCCCGGCCTGCTCACCGGCCTGCGCTTCGGTGTCACCGCCGCGTGGCTGGCGCTGGTGGTGGTCGAGCAGCTCAACGCAACCAGCGGCATCGGTTACATGATCACGCTGGCGCGCAACTACGCGCAGACCGACATCATGCTGGTCGGGCTGATCGTCTATGCCTTGCTCGGGCTCGGCTCGGACGCCGCGGTGCGGGCGATCCAGACGCGCGCCTTGGCCTGGCGCCGGACCTTCGCGTCGTGAGCGCGGTCCGGATCCGCGGCCTCACGCGCCGCTTCACCCGCAAGGGCGTGCTCGAGGGGATCGACCTCGACATCGCGCCCGGCGAGTTCGTCGCCCTGCTCGGCCGCTCGGGATCGGGGAAGAGCACTTTGCTCCGTGCGCTCGCTGGCCTCGACCACGAAGCGGAAGGTGACGGCGAGATCGTCGTGCCCCAGCCCTTGTCGGTGATCTTCCAGGATGCCCGCCTGCTGCCGTGGAAGCGCGTGATCGACAATGTCGTCCTGGGGCTCGAGGGGGACGTCGGCGCGCGGGGGCAAAACGCGCTGGCCGAGGTCGGGCTGGCGGATCGCGCGCGCTCCTGGCCGCACGAGCTGTCCGGGGGAGAACAGCAGCGCGTCGCCCTGGCGCGGTCTCTGGTCCGCCGGCCCGCCTTGCTGCTCGCCGACGAGCCGTTCGGCGCGCTCGACGCGCTGACTCGCATCCGCATGCACAAATTGCTCCGCCGCCTGTCGGAAGTCCACAATCCGGCGGTCCTCTTGGTCACGCACGATGTCGACGAGGCGATCGAGCTCGCCGATCGCGCCGTGGTGCTCGATCGCGGCGTGATCATCGCCGACCTGCCGATCGCGCTACCCGCCGAGGGCATCGCCCGGCGCGAGCGCACCGCGGCGCTCCAGCATCAGTTGCTCGCTTTGCTCGGCGTCGAGACCGAAGCGGGCGCCTCGCTTTATTCCAGCCGTGAAAGGATTTCCGCATGAGCCAGACCGGTCGCAAGCTTCGCCTCGGCGCCTTCCTCCAGGCAACCGGGCACCACGTCTCGGCCTGGCTCCATCCTGCGGCACAGGCCGATGCCGGGCACAATCTGGCGCATTACAAGGACCTCGCCCGCACTGCCGAGCGCGGCAAGTTCGACCTGGTGTTCGTCGCCGACAGCCCGGGCGGCTATGCCGATTTCACCGATGCCGAGACCTTCCGCCAGAATGCCAAGGCGGCACATTTCGAGCCGGTGACCCTGTGGTCGGCGCTGTCGCAAGTGACCGAGCGGATCGGCTTCGTTGCGACGTCCACGACGACCTATGAGGATCCCTATACCACCGCGCGCAAATTCGCCTCGCTCGACTGGATTTCGGGCGGGCGCGCGGCATGGAACGTTGTGACGACCGGCGCCGACGTCTCGGGCAATTTCAGCCGCACCGCGCATCTCGAACATTCGCGGCGCTACGAGCGAGCCGAGGAATATATCGATGTCGTGAAGGGCCTGTGGGACAGCTACGAGGACGATGCCTTCCCGCGCGACCGCGCCAGCGGCGTGTATCTCGACACCGACAAATTCCATGTCCTCGGCCACCAGGGAGAGCATTTCCAGGTCCGCGGACCGCTCAACATCGCCCGCCCGCCGCAAGGCTATCCGGTGATCGTCCAGGCCGGCGCGTCGGAGCCGGGGCGCGAACTCGCCGCGCGAACCGCGGAAGTGATCTTCACCGCCAATCTGGTGATCGAGGACGCGCAGGATTTCTACGGCGACGTCAAGCGGCGGCTGGGCAAATATGGTCGCCGGCCCGAGGAATTATTGGTCATGCCCGGCATCTTCGCGGTGCTCGGCGGGACCGAGGCCGAGGCGCAGCGCAATTACGAGGAATTGCAGTCGCTGGTCCATCCGGCGGTCGCCTGGGGCATCCTGCGCCGTCATTACCAGGGAGTCGACCTGTCGGGTTATTCGCTCGACGACATCGCGCCGCCGCTCCCGACCGAGACCAATGGCAGCAAGAGCCGGCTGAAGCTCGTCTCCGACATCGTCGAGCGCGAGCGGCCGACGCTGCGCCAGCTCTACCGCCAGATCTCGACCGCACGCGGCCACCTCACCACCGTGGGCACGCCCGAACAGGTCGCCGACGTGATCCAGGCCTGGTTCGAGAACGGCGCCGCCGACGGCTTCAACGTGATGCCTCCCGTGCTGCCGACCGGCCTGACCGATTTCGTCGACCAGGTCGTACCCGTGCTGCAGCGGCGTGGACTGTTCCGCACCGATTATGAAGGAACGACCCTGCGCGAGAATCTCGGGCTGCGGCGCCCGGCCAACAGCCTCGGCGGCCGCACCGCACCGGCCGTTGCCCAGGCGTCGTGACGGTCACCGGGAAAAACGCCGGGATGTTTCCACCCCGGCGCTTCCCTCCTCCCGTCTCCTGACGGTTATTCGTAGCGCAGCGCGCGGATCGGGCTGGCCTGCGCCACCCGGATCGCGTGCGCCGAGATTGTCCCGGCGGCGATCACCAGCGCCAGCACGCCGGCCGCGACGAACGGCACCGGCGTCAGCGTGACGCGCATGTCGAAGCCGTTGAGCCAGTCGCGCATCAGCCACCACGCGACCGGCCAGGCAACCAGGTTGGCGATCAGCACCGGGCGGCTGAATTGCCAGACCAGCAGCCGGACGATGTCGCTGGTGCGTGCACCGAGCACCTTGCGGATGCCGATCTCCTTGGTCCGCCGCTCGGCCGTGAACGCCGCGAGCCCGAACAGCCCGAGGCAGCCGATCAGCACCGCGAGGATCGCGAACATCCCGAACAATTGCGCGCGCTTCTCGTCGGCATTGTAGATGTCGTGGACGATGTCCTCGACGAACCGCGCGCCGATCGGCAGGTTGGGGATGGCGCGCTTCCAGACCCGCTCGACGGTTGCCATCGCCGCCGCCGGATCGCCGGTGAAGCGGACCATCATGTGGTTAAAATTGCCGCCGGTGATGTAGTAATAGAGGATCGGCTGCACCGGGTCGCGCGCCGAGCGGTAGCGCACGTCGCTGACCACGCCGACCACCGTCGCGGTGATGAACCCCGCCTCGGCGCTCGCCATCTGCAGCTGGACCTGCTTGCCGACCGCCGCCGCGGGCGTGCCCAGCCCGAGCAATTGCGCCGCGGATTCGGACAGGACCACGTTGGTGCCGCGCGCGGTGAAGGCCTTGTCGGCGGCGAGATCGGGCGGGTTGGGCGTGGTCGAATCGTCCATCGCCACGCTTTCCGAGAAATTGCGCCCGGCCAGCACCTTCACGCCATAGGTGTCGAAGGCATGGGTATCGACGCCATAGATGCCGAGCGTGACCGGCTTGGCGCCGGGCAGGTTGACGTCGGTGGTCGAATTGTTGCCCGACGCGACGCCGAGCGAGACGCGGCCGGCATCGGCGATGCCCGGCTGCTTGCGCAATTCCTGCAGCATCGTCGGCGCCGCGGCGTCGGCCTGCGGCCGGAACATGCCGTTGACCTGGATCAGGCCGTCGCGCTTGTAGCCGGCATCGACCTTTCGCGCATATTCGGTCTGCGAATAGATCACCGCGGTGCAGATGATCAGCCCGATCGATACCGCGAACTGGGTGATCACCAGCAGGCTGCGCAGCCGCCCGCTGCCTTGCGCGTCGGCCGACGACTTGTTGGCCTTGAGGATCCGCGCCGGCTCGAACCGCGAGAGGTAGAAAGCCGGGTAGAGCCCGCCGGCGAGGCCGACCAGCAAGGTCAGCCCGACCACCGGCAGCAGCACGCCGTGCAGCCCGAAATAGGTGAAGCCCATTCCGGCATCGAGGAAATGGTTGAGCGGCCGGATCGCCAGCTCGGCCAGCGCCAGCGCCAGCAGCATCGCGATCGCCGAGACCAGCATCGATTCCCCGACGAACTGGGTGATCAGCTGGCGCCGGCTCGCGCCGAGCACCTTGCGCAGCGCCACTTCACGCGCCCGCTGCGAGGCCCGCGCCGTGGCGAGGTTGGTGAAGTTCATGCACGCCATCGCCAGGATCAGCAAAGCGACCACGCCGAAGGTCAGGATCGCCCCGCGGTCACCATTGGGCGTGCCCTGCCCGGTCCCCTTGCTGAGGTGCAGGTCGCGGACGTTGATCAGGTGGAAATCCTGATACTGGCCGGGATTGGACACCGGGGTGATGCCGACATCGTCGGGGATGTTGCGCTTTTCCCAGGCCGGGAATTGCGCCTCGATCGCCTTGGCATCGGCGCCCGGCTTGAGCTTCACCCAGACCTCGCCGTTCGACCAGGTCCAGAAGGTATAGGCACCCGGAGTCTGCTTGAAATATTCGGTCGGGTCGACGCGGACCACCGCGGTCATGTCGAAATGGCTGTTCTTCGGAAAATCCTTGTAGACGCCGGTGACGCGATAATCGGCGGTGAGCCCGCCGATCGCCACGGTGATCGTCTTGCCCATCGGGTTCTCATCGCCGAACCGCGCCACCGCCTCGCTCTCGCTCAGCACCAGGGCATGCGGGTCGTCGAGCGCGGTCGCGGCATTGCCGCGCACGAACGGCGCCTTGACGATGTCGAACAAGGCGCCGTCGACCAGCACGCCTTTCTTGGCATTGGCCGGAATGCCGTTCTGGATGAAGGTCACGCCTTGCGACGACATCCACACCACGCGCTCGACTTGCGGGAAATCCTTCTTGAGCGCGGCGCCTGCGACATAAGCGGTGGTCAGCGACAGGCCGGGCCGCTGCCCACCCGGCGAGGGCAGATATTCGGTCGCCAGCTCGTAGGTATTTTCCGACGCCGGCAGCCAGCTGTCATAGCTGAACTCGTAGCGCACATAGGTCAGGATGATCAGGCACGCCGCCAGGCCGATCGCCAGCCCGGCGATGTTGATCACGGCATAGACGCGGTTCTTGAGCAAGGCGCGGATGCCGACGGTCAAATAATTGCGCCACATGACGGCTCTCTCCTATTCGTAACGCAAGGCGTTGATCGGGTTGGTGCGGGCGACGCGGATCGCGTGCCCCGCGACGGTCGCAAGCGCGATGCCGAGGGTCAGCGCACCGGCGAGCGCGAAAGGAAGCGGACCGAGCGCGATCCGCGTGTCGAAACCGTTGAGCCAGTCGCGCATCAGCCACCACGCGACCGGCCAGGCGATGATGTTGGCGATCAGCACGGGGCGGCTGAATTGCCAGACGAGCAGCCGGACGATGTCGCTGGTGCGCGCGCCGAGCACCTTGCGGATGCCAATCTCCTTGGTGCGGCGCGCGGCGGTGAACACCGCCAGCCCGAACAGCCCGAGGCAACCGATCACCACTGCCAGCACGGCAAAAGCGGCGAACAGCTGGCCCCGCGCGGTCTCGCGGTCATATTGTGCCCGGACCAGGTCATCGGCGAATTCGGCCTTGAACGGAACGTCGGGAACGATGCGGCGCCAGACCTGCTCGACCGCGTCGCGCAGCGCGCCGGGCGCCACGTCCACATAGCGTACCGCGATCTGGCCGAAGCTGATGCGCTGCATGACATAGACGATCGGCTGGAGCGGTTCGCGCAGCGAGCGGAAGCGCGCGTCCGAGACCACGCCGACGATCGTGCACGGCACCAGCCCGAATTGCTTGAGCGTCAGTTCGCCGGTGAATTGCTTGCCGATCGCGCTGCGCGGGTCGGCAAAGCCCAGCCGCCGCGCCGCGCTTTCGCTGACGACGAGGTTGAGGCCGCGCGCGACCAGGCCGCGTTCGGCATCGGGATTCATCGGGAACGGCGTGGTGGCGTCGTCGCGGCCATAGGACAGGGACAGGTCGCGGCCCGCCACGATGCGCATGCCCATCGCCTGGAAGAAGCCTTCCTGGACGCCGTAGAGCCCGATCGGGATCGCATCGCTGCGTCCCGGCAGATAGAAATTGCCCAGCGAATTGCCGTCGGGCGCAACCGCGATCTGGGTACCGGCCGCCGCGCGCACGCCGGGCAATTTGCGGATCTGGCCGATCACCGCCAGCGCCTGGTCGTTCGACACGCCCTTGAAGTCGAGATTCTCGACCTGGAGCAGCCCGTCGCGGCGATAGCCGGCGTCCATCGTCTGCGCGAAGACGGTCTGGGCATAGATCACGCTGGTGCAGATGATCAGGCCGATCGAGACCGCGAATTGCGCGACCACCAGCAAATTGCGCAACCGGCCCGAGCCCCGTGTATCGGCGCCCGACTTGTTGGCCTTGAGGATCTTCGCCGGCTCGAACCGCGACAGATAGAAGGCCGGATAGAGCCCGCCGACCACGCCGACGATCAGGACCAAGGCGATGCCCGGCAGGAAGACGCCGTCCGAGCCGAAATAATGCAGCTGGATGCCGGCGTCGAGGAAGCGATTGAACAAGGGCAGCAGCAATTCGACCGCGGTGAAGGCGATCAGCAGCGCCACGAACGAGATCAGGATCGACTCGCTGACGAACTGGACGATGAGTTGCCAGCGGCTGGCCCCCAGGACCTTGCGCAGGGCGACCTCGCGGGCGCGCTGCGATGCCCGGGCGGTGGCGAGGTTGACGAAATTCACGCACGCCATGCCGAGTACCAGCAAGGCGATCACCGCGAAGGTAGTGACGGTCCCGCGGTCATTGCCCGGCGTCATCGCGCCGCGCTGCGCCTTGCCGAGATGGACGTCGCGGATGTTGACCAGGCTATAGTCCTTGGTGTCGCCGACATTGGTGCGCTGGCCGTTGGTGACGTCGTCGGGGATGTTGCGCTTCTTCCAGGCGGGCAGTTGCGCATTGATCGCCGCGACATCGGCACCCGGCCGCAGCTTCACGTAATTATAGCCCTGCTGCGAATCCCAGTCGGTCAGCTGCCGGGCGCGATCGGCGAACTGCACGTCGAGGTCGAACCGCGCCACCATCGTCGCGCTGAAGCTGCTGTTCTTCGGGATGTCCCGGAACACGCCGGTGACGCGGTAATCGACGTTGCCGGCATTATCGACGACGGTCAGCGTCTTGCCGATCGGATCGGCCTTGCCGTACCTTTTCTTCGCCTCGCTCTCGCTCAGCACGATCGAATGCGCGTCGGCCAGCGCGGTCGCCTCGTCGCCCTTCACGAACGGCACCTGCAGGATGTCGAAGATGTTGCCGTCGACCATCCGCAGCCCGCCCTGCGACGGTTGGCCGTCCTGGATAAGGACCGGTGCGAAGGAGCGAACGTAGACGACCTTCTCGACCTGCGGGAAATCCTTGAGCAGGGTCCGTCCGGCAACGATCTCGTTCAACTGCAGGTACATTTCCTCGCCGCCCTGCGGCGTCGGACGATAATAGGTCTGGAACTGGAACGCCTGGTCGGCGCCCTTCATCCAGCCGTCATAGCTCTGCTCGTACCGCACATAGAGCAGGATCAGCACGCAGGCGGCGAGCCCGATCGAGAGGCCCAGGATGTTGACCACGGCATAGACGCGGCTCTTGAGCAGCGACCGGATGCCGACGATCAGGTAGTTGCGCCACATCTGGCCCCTCCTCCTCGCTCGCTTTTCCCTCAGGCCGCGCGGCGGCGTTCCTGGAGGATACGGCCGTCGAGCATGTGGACGACGCGGCTGGCGTAATCGGCATGCGCTGGCGAGTGCGTGACCATCACGATCGTCGACCCTTGCGCGTTCAGGGACTGGAGCATCTTCATCACTTCCTCGCCGTGATTGGTGTCGAGGTTGCCGGTCGGCTCGTCGGCGAGGATCAGCTTCGGCTCGGCGACGAGCGCGCGGGCGACGGCGACGCGCTGCTGCTGACCGCCCGACAACTGGCTCGGGAAGTGGCGCGCGCGGTGGGCGATACCGACACGATCCATCACTTCCTCGGTACGGCGCTTGCGCTCGCTCGCGCCGACCGAATGGTAGAGCAGGGCCAGCTCGACATTCTCGCGGACCGACAATTCGTCGACCAGGTTGAAGCTCTGGAAAATGAAGCCGATCGATGCCTTGCGCACCTCGGCGAGCTTGGCCTCCGACAGGCCGGCGACTTCCTGGCCGTCGAACACATAGGAACCGCTCGACGGGCTATCGAGCATGCCCATCAGGTTGAGCAGGGTCGACTTGCCGCAGCCCGACGGGCCCATGATCGCGACGAACTCGCCCGGCATGATGTCGAGGTCGATCGCATCGAGTGCGGTCGTTTCGACCATGTCGGTGCGGTAGACCCGCGACAAAGCGCGCATGTGCAGCATAGTCATTCACTCCTTCGCATTGGAGAGGTCGAGCCGATCCTTGTCGGCGAAACCGGTGTACGGGCTGGTGATCACGCGCTCGCCGGGATCGAGCCCGTCGAGCACTTCGATGAAATCGGGATTGCGGCGGCCAAGGCGCACGGTGCGCTTGATCGCGCTGCGGCCGTCGGGCGCGACGACGAACACATAGGCGCCGCCACTCTCATTATAGAAAGCGCCATTGGGCAGCAGCTTGGCCGGCGCCGGATCGCCCAGGGTCAGCTTGGCCTGGAGCGTCTGCCCGCGCTGCACGCCCTGCGGCTCGTCGCCGAGGAATTGCAGATCGACCTGGAACTGGCCGTTCTGGACCTGCGGATAGATCTTCATGACGCGCGCGCGGAAGGTCTTGCCGTTCCAGTCGACGCTCGCCGCCTGGCCGACCTGGACGCGGCCGAGATAGAATTCGTCGACCCCGGCCTGGAGCTTGTTCTTGCCGGGCGAGTCGATCTGCCCGATCCGCTCGCCGCGCTGGAGCGACTGGCCGATCTGGATCGAGAAGCCCGACAATTTGCCGGTGACCGGCGCGCGCAGATTGAGCGCGTCGAGGTTGGTCCGCGCGATACCGAGCCCGGCATTCATCGACTTCATCGACGCGCGCTGCTGGTCGAGTTGGCTCGACTGCAGCCGCTCGTCGCTCGCCTGGCTCTTCCTGAGCACCGCGAGGCGCTGCTGCTGATATTGGTAATTGTCGCGCGTGTCGTTGAACTGCTTGCCCGACACGAAGCCCTTGGCGGCGAGCGGCGCCTCGCGCTCATACTGGCGGCGCGCGGTGGTCAAGGCGAGCTGGGCGTCGAGGATCGCGCGCTCGTTGCCGAGCCGGGTCTGCGACAAGGCCAGTTCCTGGCTGCGCATGTTGTTGATCTGCTGTTCGACCTCGGTCTGGCGCGCGAGCGTCGAGAGCTGGAGCTCGGCATTGGACAGCATCGCGATCGGCTGGCCGGCGACGACATCGGTCCCGTCCTCGACCAGCACCTTGTCGACCCGCCCGCCCTCGATCGAGTCGATATAGACGGTGAGCAGCGGGGTGACCTTGGCGCGCAGCGGGATGAAGTCCTCGAACCGGCCGGTCTTGACGTCCGAGATCGTCAGCCGCTGCGCCGCGACGGTCTGCGACCCGGCATTGGGCATGAACCACCAGAACAGCAAAGCGAGCAGCGCCACCGCTCCGCCGCCGATGCCGATCTTGACGTTGCGCGACAGGCCGCGGCGTTCGACCACCTTGTCCATCTGGCTGCCGCTCACCGCCTGGCCCGGGGCCGGGCTCGGCGAGGCCGCCTTGAATTTCGCGACGCTCACGATTGCGCGCTCCCGATCTGCAGCAGGAATAAAGATTGTCCGTTTCCGGACACGGGTGTCCGGAAACGGACAGTATCGCTCTGGAGCGAGACGGCGATCCGGACCGAGGAAATCTGGATCGTCGCGCCCCAGTGCGACGCCGGTTGAAAGATCAACAGCCAGCTCACGCCGAGGAACGCGAGCACCTGGAGAATGTTGGTTTTGGCTGCCGGTTCTTTCATCGGTTCTGTCCACCAAGGTTGATGATGACCGCCGCTCAGCAGGATGCGTGCCAATTGGGGTTTTGAGGTGCGAATTCGCGCGTCACCCTGGCCCTGAGCCGGGGTCCCGCTTCTTCTCTTGCGGTGGAAAAGCGGGACCCCGGCTCAGGGCCAGGGTGACAGACATGGACAGCCTGATGACGCTGGCACGGAAATTGATTGTCCGCTTCCGGACACAGGCTGTACGGAAGCGGTCAGATGGCGACGCCGGAATTCGATCTCTGCATCATCGTCGACGATGACGAGGATATCCTGGTCGCGGCGCGGCTCGCCTTGCGCGGGCTGTTCCGCGAGCTGATCACCGTTTCGTCGCCCGAGCGCGCGGTTGCGGCCACCGCGGGACGCCAGCCCGACGTCATCCTGCTCGACGCCAATTTCGCACGCGGCGCGACCGATGCGCGCGAGGGACTGGCATTGCTCGACCGGCTGCTCGCCAACGACCCCGAAGCGATCGTGGTGATGATCACCGCGCATGCCGGGGTGAATGTCGCAGTCGAGGCGATGAAGCGCGGCGCCACCGACTTCGTGTCAAAGCCGTGGGAGAACGAACGGCTGGTCCAGACCGTGCGCACCGCGGCCGCGCTGCGCCGCTCGCGCGCCGCCGCCGATGCCCCCGCCGCCGGCACGACCCAGCCTACCCCGGCGCCCAGCGGCGCACCTTTGATCGGTGGCGCGCCGGCGATGGCGCGCGTCCATTCGCTGATCTCGCGAGCAGCGCCGACCGAGGCGAACGTGCTGGTGCTGGGCGAAAACGGCACCGGCAAGGAACTGGTCGCGCGCGCTCCACCAGCAATCGCTGCGCGCGAACCACGAGATGGTGACGGTCGACCTCGGCGCGATCGCAACCGAGTTGATCGATTCCGAATTGTTCGGCCATGTGAAGGGCGCCTTCACCGATGCCCGCGCCGATCGCGTCGGCCGCATCCAGGCGGCAGACGGCGGCACGCTGTTCCTCGACGAGATCGGCAATCTGCCGCTCCACCTCCAGCCCAAATTGCTGACCGTGCTCGAGCAGCGCCAGGTGACCCCGGTCGGCGCCAACAAGGCGGTGCCAGTCGACATCCGCGTGATCGCCGCGACCAACATGACCCCGGCGATGCTGCGCGACGAGCGGCACTTTCGACAGGATCTGCTGTTCCGCCTCAACACGGTCGAGATCGACCTGCCGCCCCTGCGCGAGCGCCGCGAGGACGTGCCAGCGCTCGTCGACCATTATCTCGCCCATTATGCCGAGCGCTACAAACGCCCGCGCCCCGAGCTTGCGCCCGAGGCGCTGGGCGCCTTGGTCGCCTATGACTGGCCGGGCAATGTCCGCGCCTTGCGCCACGCAGTCGAGCGCGCGGTGATCCTGGCGGGCGACGGACCGCTCGGCCCCGATGCCTTCCCGCTGGCGCCGTCGGCGAGCCCGCGGGTCACCGCCGAGCCGGTCGCCGCGGCCGACCTCAATCTCGACCGCGTCGAGCGGCGGCTGGTCGAGGAGGCGCTGCGCAAGCACGGCTACAACATCTCCGCCGCGGCGCACGAGCTCGGCCTGTCGCGCGCCGCGCTCTATCGCCGGATGGAGAAGCATGGGCTTTGACCGCCGCTTCACGCTGATCCTGGTCGGCTGGCTGGCGGGCTGCCTGCTCGCTTTGGTCGGGCTGGCGGCGGCGTTGCTGACACCCGGGCTCGGCGCGGTGCGCGTGGTCGCCGGACTGCTGGTCATCGGCATGATCGCCGGGGTGCTCGCACATGTCGACCGCACCAATCGTACCATCTCGCGCTTCGTCGAGGCGCTTCGCTACGGCGATTTCACCACCCGGTTCGACGGCAGCGGCGGGGCGGGGTTCGATGCGCTCGGCAAGTCACTCGACGATGCGATGCGCCGGCTGCAAAGCGAACGCGACCGCACGATCGAGGAATTGCGCTTCCTCGAGGCGCTGACCGACGACGTGCCGGTCGCCTTGCTGACGGTCGATGCCGACCATGGCGTGGTCCTGGTCAACAAGGCCGCGCGCCGCCTGTTCGCCGCGCACCAGGGCACAAGGCCACAGGATTTCGCGGTCTATGGCGAGACATTCGCCGCGCGCCTCGCCGACAATGAAGCGCCGCCCGGCGAATTGATGCTGCTCCGTTCGCCCGCCGGACCGCAGCGCGCGATCGTCCGCGTCGCCTCGCTCGAGCGGCTCGGCCTTGCCACGCGCGCGATCACCGTCGAGCCGGTCCAGGGCACGCTCGACGCGATCGAGATGGCGGCGCAGACCGACCTCGTCCGCGTGCTGACTCACGAAATCCTCAACTCGCTGACCCCCGTCACCTCGATCGCGTCGAGCACCGCCGAGCTGTTGCGCGACGAGCATCCCGACATCGCGATGGCGCAGAACGCCGCCGACACGCTGGCGCGGCGGGCGCAGGGGCTCGAATATTTCATCCGCTCGTACCGCGCGGTCGCCAATGTCCCCGAGCCGCGCCGCCAGCATTTCCGCGCCGAGCCGTTCGTCCGTGACCTCCAGGCGCTGTTCGCCGCCGAATGGCCCGATCTGGCGCTCGCGACCGAAGTGACGCCGGGGCTCGAGCTCGATGCCGATCCCGACCTGCTCGCCCAGGCGCTGATCAACCTGTTGCGCAACGCCGCCCAGGCGACTCGCGAGCGGGGCGACAGCCCGCTGGTCGAACTCCGCCTGCTCAACGACGCCGCGGGCACCCGCCTGATCGTCGCCGATCGCGGCGCCGGCATCCCCGAGGCGATCCGCGGCGACATCTTCCTTCCCTTCTTCACGACCAAGGCGAAAGGCACCGGCGTCGGCCTCAACCTCGTCCGCCAGATCGTCATCGCGCACGGCTGGACGATCGAGGCCGGCGAAGGCCCCGAAGGCGGCGCGGAGTTCAGGCTGTTCGTGCGGTAGGTCTTTCGTCACCCCGAACTTGATCCGGGGTCCCGCTACATCTTGTCGGCTGAAGAAGGGGGACCGCGGCACAAGGCCGGGATGACGAGTGCACCTAAACCAGATCCAGTTCCGGCTCGCCCGCGCCTTCATCCTCCAGCGTCGCCAGCGTCACCCCCACCAGCCGGATTCCCGCGCGCAACGGATACAGTGTCGCCACCAGCCGCTCCGCCACCGCGAGCAGATCGGCATGGCTCGTAATCGCGCTCCCCAAGGTCCGGCTGCGCGTGACGATGCGGAAATCGGCGTAGCGCACCTTCACCACCACCGTCTTGCCGGTGATCCTGGTCCGCTCGCACCATGCCCAGACCTGGTCGGCCATCCGTCGCACCTGCTCGGTAACTTGTTCAGGCGTGGTCAGGTCCTGCTCGAAGGTGGTCTCGGACCCGGAGGACTTGCGCGGGCGATCGGGCGTCACCTCGCGATCGTCCTCGCCCTGCGCGATCTTGTGGTACCACAGGCCGGCCTTGCCGAAATGCGCCTGCAGGAAAGCAGGATCGCGTTCGCGCAGGTCGGCGCCGGTCGCAACGCCGAGCCGGTTGAGTTTTTCCGCGGTGCGCGGGCCGATGCCGTGGAAGCGCCCGACCTCGAGCCCCGCGACGAACGCCGCGCCCGTCCCCGGTGGAATGACGAACTGGCCGTTGGGCTTGTTGTGGTCCGACGCCAGCTTGGCGAGGAACTTGTTGTACGAAATCCCCGCCGACGCGGTCAGCCGGGTCGCTTCCAGGATGCGCGCGCGGATTTCGCTCGCAGTGGCGGTCGCCGAGGGCAGGCTCCGGATATTGGCAGTGACGTCGAGATAGGCTTCGTCGAGCGACAGCGGCTCGACCAGCGGCGTGTATTCCTCGAAAATGTCGCGGATTTGCCGCGATACCGCGCGATACACCTCGAAGCGGTGCGGTACGAAGACCAGGTCCGGGCAGCGCCTGAGCGCCACCACCGACGGCATTGCCGATCGCACCCCGAACTTGCGCGCTTCATAGCTTGCCGCAGCAACCACCCCACGCCCGGTCGCCGATCCCACCGCGACCGGCTTGCCACGCAACTCGGGGTCGTCGCGCTGTTCGCACGACGCGAAAAAGGCATCCATGTCGATATGGATGATCTTTCGGGTCATCGCGGTGGAAATGACGCGGCCAGAGCCACTTGGCAATCACTCGTCGGCGGCGCAGGATGACGACGGTTGCCGTAAGAGGGCGCCGCGTAAGAGGGGTCGTATGAAAAACAGTCGCTTGGGCAGGACGATGAGCGCGCTGGCCGCGCTGGCGATGGTATCGGGATGCGGTGGCGGCGGCAGCGCCAGTTCGGGCGGCCCGATCGGCAGCAATCCAGCTCCCTCGCCGACGCCCACGCCGACCCCGACGCCCACGGTCGCGGGCTGCTCGTTGCGCGAGCGGCAGGACTGGGCATTCGCGCAGCTCAAGGAATGGTATCTGTTCCCCGAGACGCTGCCGGCCAGCCTCGACCCGACGCCGTACACCAATGTCGGCGACTATATCGACGCGCTGACCGCGACCGCGCGCGCGCAGCACAAGGATCGCTACTTCACCTATCTCACCTCGATCGCCGAGGAGAATGCCTATTACAGCTCGGGATCGAGCGCGGGCTATGGTGTCCGGCTGGGGCTGACCAGCGACAACCGGCTGTTCGTCACCGAATCGTTCGAAGGCGCCTCGGCATTGTCGGCCGGCGTCGATCGCGGCACCGAGATCGTGGCGGTCGGCACGACCAGCAGCAACCTCCAGACCGTGTCGTCGCTGCTGGCCGGCGGCAATACCGACGCGCTGGTTGCGGCGCTCGGCCCCGATACCAATGGCACGACCCGGGTGATGCGCGTGGTGACCGCCGGCGTCACCTCCGTCGTGACGCTGACCAAGACCGACTTCTCGCTCGCCCCGGTGTCGAGCCGCTACGGTGCCAAGATCATCACCGATGGCGGCCAGCAATTCGGCTATATCAACCTGCGCACCTTCATCACGCCCGCCGAACAGCCGCTCAAGGACGCGTTCCTGCAGTTCCGCAACGCCGGCATCACCAACATCATCATCGACCTGCGCTACAATGGCGGCGGGCTGATTTCGGTTGCCGACCTGATGGGCGACCTGATGGGGCGCAACCGCTCGCCCGCCGACGTCTGGGAATATATGACCTTCCGCCCGGAGAAAGCGGCGGAGAACAGCAACCACACCTTCCTCGCCAACGCGAATTCGATCGCGCCGACCAAGATCGCCTTCATCGGATCGGGCGGCACCGCCTCGGCCAGCGAATTGGTGATGAACGGCATGGTCCCCTACCTCCACGCCAATGCCGCGCTGATCGGCACCAATACCTATGGCAAGCCGGTCGGGCAGATCGCAATCGACAAATCGGCCTGCGACGACCGTTTCCGCGTGATCGCCTTCGCGATCCAGAACGCCGCGCATAACGGCGCCTATTTCAACGGCCTCGCCGGATTCATGGAAGCGAGCTGCCAGGCCAATGACGATATCGGCTACCAGCTCGGCGACCCGCGCGAGGCCTCGACTCGCCGCGCGCTCGATTTCCTCGAAGGCAAGAGCTGCACCGCGATCACCGCCAGTGCCTCGGCACCGGGCGCGACGCCGCAATCGACCGGCCTGGACCTCAAGGCGTTCGACGCGGGGCAGCGGATGCTGCTGACGCCCAACCAGCCGAGCACGCCGCAGAGGGAAGTGCCGGGGCTGTTCTAACCCGCCCGCTACTCCGTCATCCCGGCCTCGCGCCGGGATCCGCCGGGAGGGGAGGCGTGGGACTGGAGGCTCGTGGTTCAACGAATGAGGCACGGCGGATCCCGGCACGAGGCCGGGATGACGACTGTTGGTTGTGGGTCGCGGGAACGCCCTGACCCAAAAGCCACCACCGTTGCCGCTCCCGACCCGGGACCCTAGGTTGGACCAGATGTCCGAGTCCCCCACCCCGATCCCCGCCGCGACCCTGGTCCTGATCCGCGACCGCGCCAGCGCGGCCCCCGACCTGCTGATGGTAGAGCGCGCCAAGGCGATGGTGTTCGCGGGCGGTGCCCTGGTCTTCCCCGGCGGGCGGATCGACCCGGGCGACTATGCGCTGGCAGCCGAACTGGGGCGCGACGCCGAGGATGGACCGGCCCGCATCGCCGCGATCCGCGAGACGATCGAGGAAGCCGGCGTCCCGGTCGGGCTGACCCCGATCCCCGACACTGCGACGCTGACGGCACTCCGCCAGGGCCTGCACGACGGCGAGACGCTCGGCGTCCTGCTCGACCGCCATGGCCTCAGCCTCGATCTCGACGCGCTGACCTATTTCGCGCGCTGGCTCCCGGCGCACGCGCACATGCGGATCTTCGATACGCGCTTCTACCTCGCCCGCGCGCCGGATGGTGCCGAGGCGACGGTCGACGATACCGAGAATGTCCGGCTGACCTGGTCGAGCGCCGCGCAAGTGCTCGCCGAGTGCGAGGCTGGCCGCGCGACGGTGATCTTCCCGACGCGCCGCAACCTCGAACGGCTGGCGCAATATGCCGGTTACGACGACGCGGTGGCGCACGCCCTTGCCCACCCGCCGCGCACGATCACGCCGTGGAGCGAGGAACGCGATGGCGTCCCCCATCTCTGCATCCCCGACGACCTCGGCTATCCGGTGACGGCGGAGATCCTCAATTCGGCGATGCGGGGATGACACGCCCTCGGCGGCGCCCCGCGCGTCGGCCCCCGCGCAACTCAACGCGCAGGCCAACGCGCAGCGCAGCGCGCCGGGCCTCGCGGCAGGGCTGGACCAGCCTCGGCATCATCGCGGCCTTGTGCCTGCTGCTGCTCGGCTTCCTCCATTTCCGCAACCGGCCGCAGGACCTGCCCTGGACCGATCTCGACCTCGGCCAGCCGGTCGGCTGGTTCACCGGCACCAAGCTCGCTGCGCTGGACCGCGACTATCCGCTGTGCCGCCAGCTGCTGACCCAGGCCGGCGTGCGCTTCGCCGAGCTCGAGCCGATCGAGAAAGGCCGCTGCGGCTATGAGGATGCGATCCGGCTCGAACCCGGCGGCGCGCGGACGATCGGCTTCTACCCCGACAAGCCCGGCATGGCCTGCCCGGTCGCGGCTGCCCTGTCGATGTGGGAATGGAACGTGGTCCAGCCCGCCGCGATCCGCCATTTCGGCAGCCGGGTGAAGACCTTCGAGCATTTCGGCACGTACAATTGCCGCCCGATCGCGGGGACGGAGACGCTCAGCCAGCATTCCTACGCGCGGGCGATCGACATTGCCGGGTTCGAGCTCGCCGACGGCACGCGGATCACCATCGCGCGCGACTGGACGGGTAATGACGAGAAGGCCGCTTTCCTGCGCGACGTCCGCGACGGCGCCTGCCGGCTGTTCGCGACGACGTTGTCGCCCGACTACAATCCGGCGCATCATGATCATTTGCATCTGGACGAGCAACCGCGCGGGGCGACCGGGTGGAATGCGTGTCGGTAGGGGAGCGTCAGCCCAGCCAACGTAGTTGGTCGAGAAAGGCCTCAAACCGACTCTGCACCGCCTCGGGCGGCACCTTGCGACGCCATTGCTTTTCGGAGTTCCAAGCATCGAGATAGCGAAACTCCACCATCGTATCGAGCGGCGCGATCCGCAAATACGGAGTATGGAGCGGCGAGGTATCGGTCTGCTGAACCCACAGATCGTGCATGGACTTCAGTCCAAACAATCGGCTGGCCAGCGGACCCGATGCGATGGTGCCCGCAAGCTGTTCGACGGCGTGGTATGGCGGCCAAAGGGTCGAAGGACGGTATCGGGCAAATCCATCAACGATGTCCGGCCATGGATGAGTGGCGACCGGCTTGGCGGGAACGGTGTTCATGCCGGAATGATGCTCCGGCAACTTTTGCCGGGCAAGACGATGCACCCGATTTGACGGCGCCCGTCCTGACCCGGACAGCCATTAATTCGGCAGCGGCGTCCCGGTCTCGACCTTCTCGACCCAGGCCGGGAAGAAGCTGGGCTGACGGTTCGACCAGCCCGACGCGGTCGCCGCCGCTTCGCTGATCGACTGCAGCAGCTTGCGGCGCAGATCGGGATGCAGGCTCGGCAATGCCGCCGCCGCGCAGAACGCACCGGGCAGCCACGGCCGCACCTCGGCACCGATCAGCCGCTCATAGAGGAAGCGATAGGCCGAGAAGCTGGTCAGCCGGCCCTGGCCGAGGTCGAACGCGGTGACCGTGATCAGCGGCGACATGAACATCTCGACCGAATCGAGTCCGCTGTCGTCCGGGACCATCGCGCGGATTTCCTCGAGTCGCTCATAGACCCGCGCCTGCGCGCGGATCGACGCCGCCTCGACCGTATCGCGCGACCAGCGCGTCATCGCATCGTCGCGATCGAGCCCGACGTCGAGCGACCGCCGCACGTAACGCTGCGTCGCCGCGCTGAAGCCCGCGAATTCCTTGATCTCGGCCAATGTCATTGCGCCGTCGGCCGGTCTCTTGCTGGCACTCATACCAATCACCCCACCCGCTACCCAATGCGAGGGATGATGCGCCAAGATGGTTAACGCTATGCTTAACGCCCCAGTCGCCCCGCGTTCATCATGGAATCACGGAACCTGCTGCGACGCAACAAAGTTTGCGACGAAGCGAATCCAGATTGTGGATCGATCGCCAAGTGAGGGATTTGCGCAACGGTCCGTTACACGGGCGATGCGGGAATGAGACGCTCGACCTTGGCGCGGATGTCGTCGAACATGACGTCGCGGAATTTGGTCCTGCCGCGACGGGCCAGGTCCATCTCGCCCAGCAGGCGGCGCGCGAGCTCGCCATCGCCATTGCGCGCGGCAATCGCCGCTTCGACCGCCAGCACCAACGGGCGCTGATCGTCACTCACCTCTCCCGACCAGGCGATGGCCCGGGCACGAACCGGATCCGCTTCGCAGACCGCCGCCAGAAAGGCATCACACGACGCCAGCCATTCGCCATTGCCGTAGGTGGCGCGGTAGCGATCAATCAGCTGCCGGGCATGCGGGGCATCGATCATGGCGGTATCGAGCGCCGCGCCGATCTCGACGCCGTCGAGCAGTTGCCCCAATTCCGCCTTTTCCAATTCCGGATTTAACGAGTCGTCGTGCCTCGCGGCATCGATCATCCATCGCGGCGTCTCGCGCAGCCGCACATCGGAAAGGCGCAGCGCGGCAACATAACCGAGCGCCGGGAAGCGATAGGTCGCCTGGCGCCCAAGCCATAATGCCCGAAGCTTTTCGCCGTCCGTGCTGCGGTCCCGCCCCTTGGCCGGCAGCAGCGTGAAGGCTGCGTCCGTCGCTCCCTGCCAGCCCAACGCCCCGATCAGCAACACCATGCCGATCGAGCGATCGTCCAGCGACGCCCATGGCACGGTCCAAACTATGCAGGATGCAATGCCTGCCAGCGCCAGGCTCGCGACAGGCCCTCCGGCAAGCAAAATGGCTTCGCTCCGGCGAGTCGCCTCGTCCGGCGTGGGCGGTATCATGATGACCCAGCCTCTTGCGTCGCCTTTGCCACCGTTCCCGACCCAGCCGAAACTTGATGCGGGAAACTGGAAGGCGAATGGCCGCGCGGCGAAAACGATCGGGCGCCAACCCTGCGACTGGCCGGCGAACTGATGTCCTGCCTCGTGGACCAGCGTAGCGACAAGCCCGCCGATGAGCAGCGCCGGCAATGCCGCGAGCATCAGCACCGGGCCTCGCGCCATCAGCAGGTACGAACAGGCGTCAACGTAAATCAGTGCGGCGTACATGGCGGCACAGACGTGCAACATGGTGCCGACAACCGCCCATATCTCGCGCGCCAGCTCGCCGGGCGAGCGACCGATCCGCGGCACGACATTGTCAGCTAAATCCCCCGCCATGCCCGCCAGCCTGCCCGGCGGCGGGCAATGCGGTCAAGCGGTCAGCTGTCCTGCTGGCGTTCGGCCTCGGCCGCTTCATCGAAGCCCGAGGACTTGGGCGGGTCGCCGCTGTCGCCGGGCTGCGTCGCCGAAGGCGGGTCCGACGCGTCCATCGATTCGTCGAGCCCGCGATCGAGCTGGGCGTCCTCGTTGCCGGGATCCTTTTCGAGCCGTTTCTCGATCGTCTCGTCCTGGCCGGCATCCTGTCGCGGGTCCTGCGCGACGTGCTCGACCGAGTCCTTGTCCTTCGCCCGGTCCGTCATCTGATTGTCCGTCACCATCCGCCTCCTGAATGTTTCGAAATGAAAACGACGTGGCGGCGAGTCGTGTTCCAACGAAAAGGCCCGGCGGATCACTCCGCCGGGCCCAATCGATTTGCCTGTCGGCTGCGGACTAGTTGCGGCTCGAGCCGAACAGCCGGAGGATGAACAGGAACATGTTGACGAAATCGAGGTACAGGGTCGTCGCCGACATGATCTTGGCGCGGCTCTCATCGGGTGTTCCCGCGACGTAATTGTACAGCGCCTTGGTCCGCTGCGTGTCGTAGGCCGTCAGACCGGCGAAGATCAGCACGCCGACCGCGCTGATCACCAGCGCCAGCGGGCCCGAATGCAGGAACAGGTTGATCAGGCTGGCGACGATCAGGCCGACCAGGCCGACGATCAGGAACGAGCCCATCGCCGACAGGTTACGCTCGGTCGTATAGCCCCACAGGCTCAAGCCCGCGAAGCCCGCCGCGCTGGCGAAGAACGCCTGGCCGATCGCGGTCGGCGAATAGCGCAGGAAGATCGTCGACAGGCTGAGGCCCATCACGACCGCAAAGCCCCAGAAGGTCGCCTGCAGTGCGCTGTTGCTCATCCGCTTGAAGTTCATGAACAGGATGAACGCCAGCGGCGCGAACATGATCACGTACTTCAGGATGCCGCCGCCGATGAACACCTGCGCGGCCATGCCCGACAGCGCGAAGCCCATCGCGACCAGGCCCGACAGCAACACCGCCGAGGCCATGTAATTGTAGACGCCGAGCATGAACGACCGCAGCCCCGCGTCGTATGCGACGTCGCGCGTGCCGGTCGCGGCGCCGAACGGCGCAGCCTCGGGACGGGGGTCAGACCAATTGGCCATCGAAAACTCCTTTGCCCGGCCACAATGGCCGGATGGGGCGAATATCGTGGATCACGGTGCCGTATTCAAGCGAAACACGCCGCCAGCAACATTCGGATACAATTGGAAATGGGTTAAGGGGCGATCATGCACCGCCTGTTCGTCGCTCTGCGCCCGCCACGAGACATTCGCGACCTGCTCGGCCAGGTCATGGGCGGGGTGCCGCAGGCGCGCTGGCAGGAGGACGACCAGATCCACGTCACCTTGCGCTATATCGGCGAAGTCGACCGCCCGCTCGCCGAGGATATCGCGATCGCTTTGTCGCAGGTTCACGGCTCCGCCACCGAAGCAGTGATCGCCGGGGTCGGCGCGTTCGACAAGAATGGCCGGGTCGACGCGCTGTGGGCCGGGCTCGCCCCGCACGCGCCGCTTGCCGCGCTCCACAAGAAGGTCGACCAGGCGCTGGTCCGGCTCGGGCTCGAGCCCGAACGCCGCGCCTATCTGCCGCATATCACCCTCGCCCGCCTAGCGCGCAGCGCCGGCACCGGCCCGGCGATCGAGCGTTGGCAGGCCGATCACGCCGCGCTCGCCAGCCCCGCTTTCGCTTTCGATGCCCTGTATCTCTACGAAAGCCATCTCGGGTCGGAGGGCGCGCGCTACGATGCTGTTGCACGCTGGCCACTCATCGCGGGTTGAGCGGCGATCGTGGTTAATAGATGTTTGACTTCGTCTTGGGCTTGCCATTAGCTCGGGTTGCGAAGAATAAATCGAAATCAGGGTCCCGCGATATGATGCCGATGAGCAAAGTCCCGACCGACAACGAACGCCGCCGCGACAACCGCGTCGAGGTCAGGATGCGGGGTCGCTTCTCGTCGATGCGCGAATGGCGCAGCGTGTGCCAGATCGACAATGTCTCGCGCCACGGCGTCCAGCTCAAGACCGAAGCCAATCTCGACGAGGGTGCGGCGATCTGGCTGCGGCTTCCCGGCATGGAGCCGCGTCCCGGCCGCGTCGTATGGTCGGCGCCGAGCGTGGCCGGCTGCCAGTTCGACGATCCGCTCGATCAGACCGAGCTCGACCGGCTGATCGCGCAGCGCGACCCCCGCACCCCGCTCGACTGAGCGCCTGTCCCGATACTGGATCGAATGATCCGGTCCGGTGGTAACGCCGCGATCGATTCCGACCGTCACCGAAAGGCTTAGCTTCCGAATTCATACCAAAAGCGGATTTGCCGATGCGCAATATCCGTATAACCGGCCCGAAGATAAATCGTTGAAACAGAACGCCTTGCGCGACAGCCAAGGCAGGGGTCGCCGGGACATTCCCTCGTCCCGGCTCCTTCCGGCGGCGTGCGCCCACCCCCAACCAGGACGCGCCGCCGGAGAATCCCCTTCTGTCCCTGCCCTATCCTTCGTCATCCCGGCCTCGTGCCGGGATCTGCCGGGAGACAGGCGCGAAGGCTGAGGCTCCAGGGACCTGGCTCGCGGCACGGCGGATCCCGGCACAAGGCCGGGATGACGGTTGAAGAGACCGCCTAACCCGCCGCCAGCACCCCGCAGGCCAGCCGCGCGCCGCTATTGCCCGACGGATCGGTCATCAAATCGTCGGCCGCCGCATGGATCACCATCGCCGCCCCGTCGGCATCGAGCAGCCCGTCGAAGCTCGCCCCCGGCAGATTGACCGCCAGCGTCCCGCGCCCGTCGGCGCCGATCATCAAATTGGGCATGTCGCCGGCATGCGGGCCCGACGGGTTCATCGATCCGTGCTTCATGCCGGTCGGGTTCCAGTGCGGCCCGGCGCTGGCGAAATCGGGGGCCTCGCACTTGCCGACCGTATGGAGGTGCGCGCCGTGCATGCCGGGCGTCAGGTCGCGGACGTCGAGCGAGACACGCAGGCCCCCGGCGACTTCCCGCACTGTAACCTTGCCGACCGGCTTCCCCGTCGCGGTGAGCAAGGTCGCGGTCGCGGTACGCCCGCCTGCCAGCGGCGTGCCGACCGGGCCGCCTTTCTCATCGGTCGAACACCCGACCAGCATGACCGGCGCGACCGCCATCATTGCCGCAACCCAGCGCATAGTGATTCTCCCTGAATGACCCGAGCGCCCAATCATCGACCCGGCGCGATGGTTCCGCAAGCGTGATGGTCGCGCACGTTGAAAGACGATTAACCCGGCCGGCCTATCCCCGTCGGCCATGGAGCAGACCGCCGCCACGCCGCCCCGGGCCGCCACCGCGAGCACCGATATCGCCACGGTGATGGCCGGATTGCGCCGGAAGCTCTGGCATGTGGTCCTGCTGTTCCTTGCTCTATGGATTCCGGCCAGCATCTTCATCGGCTGGCTCGCGGTCCACCTTGCGCAGCACGGCGGCGTCCCGGTCGCCAAGCTGCTCCTGGCGGTCGTCGGCATGGTGGCGGTGAACATCGCGATTCCATTCGCCGTGACATTCTGGGCGACGGCGCGACTTGCCGGCGCCCCATCGCGCACGATGCTCTGGTGCCTGGCCGCCTTGTGGGCGGTCGCGCTGGGCGGCGCGACCCTGGCTCTCGCCGGTCAGGCCACGGCGCTCGGATGGCACGGTGTGGGCTGGATTCGCGGGCTGGGCGGCGTCGCCATCTTCGGCGGCATACCGATGGGAATCGCCTGCTCGTCGCGCTGGATGGCTGCGCGCCAGACATCGCGCGACCGGGTTGCCGAATTCAGGGCCGAACGCGCCGAATGGCAGGCCGATTACGATGCCCGCAAGCAATATAGCGACGAAGTCAGCCTCACCAACGCGGCGATCCGCAAATGGTCGGGCAACCATGCCAGCCTGCTCTATTCGATCGACGCGTCCGAACGGTTGAAGCGCCTGCTCGCCTCCGACGAGATGGCCGAGACCAATCCCGGCCGGATCGCGCTGCTGCAGGCTTTCCGCGCCAAGGTCGATGCCGGCGTGATGCCGATCGTATAGCTTGCCCGATGCACGCATCGCGCATTACGCTCACGGCAAGGGGAGTGACGTGCGGTACCTGATCCTGACATTCGTGCTGCTGCTCGCGGCGTGCGGCCATCGCACCGACCCCGCCGCCCCGCCGCGCGTCGACAGCGCGCCGGTGCTGCCGCAGCTTTCCTCGACCCTGGTCGTGCCGGTCAGCGCGCGGCTCGCCGATCTCGAGGCGCAGCTCAACCAGGCGACGCCGCAACAGCTCTGGGCGATCAACCAGCTCGAACAGAAATGCGTGCCGGCGCAGCGCATCACCGCCTGCGCGATCAAGCGCAAGGACGGCAGCTGCCGGATCGGGATCAAGCAGCTCAAGGTCACGCCCGACCTCTCCTGCCGCATCGTCGGCCAGGTCACGCGCGGACGCATCGCGCTGGGCGGCAGCGGCAGCAACATCACGATCACCATGCCGGTACGCGCCACGATCAGCGCGCAGGATGTCGGCGGGATCATCAAGCGCGAGACCGCGACCGGTGCGGCCACGGTGCGCGCGGTGGCGCGGCTCGGGCTGACGCGCGACTGGCGTCCGACCGCGACGGTGCGGATCGCCTATGACTGGACCAGCCCGCCCGGGGTCACGATCCTCGGCAAGCGCATCACTTTCGTCAGCAAGGCCGATGCGAAACTGGCCGGCGTCATCGCCGGGCTCGAACGCAGCCTGCCGCAGCAGCTCGCCAAGGTGCAGGTGCGCGACAAGCTCGCCGCGGCGTGGCGCGAAGGGTTCATGACGATCGAGCTCAACCGCGACAAGCCGCCGGTGTGGATGCGCATCACCCCGCAACGGCTCGGCCTGCAGGGCTATCGCGTCGACGGGCGCAACCTGTCGCTCGTGGTCGGCGCCGAGGCTTTGGCCGAGACCTTTGTCGGGGTGAAGCCCGACCCGCCAGTGGCAACGCTCTTGCCCCCCGCCGCGTCGGGAATCGCGGGCAACGGGTTGCGCGTCAACATCCCGGTGCTGTGCGATTATGGCGAGCTCGAACCGGTGGTGCAGCGCGCGCTGGCGAAACGCGCCGCCAAGGGGATCAAGCTGCCGAAGCTGGGCCCGGTCGACGTCAAGTTCGGCGCGGTGACGATCTACGCGACCGAGAATGGCCGGCTCGCGGTCGGCGTCCCGGTCGTCGCCAAATTGAAGAGCGGCTATCTTGGCGAGCGGCGCGGCGAGGTGTGGCTGACCGGCAAGCCCTATAACGGGCCCAATTCCGAAGTGATCACGGTGCAGGAATTGAAGCTGACCGCGCGCGCCGACGACAAGGCGCTCGACCTCTTGATCCAGTTGTTCAACGATCCCGAGACGGTCGGATCGATCCAGTCCGCGCTGACCGAGAATTTCGCCAAGGATTACGACCGCATCCTCGCCGCCGCACGCAAGGCGCTGGCGTCGCGGCAGGAAGGCGACTTCACCGTCACCGCCAATATCGCGCATGTCAGCCATGGCCGCATCGTCGTCACCGGCGCCGGCCTGTTCCTGCCGGTCGAGGCGCGCGGCTCCGCCAGCATCCTGTTCCGCCCCCGCTGATAGCGCTTGACCTCAATCTAGGTTGAGGAAGTAGCGGCCTGCCCCGGGACTGATCCGGGAAGGGAATGACATGGAGCGAATGATACGCTGGGGCGCGTGGTGCGGGATGGCGGGCGGGGCGTTGCGCGTCGGATCGTCGTTCATTCCGTGGCACGCCGACGACGCGCCGCTGGAAATGCTGTACGCGGCGATCGACCTCGGCATGCTGTTCGGGCTGATCGCCGTCGGGCTGGCTGCGGGGAAAGCGCTGGGCCGCATTGGATTCGCCGCCTGGGTGATCGCGACCGCCGCGCTGGCGAGCATCGTCGGCCCCGATCCGGTCGCGTTCGGGATCGATTTCTACCGGCTGGGCGCGGGCGTATTCGTGCTGGCGCTCGGCGCGATGGGCGCGCGATTGGTATGGCGGCGGACGCTGACCAATGCCGCGACCCTGTGGCTGGCGAGTGCCGGACTCGCCATCGTCGCTGGCGCGACCGCCAGCCCCGTCGCCGTCGTCGCGGCCGGGATCACCCTCGGCCTGGGCTTCGTTCTCGCGGGACGGACGCTGCTACGCGATCAGCAGTGAAGCGAGCCGCCGCAGCCATTGCCGCCGCTGTCGCCACCGCCGTCATGGCTCGAGCCCGACGAGTAACGCGGCGCCGGCCGGTCCCGGCCATCCGACCAGCGCGGCGCGGGCGCAGAGCGCGTGCCGCTCACCGGGGTGGCAGTACCGCGCCCGCCCGCGGCATAGCGCGTGCCGCCGCCGAACGACGGGCCAGTCCAGCTCTCGACCGAGATGCCCAACGTCTTGGCGCTGGCCAGATCCAGCCACGCAATCTCATAGGGGCTGGCGGCGGTCAGCGCGTAGACCGCGTCCTCCGACAGGCCGAGCTTCGCCATGTATGCGCCGACCAGGGCATTGCCCGGTCCCGACACGCCATCGCCATTGGACGCCGCATGGAAGCCCAGCCGTCCGCCGCTCGAGAGGTAGCGCTTGGCCCCGCCGAGCCAGGCGATCGCGCAGGCCGAGGCGCAGACCGCGCCCTGCGGCACCAGGCTGGTATAGCCGCGCGCGCGCATCGTCTCGCCGATCTTGAGGCCGGCCATCAGGTTGCCGCCCGGGCTGTCCATCACCACGGTCGCCTTGGGCAGGGTCCGCGCGATCGCCTCGAACCGCTCGCCGTCGCCATAAGCGAAGTCGCCCTGGACCAGGATCATCGGCGCGCCGGGACCATTGGTCACCTTGCCGATCGTTGCAGCACTTGCGGGCGCCGTCGCCAGCGCCATTATTCCCAACACCGCACAAGCCCATGCGCGCATCGGAACTCTACCCCTGTCACACGGCCGGCATGATCGCCGCCCCGTTATTGCGCGGATGTAACCGTCCCTCGCTGCATGGGAGCTTAACGTGGGCGACCGCGCCGCGAAAGACGGCAAAAAGGACGGTGCGGCCAGATCATCCGGGCCGGGGACGAACCGGACCCGCTCTAGGGAGCCTGATGCCGGCCGCACCGTCACCACCCCGCTTGCGCAATCCAATACTTCGCATTACGAGCATAATAGTCAAGCCCGAAGAGAAACGCGGGACTGACGGGCCGGCGGCGCAAAGCTTACCCCCGTGCGCGCCGCCGGCCACACCGCGGCGGCGCGGGATTCAGCGGAGCTAAATCCGCGCTCCAGCCGCGGTCGGCCGGCAGCGCTAAAGCGCTGACCGACGGCGACGCGAATTCACTTCGCGTCGCTGCCCGCGGCCAGGCAACCGCCAACCCGAATCCCGCTCACACTCCCCACCCCCAGCACGATCTGCGCCCGCCGCTCGAACGCCAGCGCCTGCCATCGTCCACTATTCCCGACCGCCGTCCGGCTGCGCAGAAACGTCAAACTCATCAACTGATACTGCTCGTCATCCAAAGCCCGCCGCCCGACCAGGCAGGTCCATGCCGCGACATTCCATTCCCAGTCCTGCCGGATCCCGTCGGCATCGATCGTCCGCGCCAGCGCCCCGTACCAGTCGATGATCGCCTGCAGCCGAGGCCACTTCTCTCCCTCGGGCATCGCCGCCAGCTTGGCGCGCAGCCGCGCGATATCCTCGTCCGCCGAAAAACCGCCCTGCTGCACCTTGGTGTCGATCGCCCAGCGCACCTTGCGCAGGGTGATCGGCTGCCCGGCAAAGATCCGCAGCACATCGACCCGCACTTTCTCGAGCAAGGCGACATAGGCATCCGCCTGCACCTGCAGCATCGCGTCGCTCTCGAACAAGGCGGCCAGCTCGCGCTCCAGCGCCGGCGACAGGGTCCCCTTCGCATCCTCCGCCGCCAGGATCGCGTCGCGGCACTTCTGAGCGACCGGCACCGCCAGACAGTCCTTGGAGAACAGCAATTTCCCGTACGTCGGTGCCAGCGCATCGCGCGCCCGCTTGAAGTCCCTCTTGTGCCGGAACTGCTGGCGCCACGCCTCGAGCACCGGCTGCAGGCTGCCCGTCCCGAAATTCCACTGCGCCATCCCGACCGAGATCAGCTGGCTGTCGAAATTGCCGGTCGGCGTCGCCCAGCAGCCCGACGTCTCGGGGATAGAGGTCTCCTGCATCCGCGCGAAGATCGCGGCGCGGTCGAGCCCGATCTCGGCAAGCCGCGCCGCCGCGTCGGGATCGATCCGGATGCTCGCGACATCGCCGACCCGGCGGCAGGGGAGCGGCACCGGCGCCGCGTCGGGGCCGAGCCCGGGTTGCGGTGCCGGCGGCAGGGTCGCGGCGGGCGGCACGGCCTGCGCCAGTGCGGGAAAGGCCGACGCGATCGCGACCCCTGCAACCGCCAATGCCCAGCCCCGCATCGCCCGCTCCCCATTTGTCGCGGCAAGGCTAGGTCGACCCGAAGATCAGGGCAACCGCCCCGAGATGGATCGCTGCCCTGCAGACATCGCCCTTTACATGCAGGTAAATGCCTGCATATTAAGCCTCGAATTTGATTGAGGCCGATGAACGCGGACAAAGTCTTCAAGGCGCTGGGCGACCCGACACGCAGAAAGCTGCTCGATCTTCTGTGCGAGAAGAACGGGCAGACGCTGGGTCAGCTCTGCGAGCACCTCGCGATGGCGCGGCAATCGGCGACCCAGCACATCGAAATCCTGGAGGCGGCCAATCTGGTCACGTCGGTCCGGCGCGGCAGGGAGAAGCTGCACTTCATCAACCCGGTGCCGCTCCACGAAATCTACGAGCGCTGGATTCGCAAATTCGAAGTGCAGCGGCTGAGTCTCCTGCACGCCCTCAAGACAGAACTCGAAGGAGAATCATGATGACCAGGAACACGACCAGCTTCGTCTACGTCACCTATATCCGCTCGACCCCGGAAAGGGTCTACGAAGCCATCACGAAACCCGAAATTGCCCGCGCCTATTGGGGGCATGAGAATGTCTCCGACTGGCGCGCCGGATCGGATTGGCAGCATGTCCGCGACAATGACGAGCGGACGGTCGAACTGGTCGGCAAGGTGATCGAAGTATCGCCGCCGACGCGCTTGGTCATCAGCTGGGCGAGCGCATCGCAGGCAGCCGATCCCGCGAGCCACAGCCGCGTGACCTTCGAGATCGAACCCTATGACGGCATGGTCCGGCTGACCGTCAGCCATGATGAGCTCGAGGCGGGCAGCGGCATGGCCAACGGCATCAGCAAGGGCTGGCCGATCGTGCTCTCCAGCCTGAAATCCTTCCTGGAAGCCGGTCAGGCGATCGACGTCTTCGCCAAGCCGGCCGCCGCCGCCTGAACCGGGCGCGCCATCCACCCTATCGAAGGATCAATTCCATGACCCAGCCTTATGCGGGCGGATGCGCGTGCGGCGCCATCCGCTACGAGACCAGCAGCGCGCCGGTCTTCCAGAACCATTGCCAGTGCCGCGATTGCCAGCGGCGAAGCGGAACGGGACACGGGTCCTATCTGACGTTCGCGAAACGCGACGAGGTCGCCATTACCGGCGAAGCGGCGCATTGGCGCGTCGCGGGCGACAGCGGGAACGAGAAGATACATGCCTTCTGCCCCAATTGCGGCACACCGGTTTACCTCACCTTCGCGGCGATGCCGTTCATTGCGATCCACGCCGGCAGTCTTGACGATCCCGGCCAATTTTCTCCCCAGGCCGTGACCTACGCGATCCGCGGCCATTCGTGGGACACGCTGGATCCCGCGCTCGCGAAGGCGGAGCGCATGCCTTCCGCCTCAGCCTGAGCGGGTCGCGTTGGCCGGCATGGGCCCCGGCAAGCGAACCCTCCGCACGGATTCTGCACGCCGCACCCGGCAGGCGGCGCGATGATTTCGCGCCGCAGCCGCCCCCCATCCCCAATTTGGCCAGCCCGTAGCGAAACCGTCATCAACGCGTGGAATAGGCGCGCCTTTGAAGACACTTGGCGCCGCGGATCTCCATCCTCGCGGCGCTTTGCTTAAGGGGGGCCTTATGTTGCGGACGTCCGTTTTCGCGTTGACCGTTGCTGCCTGTTTCACCGCCGCCGCGCCGGCCGCCGCGCAGGAAACGCCCCCGGTAAAGACCGCTGATGGCCCCACCGGCGACACCGGCGCCGACACGCCCGACATCGTCGTGGTCGGCGTCGGCGAGACGCGTTCGGTCTCCACCCTGCTCCCGTCCAACCTCGACACCTTGCCGCCGGGCACCAGCGCGCAAAAGGCGCTCAATTTCCTCCCCGGCGTCAGCGCGCAGTCGATCGACGCGCTCGGCGTCAACGAACAGTCGCTGTCGCTCCAGGTGCGCGGCTTCAGCACCACGCATCTCGGCTACACGCTCGACGGCATGCCGCTCGGCGATGGCGCCTATAACAATTACAACGGCCTCACGATCAGCCGCGCGCTCATCTCGGAAAATCTCGGCCGCGCCGATCTCGCCACCGGCATTGCCGGGCTCGGCATCCCGTCGACCAGCAATCTCGGCGGCGCGCTGACCTATGTCAGCAGCGATCCGAAAAAGACCCTTGGCCTCGCCTTCAGCGGCACGGCGGGCAGCGAGACCAGCCGCCGCGGCTTCGTCCGCTTCGACACCGGCGAACATGCCGGCTTCTCGGCCTATGTCTCGGCGCAATACAGCGTCCAGGACCTGTTCGTGAACCAGAACGCCTATAACCGTTCGACCGGCAAGCAGCTCAACGGCAAGATCCAGTACAAGTTCGACGGCGGCAAGATCACTGCCTTCGCCGACCTGTCGCGCACCAACCAGGCCGATGACAGCTATCTGTCGAAGGACATGCTCAACCGCCTCGGCTGGGACTGGGCCGGCTATGCGCCGAGCTGGGATCGCTATCTCGCCGTCGCCGCCTGCACCGTGACCACCACGCCGATCAAATGCGCCGCGGCCCCGTCGCCGCAGAAGAACAGCGACGTCACCTTCACCAACGGCCAGATCCTGCGCAACGACAACCTCTATTACCTCGCCGGCGACTACACTCTCACCAAGGGGCTGAGCGCACGGCTGCAAGTCTATCGCCACACCGACAAGGGCGCCGGCAACAACTGGATCGCGGGCCTGTCCAACCAGGGCACGGCGAGCACCGCCGACGACCTACCCGTCCAGATCCGCGACACGCGCTACACGATCGCCCGCAACGGCGTGCTCGGCAGCCTGAGCTGGACGGCGGGCGTCAACCGGCTCGAGGCTGGCTTCTGGCTGGAGGACAATACCAGCAGCGCGGCGCGCTACATCTGGACCAACGTCACCGGCCCGTTCAACCTCGGCCAGTTCCTCCAGGGCCAGCCCGACACCGCGCAATGGGTCCAGCAGACCAAATGGAAGACGCGGCAATTCTACGTCCAGGACACGATCTCTTTGTTCGACGACGCGCTCTCGATCGATTTCGGGTTCAAGAGCACCTATGCGCGCTCCGACGCGGAAGCACTGCGCGGCATCGCCAAGGCGGCCCCGCCGGCCTCCAGCCAGTTCGCCACCGGCACGCTCGTCGCCAAGGACAATTTCCTGCCCGAGATCGGCGCGCGCTGGAAGATCGCCGATGGGCATGAGGTCTTCGCCAGCTATGCCGAGAACATGGCGATGTACCAGGGCGGCTTCAAACTCGGGCCGCAATCGGTGACCCAGCCGGTCTGGGACGTGCAGGGCAAGACGCTCAAGCCCGAGACGTCGAAGAGCGTCGAGGGCGGCTATCGCTATGTCGGCGGCAAGCTGCAACTGTCGCTCAGCGGCTATTGGGTGAAGTTCGACAACCGCCTGCTGCAGTACAATCCCTGCCCGACCAACCAGCAGCAGAATCCGGGCTGCGGCAATTCCTTCCACAATGCCGGCAGCGTCACCAGCCGCGGCGTCGAGCTCGGCGTGCTATGGAAGCCCGCGCCCTGGCTGAGCTGGTACAATTCGGCCTCGCTCAACAAGACCACCTATGACCAGGACCTCAATTGGTGCACCACGACCTGCGTGCTCTACGCGACCGCGGGCAAGCAGCAGGTCGATACGCCGAAGCAGATGGTCGCCAGCGTGCTGACGCTGAAGCAGGGCGGCTTCTCGGCCTCGCTGCAGGGCAAATATACCGGCCGGCGCTATTACACCTACACCAACGACCAGAGCTTCGGCGGCTACACGACGTTCGATCTCGGGCTGGGGTACCAGTTCGGCCAGCTGGGACCGCTCAAGGGGACGAAGCTGTCGCTCAACGTCACCAATTTGACCGACAAGCGCTACGCGTCGAACTTCGACAACAGCGTGTTCGCGCCGAACGACCCTGCCGGGACGATCCTGGTGTTCCATTCGTCCGCGCCGCGGCAGGTGTTTGCGACGGTTAGTGTGGGGTTTTGAGGGGGGGCGCCACCCTCTGGTGCCGCCAGAGAGAACGCATGCCCCAGCCTAAATTAGTGCATTTAGTAAACTGTCACCGTAGCTCCGGTCGCCTCGTCGAATAATGCCCGCCGGCCACTGTCGTGCGGCATATCGGCCGGCAGCGGACCGGGCACCTCGGCGCTCGCCTTGAGCGCAGTCGCTCGCGAAATCATCGGCATGATATTCCTGTCCCGGATAGCCAGGCCCGGCGCCGAGCGTGCCGCTGGCGACGTCGATCTACGGACTGGCGATGCGGAGGTAGCGAGCGGATCGGGGATGCGTTTGTTAGGCATGGCAGGTCTCCTTGCGCGATAAAACGCACAGGCCGTCGATGGGTCTCAATCGCGCAGCGGGCCCTGCCTTTGAAGCCCGAAATCGCGTTCAGCATAGCGCGCCTCGGCTAGCCATCGGAGCGCCACTTGTGAAGCTCGCGCCAAGATCAGATTGGCGGGTTAGTTGTCTGCCAACGTTAATCTTTCACGTCATTCATAAATATAATTTCTAAGTATCCTCCACCGGCTCAGCGCCTTTTAATCGCCCCAGCCAAAAAGCATCAATACTCGAAATCCTTCCCCGCCACCATATACCTTCATTTGAAGGTATAGGCTCATGAGATCCATTGAATACGCGCGCGTCCCGTAAATGGATATATGATGCCGGGCGTAAATCTTCGTCATCCTTGAATGTAAATTCTTCAGACCTTTGAAGCAACCACTCGCCCCATGTGTCTGGATCTGGCTCCTCGTCAGCGTCCCTAAAATGGAAACTGACCCCTTTAAAATATTCCGCTGATCCCACCAGCATACCAGATATGATAGCACCCCCTGTCTGGAGGGTAATACCAATAAACTCTCCATTTCTCATATTTGCTTCGTCAACTAAGGCTTCAAGAAACCAATCCTGAATCTCAGCAGACTTCACAACATCGCCTCCCTCAGCATCAGCTTCGGGCTTTGCCGCATTATCTTCCTTACTCACGTCGCACCACCGCCGGCCTGATCGGTCCGGCCCCTTCTTCTGGCACTTGCTCCGCCTGCGGATGTCTCTGCCTCGAGAACCACCCGGCGCTGAACTACAACTTCGTCCGCATCCCACTCGAGAGAGAGCGCATTAAGGCCTTCATCGACAGCGACCTCTTCAAGGGCGCGTTCAAACTGTTTGATCAAAGCCACTACCTCACCGCGAACGGCAGAACTATCAACATCAATGTCAGCACGCTTGCCAGCATCCATCGAATAGTGCGGAACGCTCCACAACGGGATTCGCGGCTCAAAAGCTTTGTGTAAATATAGGGAGACCGACTGTTTTTCCCTACGCTCGGGCGCTGGCATGCGATTCAAAGGGCGCGGACCATCTTCAGCACTCTCTTCTGGGGGCCCTTGGATCTGAAACTCTTCCAGTGAATCCTGAAAGGACCTAAGGCCAGCGAGTCCGGTTGACGTATACACATTTGAAATCAAGACCCAGTGGTCAGGATCGCAGCCGGTTAAGATAGGACGCATTTTTCGAGTTATATTTGATCTACGGCGCCGCTTGGAATTAAAGTTAACTTGCTCCATCTGGATAAAAAAACCAACAAAAAATACTATCAATAGCACATAAATTATGAAATATGATATAGCTCTTACTATTTGTACCCACACGTCACCACCAAATACTCTATATAGAAATGGCTTGTCGGTAACTAGAGATCCAGAATTTGAGAGCTTTATCTCTTTTAGACCCTCAACCTTTCCAGTAGGAATATATCTAATTTCTCCACCTTCTGGCTTCAAAATCAGCACGTCAAACTGCACATAATCGCCCGGATCTACTATTATTTCGTTAGGCAAACGAACTTCCTGTTCGCTTACAATTGGCATAGCCTTCCGGCGCAAGTGATTTGATGATGCCGTGGCGGCAAGTAAACCCAATAACTTTCCGCCAGAAATGCGAACTCCCAACGGGTCTTCCGGAGATGTCGTAGACCCCGATATACTAATATCACCAGAATTCAGGATTTTTATCTGAGATACCAGCAAATCTTTTTTTGCAGCTGTCAAATCCTGCCCACGATACAATACAGATATTTGAGAAAATCTTCTATTTACATCGAATCCCGGCGATTCGTGCAAAATTTGAACCGTCAGACCGACGTCTTTTTTGAAGATGGCGTTTTGAACAGGCGGCAAAGCCAATGGAGCCGTTACCAGTGCAATCGCCACGCCCAAAAGCGCACCGATGCGATACGTCCTCGACGCATAAATTCGATCTAAAAGACCGGCCTTGTTCGACGCTTCAGGCAATCTGCCCCCCGCCGAGATTAATTCCCCAGGGGGAACGGAATATCAAGAGCAAGAACCACCAATACCGATTGCGTTTACCCCACCCTTCCCCCCTCCCCCTACCCCTGCTATCGGCCCTCGCGACTCTCGCATTCGCCCGTCCGGGCGCGCCCGCGCGGGACGCTCGCCTTTTCAGGCGCCAGCGCCCGCCTCCCCGCCGCGCCCGCGACATGGCCACACAGGGAAAGGACCCTTTGAATGACCGCCATCGGCCAGGACACGCTCGGCACCCGCGACACGCTCAGCGCGGGCGGCAAGAGCTATGATTATTTCTCCCTGGCCAAGGCGAGCGCCAAGCTCGGTGACATTTCCCGCCTGCCCTTTTCGATGAAGGTGCTGCTCGAAAACCTGCTGCGCTTCGAGGACGGCGTCACCGTCACGCCGGCGGATTGCCAGGCGATCGTCGACTGGCAGGCGAACCCGGTCGCGCCCGATCGCGAGATCCAATACCGCCCGGCGCGCGTGCTGATGCAGGATTTCACCGGCGTGCCCTGCGTGGTCGACCTGGCGGCGATGCGAGACGCGATCACCAAGCTGGGCGGCGACGCGGCCAAGATCAATCCGCAGGTTCCCGTCCATCTGGTCATCGACCATTCGGTCATGGTCGACGAGTTCGGCACGCCCAAGGCGTTCACCGATAACGTCGATCTGGAATATGC